>Ga0126342_10023320_pt1 | contig 10140 bp, 8 predicted proteins | sample Cyp1metagenome_FD_92528 | JGI IMG/M metagenome (GOLD analysis project Ga0126342, IMG submission 92528) | Coral microbial communities from Lord Howe Island, Old Settlement Bay, Australia - Cyphastrea 1 metagenome | ecosystem: Host-associated > Invertebrates > Cnidaria > Coral ... | reverse complement strand
TATGTAATGTATGTAATGTATGTTATGTATGTTATGTATGTTATGTATGTTATGTATGTTATGTATGTTATGTATGTTATGTATGTTATGTATGTTATGTATGTTATGTATGTTATGTATGTTCTGTTCTGTTCTGTTCTGTTCCGTTCTGTTCTGTTCTGTTCCGTTCTGTTCTGTCTGTCTGTCTCTCTCTGTCTCTCTCTGTGTGTGTCTGTCTGTCTGTCTCTCTGTCTCTCTCTGTCTCTCTCTGTCTCTCTCTCTCTCTCTGTCTCTCTCTGTCTCTCTCTGTCCGTCCGTCCGTCTGTCTGTCCGTCTGTCCGTCTGTCCGTCCGTCCGTCCGTCTCTATCTCTCTGTCTCTCTCCATTTGATCTGATATATTGTGACATTTTATCTAACATGTGTTTTGTGATATTCTGAGGCCTTATCCGACATTCTATCAAATCTTCTAACATACTATCTGGCATAAATTCTGACATTTTATCTGGCATTCTTTCTGGCAAAAATATATAAAAGTATGTCCTTCTCAATATTCTATATCTGAAATATTCTGAAATATATTCTCACATATTCTCACATGATATGTGGGATTCTATATATTGGTTATATATATTCTATCTGGCATTTTTATTTGACGTAAACTCTGGCATTCTATTTGACGTTCTATCTGACATTCTTTCTGGCGTTCTATCTGGCATATTATCTGAATCTATCTGACCTTTTACCTGGCATATCCTGGCATTCAATATCACCTTTTATCCATAGGGCATAGGGTTCGGGTCCGGTGCCGCCGGTGGAGCCCAAAGAGAGCTGCCGAGCTAACCATAGCAGAGCTGGCGAGCTCGCTAAAGAGTGGCTGTGTGGAGGCGAGGAGGCTGGCAAACAAGCTGGCGATCATGTTGCGGTGTGTGGGTGGTAGCCAGGTTCGTTCGTTAGTCGTGTAGCGGGATGTCTTGTTAAAATCTAGAGACCCTCACCAGGCAGGTGGGGGAAACATGCGAACAAACACATGAAAAGTAAACCCAGCAGACCAACACTGTCTAGAAACTAGAATCTGGGAAGCTCCAGCAACTCAAACAGTCTGGAAACCAGCTGTCAAAGAACGGGAAAAATCGATCGCACTAACCAAAAAGCTTCAAACATCTGATTGCATGGAAGGTTCCATCCAGCTTGATAGCGGCGAAAACCTTGTACAATCCTTGTTGCCAGCATCTGTAGAGAAAAACATTTGATAACAACATGCATCAAAATCATTCGAAGGCCAATATCAAACTGCGCTTGCTGCAAGAACAATCCAATATTCGATCAAACACAATCAACTCATCAGTTTGAAGCATCTGAGCGTCCAAGAACTTGTGCAACACCTTCTCCTCAACGCAACTCATAGTAGTGACAGGCCGCAACAATCCGGATCAGGAGTTCAACATGCAATGGCAAGAAAGGACTCTTGACTTGACCTGCTGGTTGACACAATTTCAATGATACCCAAGAACACGCACACAAACACAAAGGCAGCCACATGACCACATGAGCCACAAACCAAGGTGCTCAATTGCTTTGAAACGACAAGAGTATCGCCCCCACATGCTGGATCGCCCCATGCAACAACCTGAGCTTGGCATCACTCGGCATGTCACCCTGACGACCCTGGGAACCTCCTCAAAATGAACAAATATCCAAATTCTTTTAAGAATGTTTACCATGTTCTGTTCACTTCTCTTCAGGTTTGTTCCTCTTGCTGTTCCTCTTGCATTGTGACAGATTGCACAATGATGCACCAGCAATCGCACATGGCACTTTCCTGAGCTTCTCGCGGATCCATCTGCCTTGACTGCAGCAAAGGCCCCTGCTGTATGGGATACCTTGGGTCACATATGGTCACACTATCCACACTGGGCTGCGCCCATTGTTCCTCAGCATTCCCTGATCAGCAAGTGGCTTTTGAATCTGCACAGGGCTCAACCACCCACAAACATCATCAAACATCCACAAACAAAAAATGGATCTCTCTCTCTCCACAAAAACATCTTATTCGCGACAGAGTCTCTAAGCTCACGCCCGCTTTCAGTTCTTGTGCCACTTTAGACGACTTCCCACCCGACGTTGGGTCTCCCCAAGTCACCACGGAGCCATCCACCTCTCAAAATTCACAGTCTCCAAGTTGAGTTGACCAACAATATCCAACAATCCATCAGTCAAAGAGGGGAGCGGTTCTTTGCAAAAAGCCGGATGGGAGTGCTATGTCAATCGGTATGCGACTCACCCTGCCACGTCATTTCGCATCCTTGCCTTCCTTGCTGCAAATGCTCCACCAGTACCGCTTACAGCAACCACACCAACCAAAAGACCATCATAGCCCTCGTCACTACTGTCGAAGGCCTTGGTACAGCATGGCACAGCGAAACTCAGCGAAAACCAAATCTGAAACCCTTGGATTGTCAAAACTCAGTTGCAATCTGTCAAGCTGCACATTTTCCCCACCAAGATGCATCATCTCCAAGAAAGAAAGTGCCGTTGCTGCGCAGTTCCAAAAATGCACGGGATGTTCCACAAACAAATGCGACCATGTAGAGCTGATCCTGCACTGCAGTGGAATCTCCTCCCCAATCTGCATCTCCCCAGGTCACCACCGATCCATCCTCGGAGCAGCTTTGGATTCTTTAGCGACAACATGCAAAAAAATGCATAAAAATGCTATGGAGAGAAGCGCGCCTCTCCCGCGTCTCTATTTCTGTCCCTTTCTCTGCATCCCTGTTTGAATCTCTTCATCTCTCTTCTCTTCTCTTTGTTTATCCCTCTCTCTCTCCTATCCAAGCACTGCACTCCTCAATCTTGATGAAAATTACCATCTGCATGAATTTGCGTATTGTCTGCCCAGGAGCTGCTTTCGTTGCTGCAAAAGCACCATATGTGCTGCAGAGCTGAAAGACACGCTTTCTGATCCTGCTGCAGCACTGGGTTGCATTAGGTTACCATAGTAAGGAGAAAGATATGAAAGAGCGTTGTGAACGAAGTACCTGTGTACCTGTCCACTTCCAGACTCCGTCAGAGATGCTCCTGCTTGCGACTGTGGATGAATCACCGCCACAAGATGGATCGCCCCAAGTGACCACGGAGCCGTCCTCCTTCCTGAGATACAAGGCACCATACTTGAGTAGGCGCTGAGCCTTCCCAGGCCATGACAAATTCAATTCTCTCTCTCTCTCTCTCTACATCGCCATCCCGGAGGTTCACTTGCTCTAAGTTCCTCAGACATATGATGACACACACACACACGCACACACACACATAATATATATATATATGTATATACTATGTACGTATTTATCGTTATCTAATCTATACATATCTATACTATCTTCATCTATCTTCTAGGTTTTGCTTGCATGAAGCCACCCTTTTGCCAAAGGGTCAGTGCGGCAAACGCCCCGTAGGTGCTGCAAACCTGCGAGCTTGATCGAACTTGGGAGTTCATTCATGTTCATTGTCAAACATCTCTGATGTTTTGATTGATCAACCCGCCAGCTAGGGACCTTCTATATATGTGGATCTATGTGGTGCATAGGTTAGTTGATACGAATTGACCGAAAAATAGTTGGATGGCTACAGTGCAGTCAACTACATGTTATATTCGGCTCTTTTCGTTCCATGTTGCACCATGTCATGCAACAAAACGATGCAAAACGGACAAGCGGTCCAGTATTGCCAGAGTTCTATGCAAATCATGTCGCAAATTCATGCGAATTCCATGTTCCCATTTCTTGACTGTGGAAACTCGAAGACCACAAGGTACCTGCACCACACCCTGGCGCAAGTCATTTGCCACACTTGAAGCATCGCCACCCCAGTCTGGGTCGCCCCAGGCAATTACCGAACCAGCTGTTGAGAGCGCCGCAAAAGCGCTGTAAGTAGCACAAATCTGCCTTGGTTGAAGCCGTGATGTCAATGACTCTCATCGAATTGAGATTGTTCATTGCAAGAGGTGAATACGTATCAAACCAATCATTCATAATCATAAAGCGTATGATATGCTTTACCAATCTTTACCATACTATACATTCGACTGTCAGGAGACACGTGCAAATGATGGCACCTGTATGACTAAAAAGAGGAAAGAAACGGCATTAGAGTGGGAAGCCAGTAAAGTTGGGATGAGGCCATGAGGCCAGAGAGAACAAAGTGGAACATACTGCGAAGTGCTGACTAGTCTCGCAATGTTTTGAAGGTCAACATCAAATGCGTCGCCTCCACACTTTGCATCACCTCGGGCTGGACTGGGCGAGAAAGTGTGGCCCTGTAACACCGGCGATTCTCGTGCAAACATGTCTCACCTTCCACTTGGCACATCTTGGCACTTCACACCTGTTGGGCAACGAATGCACCTGACCTGCTCACCCCACTTTGCCACTTTGTGTCAAACTCTAGTCTTCAACTTGCTCCTTCCAGTGAATCGTCACATCTGACCGGGCAATACTTCATGATCAGCCAGGACACCCCACACTACGACGGATCCATCTTCTCTGGTGGCAGCGAATGCTCCATATGTGCCGCAAACATGACAAACTCCTGATGCAAGAGTGGCTACATACCTCTATGTGGAATTGCCACGCTGGCACAGTGGAATGCAAATGCCCCCGTCAGTTCTAAGGTGGCAAAGCCAAGGCAGCAAGGACTTTGTACAGACTGGTCTTGACACTACCCTGGCTGGACCATTGAAGTTCCTCGATCTGTGCCTCCCACAGCCAGTCCTTGTTGCAGCCGGCTTCCACATCCCATCTGCCTTCCACCCATCTCTTTGTGGCCCCAGCTAACCACGGATCCGTCTTCTTTCACCTCGAGTGGGTAGCCCATGGATCAAAGGGAAACTGGAAGAGCAAAAGTTTAAGAGATTTCTGGTTTCAACTTATTTCAATCAAATACCTGCATTCCATCCAGGCTGCGGCCGAAAAGGCTCCATATGTCGCTGCGAGCAGTTTCACACCAGATTGCAAGGAGGGCAAGGCCTGACACTGGGCAAAACTGCTGGCCAGTTTCTACTCACAACGGCCCGGATCAGTTAGTTAAGTAATGCTAATTGATTATAATATATATTATATATTATATATTATATATTATATATAGCTTATGTGAGACCTCCAAGCTGACGAGTCTGTCCGAGCTCCATCCACTTTGGGCCGGATATGCCTCTTGAGCATCACCACCGTAATCTCCGTCACCCCAGGTAACCACAGATCCATCAGCTTTCAAGGCCTCATCTATGTTCGCAAGGACGAACCTCTTCAAACTCATTCGTTGCTACTTCATTGCTCCAACAATGCAAGTACCCAACAACATTCAAGTTTACTGCAGCTCATAACCGCTAAATAAACAGTGGAACACAAAGCTGTTTCACAGTAGCAAGGCGGAGATCAGCAAACTAAGCTAAACCAAAGTACACTAAAGGCAGCCTGGGTCGTGCTGAGCCTAAGCAACAGAGCTGGTCCACAGCTTCCAAAGATGTCTGCAGGTAGGCAAACTTTTAAATGACAAGTTCATCAGATACCAGTGGAGCATTCGGCACACGTGAGCAGCGCTAGGGCGCCTTGTGTGTTTGTACATACCTGCCATGGCCCATTTTGGGGACATGCATTCAATATCATTCAATCTTCCAGCCATGACACGCGACAACACCTTCCATCAGCCTCGAATTGACTTTGGAAGAATTTCCACCGTAGTCTGGGTGACCCCAAACCACGACAGATCCATCTGCCTTGGAGCTGGGGGATGAACAAACAGAGTCCGGAGTTGGTTCGCTTGAGTCCGAATATTGCGAAGTCTCCCTCCAAACACTTTCCTCTTAAGGACCCGTGTCGTAGTACCAACAGCAGCTTGAAGGAAGTTTGAGGTGCCCATGGACCGGCTTTACACTTCGCTCCCTGCCTTCGTTGCAGCGAAAGCAGCGTATGTAGAGCAAACATGCGTGACCCCGCTGCGCAGCTGCGAGGCAATTGACGAGGAATCGCCTCCAAAGTCTTGATCTCCCCATGTGACCACAGATCCATTGGCCTTTCAGAGCGACGCGACATGCACATGTCCCAACCGGCAACATAAAACGGTGAGTGCGTATGTATATTCATATAAATACATACCGAATCATACAAACCAACACAGACACGCACATGTATACATGCATATAATATATAAATACAATGTATAAGTATTTCCATCACACCATATCATATGTATATAACTATATTATTATAAATATACGTAACACACACACACATATATAATAATAACAATATAATAATAATAACAATAATAATAATATAATATAATATAATATAATAATAATGATCAACTGGTTCTGAAATGTTCTGAACGCATACGCTTAGCCAAACCAGGATCCTTCTCATAGCCTATATGTAAATTTTAACATAAAATAAAATAAGTATGTGTATCATGGTGCACGGTAAACGTTTTTCTTTTTTCCTCTTCTCTCTCTCTCTCTCTACATAAGTTTCAGCAATCTGCGGTGGTTCAACATCCGGCCTTGGTCGCTGCAAATGCCCCCCTACCGCAGTCAATGTCATCCTTCGGGCAAATGCAAATCTCAACGCTTACAATCTTATAGGGTGCTGCAGGGCACTTAGATGCCATTGACATTCGATTGACTTTGACTACCCACCAGGTCCAGTGTGCTTCTGGGTGCAAATGATTGCAAAGTGGATCCATGACTAGTTGTGTTTTTTTTTTGGAAGGTATGTGGAGCTTGAGTGACCCTTCATCATTGCACATCTGGTCCCATAAGCCAGCTTTACTGGATGTAAATGAATGTAATCACTGAATATCATGAATGTGATCCGCTTTCTTCAAATTGTAATCCTCAGCAAATTGATGTTGCTCTTTGTTTCGTCTGTCCTCGTTGGCGACCTCGAAAGCACCAAACGTGCCAAATACCTTCCAGCACCGTCTGCTTTGTTTGGAATGTTGTCAGTGCAAAGCACAAGAAATGACAAGAAATCATGAAGCAAAGGCTTGTGCCAGGACTAAAAGATGAAACACTTTGCATGATTTACAAATTAATATAAATTATATAACAAGTTTTTCGGGCAGCAAAAAACTTGACTTGCATGCAGCCACCTGGGTTGCTCCGTTCTTCAGGCGTTGCTGAACTTTGGAAGAATCTCCTCCCCATTCTCTGTCACCCCAGGTCACCACTATGCCATCAATATCTGACCTTAGCTACCATGATGCAACATGATGCAACCATGTGCTCTTCAAAGAATTGTGGCTTAGGAGCATAGGAGCTATGTCTCCTGTCACCTTCTGAACCAATCAGCTGAGACGCTTGAGAGCTGCGAATGCACGTTCGTGGCGCACACTCTGAGCATTGCTGGTTCCTGTCCAAATCACTTGGATCCTCAAACCTTGGCATCTGGATCCGTGCCAGTTCCATGACTAGGCGCTCACAGCGTGATACAATACTGTAGGAGTTTTCCTCAAGCAGCCATCGCTATAAACATCAATGGATATGTTGTGTTGATTTATATTGCACATGGACACTAAAGCAATAAGCGAAAGACATCATCTGGAAAGTCAGAAACTGACTGGCAATCCCCTTCGCCTATGATTGGTTGCAGGCGTATAGCCACATCGCACCTCTCTTTGTCCAACTCATGGGCCGTACATGGCCGTACCTTGCTACTCAGAGTACAGTACCTTTGAGTTAAGGACCTTAAGGACAACGCAGCTGAGATCAATTTGCAGCGATGCGGCCCAGTTCAGCATTGATGCTGTTCAAGTGGTGGTACGGCTTCCTGTGTAAAAATGATTAAAAATGGACGGGCCAAAAGCCACAACGGTGAGAAATGAATCCAAATCCAATACTTGAAGACTGCCATGAGTTTCGCGCTGAGTCTCGAAGAACTGTCATGTGAAACGTTTCAACATTTCCATTCTGGATTCCATTCTGGATTCTATTGGATTGCAGGAAATGCATCTATTGTATTCCATTGTGGTATCTGCAATTGAGCATCAGCTCCCTGTGGCCATGGAAAAGGCGGCATGAACGGCCTAGGTTGTGAATTGTTGTGAATCAGCTATGCACAATGCTAAGGAACCTCAAGCGGCCTATGGCCTCTAAACATCCAAACCATTCAAACTTAATCGTAAGTTCCGAATAGTGTGAGGCATTTTGGAGGAAAAAAACTGAAGAATTCATGAGAATTCAACATTCCGCTCATTCTGCTTGAGACCGAGACCGAGCTTGGCATTCACCGCGTTGTATAACACAATGGCCTCAGTCTTTGCGCTAATGTCTCTCCATTTCAATCAATCGAAGCTGTACAGCACATCATGAAAAGAAACCAGAAGTGCAAATACAGAGCCGATGCTAACAGAACAAAGAGGTTGCAGCCCTCAAGCAATTAAAAGGTGCACAATCTAAGCCGCCTGTGCTTCATCAACATCTGCATTCCAGGTATAACGACAAACTTCCCCAGCACAATCAATCAGAACAAACTCCATGAAAGGTCAGCCATGCAAGGATCATTACTTGTCCCAGTGCCTGAGATTTGACAGTTCAAGAACTCTTCAATTTGACTGAGATCTTACTGACTGACTATACTTGCTGATTGGTGCACTTGTGAGAGGCGAGGCGTTTAATTATACGTATATATAATTGTAATTACAATATATATATATATATCATGCATATTCATGCATACATTTATATCTTTGCTTCAAATGGGTTTTGTCTTCTGGTCCTTAGTTCATCAACATTGTCAGTACTGGTCACAAAGTTGGCTGATGTCGAGTAGTTAGTGCAGCTCTGTCTGCGCACCCAAGCGTCACAATTGAGCCTTGCGAGCCTACGAAGCATTATGAATCACAATGTTTCTTCACAGGGCTCTCCTGAAGGCAACGTTGACTCCAAATCCGTAAGATTCCGTAAGTACAATGATTTGTCCGTCGAAAAGAAACGTAGGTGCCTGTTCCTGAACTGGTGGCTTCATCGCAAATGATGTGCTCCCGTGAAAGAATGCGAAAGAATGCGAAAGAGCTGTTGATCAGTCTTTGCAAAAAATTGGTTGCCTCAAGACATTTGGCGGCCGAATGCGGGAGAGTAATACTCCAGCATGCCAACAACAACTTTCAATAAGAGCTAGCTTTCATAACACTGAAGGCACTTGGAATTGAAGTGATTGCAGGTTGTTTGCAACTTAGTGTTTCACATCCACTGCATACATCCACCTAGAAGTTTATGCCTGTTCCGGGCATGCGTCAACTGATTTTAGACATTCTGTATTCAGACATATTTAGACCAAACAACGCAGAAATACGCAGAAGCACCACACCATACCACACGAAATACCACACCTCCAGGACGGAAATGCGAATGCGGTCCAAGAGCACTTGCAACGCACCATCCAGCTGTGAGATGGACCTCACAAGTGACAGTGCTCGTGACTGCTCGTGTCTGCGTGAGCAGTTTTCCTTACGAGTTTCACACATATTCACACACCGTTTCATGAAATTTTCATGTACCTTCAAAGAATGACTTAAAACATCTCGAAACCTTCACTGCTAAAGCTTTCTACTGGGCATATTGCAAGGTAGTGCAAGTATAAGATGTATAAGTGTGATGAGTATGTCCAAGCAACATAAGCAACACCCCAAACATCAGCATCCCTCTGCAAAACTGAACGTCGTTCCCTACCCTTGCATGCCAGAAATTTGGACATCCACAGGTAATCTGCGCAGCACCACCTTGCCTCAAAGCCTCTGCTGCTGATACTGTGCTTCGCTCATCAAACCCCAACGCAGCACAGAATTCATGCATTTGGATGTAGCCTTCCAAGTGCGCTGGAGCTAAAACGGGTGTCAAGAGAACTCGGTGTCCTTCGATGTTCAAAGCGTTCTGCTACATGGAGCCCCCCATTTGTCTCACAGTTGCTTGCACATGGCCTGATCTGTTGCGGCAAACGTTCTGAAACAAGTCTCGTAGCTCGTCTTGAGATAGCTCCGGCCTCAGCTGCAACTTGAGGCCGGGGGTGGATGACGAAAGCTAGCGGGGTAGGAGAAAGAAGGAAGGGAAGACGTATCTTCAATGCCAGCGGGATGATGATGAGGAGGAGGATGATCAGGATGAGGAAAAGAAC
>Ga0126342_10023319_pt1 | contig 10140 bp, 10 predicted proteins | sample Cyp1metagenome_FD_92528 | JGI IMG/M metagenome (GOLD analysis project Ga0126342, IMG submission 92528) | Coral microbial communities from Lord Howe Island, Old Settlement Bay, Australia - Cyphastrea 1 metagenome | ecosystem: Host-associated > Invertebrates > Cnidaria > Coral ... | reverse complement strand
TACGTGCCTGGGAGCACAGAAACCGAGGTGTTGCGATTTGGCCAGAATCGCAGAGCACAGCAAAAAGAAGGTCGATCCACCAAAGGATGACCCGCGGGCTAGCGAAACACGGGGGTGCCCGCTAAGGTAATTGGAAGAAGCGTTCGATGGGCTCGCTGTGATCCAAAACCTTCATATATATATATACATATATATATATATACACATATATATATATATATATAGTATATATATAGATATATATATATATATACATATATATATACATATATATATATATATATACACATATATATATGTATATACTATATATATACATATATATATATATCATGTACATACATCATGAATTGTTTTCCAGTGGTTCTTCATGGTTCTTCACCTCAATACGGATGGAGCTGCTGGGTGCTGGCAAGAACTCGCGTAGCAGCTCTTGCTGCTGTGGCCGAAGGGACCATAAGATACGTAGCCTCGTTCTGGTGAGATTCAGATCGTGGATAGGATGAAATCAGGAGATCCGGTGAATGACATTTCAATGCTAGTTTTTTGGGGAACAAACTTATGAAAAGGAACACTTCACTGGATATATATGGATATAACTCATACTAACACGATTACAGATGCAAAAATGGGGTTGTCTGAACACAGGGTATACCATTTTCTCTGGGAATACGATGACAATCTCGTAATAAACCACTGGAGATTATGGAGGAAGTCAAAGGATGTCCCTGCTTCTGGTCCGTTCATAGCTTGGAGAATGGAAAAATGATGAAAAATATCTTGGGACATTTGAGAATCGTTCCATCTCATCCCCATCTGATGAATCCATTATGGCATCGCATTTTTTTAAAGGACTAGGTCCAGGCACATCCATGAGTTCAAGTCTCACAGGTGGCTTCACACATCCAAAATCCCTGTATACCCATCGCAATTCGGAACCCAGACTCCGGTAATCAAACATCGCAACGGAAAATCCCCGAACTAAATGGAAGTTTTCACAGGAAGATCATCGATATAGATGTGGAAAAATCTCAGCTGCAGGACCGAGAGACCCGGAACTCTGAAGTCGCTGCAACATCAGAAGCAAGTTCTGCCCGCTGGAATTGGTGAGTTCGTACTTTGTTCCCATCCTCAGAACTCGTGGCACTATGTGGCACTTCCCACGCCGATGGAATCTGATCCCATTCAAATCAGCCATCGCAGTGATCGCAGGCCGTAAACATGCAGCTTTCCTGTGGAAGATTTTATATTTGGATGTGTTCATATTCCTGTGTCTCTCCCGCAAAGCACCAAATGATGTTCCTTTTGAGTCAGGGAGTGCACAAAAAAAAAACATGTTTCGTGATCAAAGTGCCAAAGAAAAGTGTCATCATAAGCAAGATGCCACCGGCAACCTGGCCCATGGTTTCAGCTCTCAAATTTGTCAATTGGGGCCATCAGCCCATTTGGATCCATTTGGAGTGGAAAAAATCAAATATGAAAAGATATGAGCCATGGTACTCACTATATGGTTCATGGTCATCCCATCCATTTTTTTTCGGATCCCCTACAAAATGGTTATTATTAAAATCCCATTAAATCACCATTGGATGACTAGCCCCTATTATATAATGGTGATTAACCATGAGTATTGATCCATACCCAGATATGAAAAGTACAAGCGAAACATGTCGGTCAACCGCCAACCTGGTTTCACCATTCGATGATGAAGCCAAAGCAACCGAAAAACATGACGACAAGTCAGTTTTTCTGCGGTTACGTATGTGATCAATGAATTTCCATTCTGTTTGGGGTTACCCTCTGGTAATTTAACATAGCTATTGAAAATGACCATTTATAGTGGTTTTACCCATAAAAAATAGTGATGTTCCATAGCTATGTTAGTTTACCAGAGGGTACAAAGCTTTTCAGTAAGGGTTAGAAAAATCCCACTCGAATCCCCCCAAAAAAACCATGCTAAAGCAGGGAACAGATGGACCTGTAAGACTTTTCTGACCATGTGGGACCCCGCGGGACCATCAATGGGGGTGTTTCCAATGTTGGAAGCGCTTGCTTTTCGCCCAAGAATCGAGACATAGACCACCGCTTCAGAGGCCGAACGCGCAGCTTCCAGCCATTCGGCCATCTGCAAGGGTAGAGCTCGAGGCTTGGGTAGTTCCATGGTCCCCACCACTTGCACCTGCCATGGCATGGGCTTACCGGCTTACCCTCCGAAAAAACACGGGAAATCCTGCCATGGCATGGAGCTTTTGGGGGGGAAATCACTCGAAAATCAATGGATTCTGCTGGATTTTCCACCAACGATGGCCTTTGAAGGCACTCGGACAGGCAAGGACAGGGGCGGCCCACCCAGCATGATGTTCCTGGGTCCGGGAGCAGTGCATGTCCCACACAAGTGCAGCTACGGCTACTATGCTTAATATGCTTAGTATGCCTAGTATGCTTAATCGATTCAAATCCAACAAGTCCACATGTGTCACAAACATCCGACACAGCAAAAGATATGAATTAATATGAATTACTTTACTTCGACGAGTGATCCTATCTGGGTTCGGGAGTTCCAGAAGTAAAGTTCGACCATCAAAAGATGCAGGCAGAGTTACAAAGACAGCATCAAGAACTTCCATACGTTGCGAATCGGAACGATTTGCAATCAAAAAACATTTACGTCCCAGAATCGGTGACGAGTCGATACGGTATGAGCTGCAAACGTTTGGTAATGCTGGAACCATTACAACATGGATTGCACACGACCATCCTGGAAAACCGATTGTTCCAAGCGTTTTCCCTGGAAATTGCTTGAATATCTTTGATCCCTATCTCACCATTGCCAAGTCTGCAAAGCGAGCATCAGCGGTGCTTGTAGCAGGAGATTGGAGAAGTGTTGCACAGTGCCGAATCCGCGATCTCTCAGGACACCGTTCACAGTCCAAGTGGCAAATAGTGTGTAGGCATGCAGGAGCCTAGGTTGCTGACCTTCTCGTCATGGCATTGGATGTACACTACAGTGACTACAGTGACTACAGTGACTACAGTGGCTACAGTGGACTACAGAATGATTCAAGCCCAATGGAATCATATCGTGTCATACATCCAGCATGTCCGTGTTTTTTTTTGCGGCCAAAACACTTGCACTCAATGCGATTCTGCACCTAAAAACGGGGCGATCTGCAAGGGCGATTTCCGGAATGCTCCACTGTCCAGAGTGTTCATGATATGCTGAGAATCTAAGATATCTATCTATAGAAATTCTATAGATATCTTAGGAATCTACAAGATCTACAAAGTCTACAAGATCTACAAGACTGAGAATCTGATTCATTCCGATTCCATCTTGCTCTATTTTTCAGCCGATAGCTGATTTCCATCCCAGGTCGTAAACCCGTTCAGCCAGGTCACTCGGAGCCTCCGTGAGTCTTTCAGCTCTCGAAGGCTTCGGGGATTCGCCATGTTGGGATAGTTGCACAAGAGATCAGTGTCCTGGCACGGCTGAAGCCTGCTAAAGCCTGTGGCCCAGTGACCATGGCCTAGTATCCCAGAATATCCAGAAAAAATATCCCAACGAGTTCAACGAAAAAGCTGTTCCTTGCTCCAAGGGTGGTTGACTGGGCCAATCGCAAAATGCGTTTCGTTGGTTGCGTTCGCTTGATGTGATGCGACTACATGCAACTGTTTCTTGGGGAGAAACCATATAATCCATATAAAGAAATTGATGCTCACGTGTGCTGAAAGGCCTTTTCAACAATATTTTATAAACAGAACATATTTCTCTGCTTTTTCTGCAAGTGTGAGGACGCACAACTGGGTAAGACAAGTTTTGCAAGAGTTTCTATTCTGTAGAGGCACAAAGTTTAGATCTTAGGTTTTTTGTTGGGTCCTGCCATGCTGGATGTGAAAGTGTTTTAAAAGCCGTTTCAATTGAGGCATCTACTAGCCAACCGAGCAAAGACCTGGCTGTGTTTTGGTGGAGTCCTGAATCACAAACTCAGGGTACGGTGGAACGCTCATGAAGCCTCGTGCGGTTTTGGAAACCGAGGGTCTAAACGTCTAAACGTCTGTGTTTTTCCACCATTGTCGACTCAGGCTTGGCGACTGAAAAGACTCGAATCCTTTCCATTCATGGCTTCATGTAGACATCTTCTCCCCCAAAACTCAAACACGGGCCCGTGGCCGGAGTGGCTATCTCTATATCTCAAAAATCTGATGGTGTTTGAAGCTGAGGCCTAGCAATTCTCTAGTGGCCCAAGTTGACAATCCTTAAATTTTGCTGAAGAAACACAACTTCAATGTCAGGAAAGTGTTCTGCCGTGTCCTAGTGGGGAGTCACATGGGTGTCTCTATGGATGACAACGGGGTGCCTTCAATTCATGGATTCTCGTCATGTTCCCCGGGGTTCCCTCCATGGCTTTTTGGGGGTACCCAGAGTGGCATCCAGGGCACCAATCCAAGGGATACCACTGGTCGCCAGAATCTGGTTGCATCCCAAGGCCATGGCGAAGGAGAAGGCCACGTCGAAACGATTCTGCTGAATCAGACTGCGGAAGTCCTCACGAAGAGTCGCCACTTAAAAACGCCATATTTTTACGAACCCGACAAATGACGAAAGGCAGCCAGATATGCTACGGAGAGCGGATGTGTCCATTAACACTATCTTTGTTGATTAATTGTTTTATTAATACATTAACCCTTATATCCAAACAATATGATTGAATATGTGTGTGCCCTAACTAGCGACGAAGTACGCTCATGTCCATTCCTACTGAAACCAATAATTGTCTCCTCAACCATGCCAAAGAAGGGCTTGTCCAACATGCGACGATAATTCCACCTCGTCTCTCACATCATGATGATTTTTTAATATGTTTTATCAGGCTGTTGAACTTCATGTGATCGAGAGTTGGATCATCATATATAGATGTGCGGAAAGGTGCCCCATTGATCGCTACTGCTATGCCGCTATGCCAGAGTATTAACCCACCCTTAATATTTCTTGCATGTTTGATTTCTTGCCTGGCTAGTGAGTAAACTGAGTTCCGCCTTGTACCGTTTTACCACGCTGAGTCAAAACGACTTTTGAGATACCGAGAGACAGAATGTCAGCCCACGCAGCAATCTTTTTGTACCACGGCAAATTCCTTAGGCTGATTTCCACGGCCGGACATGGCGTGTGGCAAGGAAAAAATTGGAAGAATACATACTTCCAATACGTCCAAGACGGAGTCGTACACCTGTAGAATCATGTTTTCTCTACCCTGCTGACTCTTGGAGAGCGGTAAGAAACACATCACTTGCTTGGAGCAGGACTTGAGATCCGTCAGGTAACTCTGCTGATGTCAACTGTCTGGCAAACGAAAATGTCTGTTTGCATGTTGCCTGAAGAGGCATGAAGATTGATTCCAAACCTGAGCTGGTCACGAAAAATTGAATTCATGTTGAGTTTGTGGCGTGTAATGGCAGCCAGGTTTGATGAAACACATCTGTCACATCCACTGGTCTTCACCCTCCTGTGCCCGGCTGTGTCCGAGAGTCTTCATATCTGGTATCTTGAAAGATTCAAAGGTTGAGTCTTCAGGTCCCAAATGCAGAAGCTGTGCATGGCCTATACCTCGCAGCTCTCGCGAATTTGACATGTTTTGACACGTTCTCACAACCTGCAACTGCTTTAGAATTGATGTTGAAATGGATAAAAATGGAAATGGTCATGATCATGAGGTTTATTTAAAATTCATACACTTCTCTACGGCTTGCAACTGATGAGCTCCGCCCACTGGAACAGTGGCCTTCGGGAAACCACTGGTGTGCTTCCGGGCTATTGGGCAAGATAAAGGTCACGTTGTGGCCACGTTCCAACAAGCCTTCAATGACTGGCACCATTGCCTGGTAGCGATTTCGCTACGAAAGCCAAGCCAAATTGAGGATCTCATGAGGGTCTCATTGCAGTATGCAGCGTGTTCCCAGCGGATCTTCACAGACACAAATTTGAAACGAAATGACATAGATGCTGCTTCACATCTGAAACTAATGTTGAAACTGATGTTGAATATTGTTGAATTCGCTTACCTGGGCAGGAGACATGGTAACTGATGTAACTGGAATTTGGTCTACTTGCTCTTTGCCAATTTCTATTTAGCAGTCCGCCAAAGGTCTTTTTTCGGGTCGAATATTGTCTAGGCATTGAGATTACTTGATATCTGTGGCTCCTTCAAGTGGAAAATCACACGATATAGGCATATCAGCAATCATTGCTGGAGCTGTCTCGGGGAATTCTTACTGCAAACATCTGCAAACTAGCTCCCCCACAAACTTCAATACCTCCAGGTGTGACTTCACTTGACACATTCATTGCAGTTTGGATCTTCTCGGGTTTGCTCCTACCAGCCCCAAATGGGGGGCCTTACCGTAATTATCTGGCATTAAGCAGCACATTTCGAAAATCATCAGTGCACACTGTTGATGTCACTCCCAATGATCCCCATCCAATGCTTGGATCATCGATTTCCAAGGGGCCAGTTGGTGGCTCTTCATGATGCCTCCTGCGACGTTTTGGTCCAACGGTCCAACCGATGGCTTTTCTTGGAAAACCCCATCAGAAAAATCCAAATTTTTCACCCAAGCAGTGTATTTTTCATGGCTCAGTTGTAATGCATACCCTCTGGTAAACATACAAAAAACATCAAAAAACTATGGAAAATCACCATGTTCAATGGGAAAATCCACTATTTCTATGGCCATTTTCAATAGCTATTTTGACATAACCAGAGGGTAAGTGTGAATGAATCAGTACCCGTTTAGCTACCGACATTGCAAATCGACGCTGGTTGGAAAACCAATGGCCCATTTGCAGCTTGCAAAACCTGTGCTGGATGGTTTCTCTCAACGGAATATGGGGATGAGTCAAAACCCTATCCCCCTGGTGAACATCAAAATAGCTGGGATTTATGGATGTTCATCCCACTAAAAATGTATCTATAGGTATTGACCCATACCCATATATGGTTCTATCATGTTCCATAAATGGATCGCCAATAGCTGGATGGTTTAGAAGGAAAAATCCGATATTGAACTGGATGAGAACTGGGCGTACCCCCATGACTTAGAACATCTCCGTGTTACCAATAGTCGGAATCCCCTGCAAAGAATGTGACCCGCGACCAGCCTACAACAACGATGTTCTTTGGCGCCGTTCTACCAGCCACGGTGGCAAGTGCCACAGCTGCTCGCAGGAAAGCGTACATTGCCATTGTCCAACGAAGTGCTGTCTCTCTGGGCTTAAAGGGGCCACCAATGTTTGGCTGGATGCTGTTTTGCACCAAAGTTTCTTCAGAGAGGAAGCCAAAAATTGCAGAAATCGAGTTGCCATCTGATTTTGGAGATAGTTTCTGAATGTTTCTGGGTGGTTCCCTCATCGTTGGGAACATGCTGAAACCTAGTGGGTCGGGGTCTGGAAGACTCAGCTGTGCTTGAAGCAGACTTTGACAGTTGGCTGATGGAATACTGAACATTTGAAACATCAAGGGGTCCTTGCAACCATCTTAATGCAAGCTATGTAGTCCCGTGCGGTCTGAAGGTAAATGTCTTGAAAGGTTTGCCCTCACACGTGAAATTGAGGCAAGTCAACCCAGCTCACACAACATCAGGCTTGCAAAATATGTTTGCTTTGCATCTACTACTCTGGCTTCGAAATTGCTTAGTCGATTACTTCAATCATCACTGCATGTACAATCAATTTCCGTTTCAAGCCCAATGGTGTGCAAGATCTTGAGTGCTCAGTTGAGTTTTTGCTAGATACATTTGTGGTTGCTTATTCAAAATATTCACTATAGTCACTACATATTCACATAATCCCTTTCAAGAAAAAAACGAAATCCGAATTTTCCATGGATTTTCCTGTTCCCCGCAGGCTTCTTTAAGGGACACCAAGCACTTCCCCGGGTTTCCCCGGGTTTCCCCGGGCTTCCCCGGGCTTCCCGGGCCCCGGGATCCCCAGGGTCCCCGGACCGCGGCCATCTCGGAAGCTGCCAAGCGTAGGGCTGGGAGGAGAGCAGAGTCCTGGGCTCCAAAATTCCACATTTTGTGGTGTACCCCATAAAAAACAAACGGAACGTGTCTATATATATATATAATAGGTATGTATATGTATATGTATATGTATATATATATATATGATGTGTATGTATATGTGAATTCAAAAAAAAGAACAAGACGCCAACCTGTTTCAACTCAAGATAAAACGTGAAATGAGGTGGTGGATCATGCAGCTGTTGATCTAGTTGTTCAGGTTGCTGGGCGGTGAATGGCAGTGACCTGTTCAAGAAGGACAGCTTCGATGTCAAGATATGTCAAGCCGCAGCTCCTTCAAAGGGTCACAAGTTGATGACCTTTGGGTTCTTTGCAATGTTGATCAATGTTGACCAAGCTAAGTCTTTCTCTCAAGCTTTCCGCTGATCAGAAAGGAACTCTTATATACTGCGATACTGACATGGCTAGCAAGATATGACAAACATAATCATGTGTCAAGTTTCCCTCTTCAAATTTTTTAATGAATAGATATGAATAGAGGGACCATCCGAGTGTCCACACCCCACAAGATACTTTTTCCCAGGCAGCCGCACTGCATGCAGACGATTCCGGAGCTCGGCCTGGTGCTGTTTCTTGTGGGACGTGACACAACGGGGTCCCAATCATCCCCTAGGAGACCTCCAACTCCTGTTCTTTGCTTCTTAAGGCCTCGGACCCGGATCACTGAAGTCACTGAAGCATGACCGAACGAGCGAGCTGAAGCTGGTTTCTCAGTTTCAAAAACCTGACCCGACAGCACTTTTTGAAAAAGAATTTGAGTTTCCAGAAATCTGAAATGGAAGTATGTGGATTCATGTGGCAAAGACATGTCAGGAAAATCCATCCAATCTTGATGAAAGATTTGAAAGATTTGATTGGCAGAGCTCTGGTGATTTTTCAGCTTCCTGCCTTCACCTTCTCGGTCTTTTGTCGCAGCTCGTCTTCCAAAGCCTGCAATGTCGCAGTGCGACGATCTTTTTAACGCTCGCAACAAGATGGAGACTTAGGATGAGAAAGGTGGAAGGTGTCACTATCTTTGGCTGATTTTTGTTACTATACTTCTATCTGATCATATCTGAGATGATAAAAGACAGAAAAGTACTGTTGTGAATTTTCATTGGAGTCGACTACTTTTCTGGCAAGGGAACATCCTGGAATGCTACGGAAGTGGAAACCTAGACGAGGGTCCATCTCTACAGATCAAAGCTGCAACGAGGGCATCTCCTCTGTGCCTAGAATAAGACATGACGTGATACGAGAAGTTTTCAGAGATAGCAACAGAGATGGAGATGGCGAGCATTGGATCCATGGAATCCAGTCGGACAGATATTTTCTCTTCGGATCTGTGGATCTGTGCTTTTCCAATGGTAGATATATAAAACATAATAGCTATATCCAATGATAGCTAGTAATATTATAAAACTGCTGTTTTCATCGATGATAGGCAAACGCCTCTGTGCAATGCGACAAGGATTTCCCCTTTCCAGCTATGAAGAAACACTGCGATGTGCTGGGCTTGCCACAACGGTTATGGAGTCCGCTTCTAAAGGCGAATGATGGCGAATGTATCTAACACCAATTCGACAATCTATGATTCACTTTGGCTTTAAGCGAAACAAGGACAGCTACTCAATTCTTATTCTAGGTAAAATCGTGATACTCTCTCTTTTCTTCCAAGGGATCGATTCACCATAAGCACAAAGCCTGGTTGGAATTAAAATCCGCAGGGGATTCCTGTTTATTCGAAGTGGGGAGACAGATGGATTTCTTAATTTATTGATGACTTTGAGAGATAAAAACCAGATTGATCAAGTAGTCAGTATAGTAGATTTAATCAACTTGGAATAGCTTTGACAAGTTCCTATTGAGGTCAGGATGCGTTCTATCAAAGGCATTTCCATAAGTCAAACGGGTTTGGATTAGATCTACATTGGGACATCATATTGATAGACAAATATAATATATATATATGGTTGTTGATCAAAATTCCTTTATCCCGGAGCGGCCATTCTTCGCGAATAAAAATTTTACTTTCGCGAAACTTTCGCGAACTCCATGTTTATCTTTCGCGGGGCCCATGTT
>Ga0126342_10023318_pt1 | contig 10140 bp, 5 predicted proteins | sample Cyp1metagenome_FD_92528 | JGI IMG/M metagenome (GOLD analysis project Ga0126342, IMG submission 92528) | Coral microbial communities from Lord Howe Island, Old Settlement Bay, Australia - Cyphastrea 1 metagenome | ecosystem: Host-associated > Invertebrates > Cnidaria > Coral ... | reverse complement strand
TATATAATATTTAATAATATAGTTTATTATAATACTATAATAATATAATTAATATGATATAGTATAATATAATATGATAAATAATATAATATGATATAATATAATATAATATGACAAATAATATAATATGATATATAATATAATATGATATATAAAATAACACAATATAATATAATATAATATAGTATAATATAATATAATATAAACAATATAATATACTATATTATAATCTCTCTATATATATTTATATATAATATCTATAATTTACAATATGTATAATATAATATAAATATACACATACAATATTATGAATAATATGTACAATAATGTGTGTGTGATACCTTCCAGTAACCAGTCGGCCTAGAAGACTCCTCTATTTGGCCTTTTTGAGAGGGACCCAGTCTCAGATACCCTGCATTTCTGTTGGTTTGTATATGGCTGGATGAGTAATAATAAATCATCAATCAAGCTTAATAGCTGAACACTTCAGCCCAAATAAGAATGCCCTTACCATTCCCAGAATTTCCAGACATATCCCCAGGCAAAGTGACAAAAGGTTCAAGTTTTGAAGTACTGTACAATGTGGTGCCTTCCAGTTATAAATTGCTTTGTAAATCCCATCAACTATATATATATAGACTATAGATATATCATGATAGATCTACCATAAAGCATAGTTGTATGACTAACCATAATATACTATAATGTATAACCTAGTTACCCTCTGGTAATTTAACATAACTATGGAAAATCACCATTTTTAATGGGAAACTCACTATAAATGGCCATTTTCAATAGCTATGTTAAATTACCAGAGGGTATGTTCACCAAGCTGGGAGGCCGCCCCAACTTCCGCCAAGGCTCGAAAGAACGCCGTACGATCCACCAGAATCTTGACGCCAACCTGGCGTCCAGATATGACCAGATATGAGTTGAGTTTTTTTTTGTCGTGGGATCCAACACCAGAAATGGATACCCTCCGGTAAACATAGAAAAAACTATGCCAGCCACGGCCAGCCATGGCCAGCCATGGCCATTGAAATAGTGGATTTACCCATGAAACATGGTGATTTTCCATAGTTCTGCAACAAATTAGCCATAGAAATAGTGGATTTACCTACTCAAAGTGGTGGTTTGAACTGCTTGGACCTGAGGAAATCCGCTGCCGTTGGGGTGAAAAGGCGTGTTTTCTTGGCATTGAATAGGCCTTCGTGAAATCCCAATAAAGATTCCAGTTTGGTTGCTCACCTGGAAGAATCATCCTACTTGGTAAGTTGCCAATAACCCTGGTTTAGTAAATCCACACGATTCGTGTGGAATTTTCCCATAGTACAGATCACAAATACCTCTGGTTACCAACCAATTACTGTGGATCCCTGTTGCTAAGTGCTTTAAGTCGTGGATAATAACTGTGCTGGTCACCTACTTTTATTTCGGGATATCGCCCATAATAATCTTGTAACATCCTATAACCATGTGTTCTATATGGAACATTCACCGTATACTTCAGGTGGATCTTGGTGGTGTAGTTCCACTAATTTATCAGTTCCATAGCTGTAGGGCTTGTGTCCCAACTGATGGATGTGGCCAGGGTTGGCCACCCATTACATCATAACTTCTGCCCCCCATTCAAGTAGCTTGTATCACCATGAAAATGCCCATCTGCATCCCCAGAAATCACATATTTTCATGCTTAAACTCGTTAAACTCTGGGAACTTAATTATCATGCTGAATCTTAGATACCTCACAAAAAACATCAAAAAACGAACTGTTCGCTGGTGAGTACATTTTACCATTGATAGCAAAAAATTGAAGTACTAGTTCGTGTCTACCCAAGGTTTATCCAATCATTAACTCCCATCTACTGTGGATGGTCAGATGGTTTATCCCTTTATAATCCCATGAAATTCGCAGCGTTTTATAGTTACCAACTATAATAATATGCTGTAATGGTAACCATAGAACCACTGGAAGAAATCCCATGATAATCCCATCATAGCTGCCCTGACTGGTGAAGGATTTTGCCACCATCCACAGTATGAAAACCACAATTCCTGGGACCCCGGACCTCGACGGTGAAGATGATGCCGAAAATCAGTTCAGCAATCTGCGTTTTTCAAAACGGGGTGGTTAAAAAAGACGCTTAATGTGTATTTCATGGGAAAAGTATGGGAATATGATGGGAGATGTATTCATATTCATTATATATATATATATGTACGTAACTAACTAACTGGTAATATTTCAGATGGTAAACCCCCGTTCAAACCTCCATCAACATGTTTGATTTGTCCATCATTCTCCGCTTTCTCTCTCCGATATAACAGAATTCTTGGACCAGTTCAGTCCCTATTCTTGTTGGTTTGGATGGGTTTGGCTCCCATTCAAAGATTGCCACCAGCAGAGGATCAAAGAACCATGGTTTAGAAGAACCCCACATGGTAAAGTTATGTAAGTTGGGATAGATTGGATTTTTGTATATATATATATATATGCCCAAACATGTGTATGTGTATGTATTTGTTTAAACACACATATAGCAAAGAAGCAACACAATCACATAATTACAGGGTATTCTTGCGGTAGCCTCGGGCAGTTGTGGCCGGCCCCCTGCGGGACCTTTGCTGAAACTCTCAGAATATCCCAGGGTTGTTTTCATGGATCATTTATGGTTGAAAGCCGGCAATTTTGAGAAAAACATCCTATGGTATCATGGGTTGTTCACATCTGCATGGAAGAAATCCTGCAAGACTTGGTTCATGGTTCCCATAACTTGCTGGTGCTAAACGTCGGGAATGGATGGGAATGGGGTAATGGGATGATTATTGATAGCTATTGTGGATCATTCCCTCATCTCCCTACTAAGCACAAGTAAGGTAACCCGATGATTTACAGCGCTTCATTCATCCCATCCACTCTTCCTTCGCACCTCAAAAGTCATTTCCGCACCGGGCCATAGAGTCACTGCACCGTCCTGGAGTTACGCATCGCGGTGGGGAAAAAATATATGAATGTTATAATGACTACTTGGCAACCATTAGTAATCAATAACTAAGAACCATATTAATAACATTTATAACTATTTGGTGGTGAACTACCCACGAATCGTAAGTAGGTTAGTTCACCCCAGTTTTTTGAGTGGATGAAAACCCTACAGAAATTCCACTGGATGAACCAGGGATATTTCACCTACTTAGGATTCGTTGGACGAGTCACCAAGGTAGTATATTGAACATAACTAGTGATAGTGATTGATTACTAATTAATGATTAATAAGTAATAACTAAGAAATAATCAATATGATAAGTGAACTAAGAAAGTAATAATATTGAACTAATCAATATGATAATTGATTACTAAGAAATAATATTGAACTAATCAATATGATGATAAGTAATAACTAAGAGACTTATATTGATAATAATCAGTGAGAGTTGTCAAAATTCTTAGTTATTGATTCCTAATTAATAATTGATTGACATGATAATCAATATAGAGGGAATCACTGAGGTTCATTATGATGGACAGTTAAGTTATCTGTTATCTGTTTCTTAGCTATGTAATCACCGCTACTCTTATACCGATATGGCTAATTGTTTGTAACCCTGGAATGATAAAGTAGAAAATCCGTGTGCTACTAATTTGTTGACTAGTTGATTACCCTCTGGTAATGACTGACATAGCTATTGAATATGGCCCATAGAAATAGTTGATTTACCATGATTTACCTATGTTTATCATGATTTACTATATTTACCATTGAAAATGGTCATTTATAGTAGATTTACCCATTAAAAAAGGTGATTTTCCATATAAATCACCGTTTTCCCATGGTTTCCCATGCTTTTCCCATAGCGAACTGTTAATCCACCAGAGGCTAACCGCTGCTGATGCACTGATCCCAATGGAGATGCACTGATCCCCCTTGGTCGTTCCTTTTGGCACTGATGTTGGATAACCACAACGACATCTATATATATATCCTCTTGTTATTTAACATAGCCATGGAACATTTATAGATGATTTTCCAGTTAAAACCTCCATTTATGAGCGATTTTCCATGGCTATGTTAAATAACCAGCTGGTAACTGTAGATATTAATGTAAATGTCATGTATATATATATAATTATATATATAATTATTTATATAATTTTATATATATATATATATAATTATATATATAATTATATGTATATATAATTATATATATATAATTATATATATAATTATATATATAATTATATATATATATAATTATATATATATAATTATATATATACCATACGCTCCAGATTTTTTCAGTTATAAACCAACTGAATCCTATCTTGGTGTCCCTGGTGTTTGGTTCTCTGTATCCCAGTATTCTCCGTTATATCCCAAGTTCCAAGTGTAACTATATCCCTATAGAAATCATATTCAATTACGTCTTTTTTGGTAACGGTAGTGGAGATCATTGCCGCCCTCCACAGAATATGGAGATCACACGGATAAAGCCATCGTTTGGATAAATCCGTTTGGAATATTGGAGGTTTCCTGAGTCATAGGGGTACCCCCAAATCATCCATTGATAGATGGATTTGCCATTAAAAACCAACCATTTGGGGTACGTTCATTTATGGAAACCCCCATTTGGATTATCCAAAAAACTATGGTTACACAAGGTATATACCCCTATGGATCCGGCCATACCTTCTTAGGAAGTGGTTGGACTATAATTTACTATAATTTGGAGGGTTAAGTAGCTTCTCAGACAGTGTTTGGATCCATGGGGATTTGGAATATCCCAAAAACTATGAACCACTACTGACTATGAATATATCTACCATAATTCCAAGTTATTGGAGTTATAGACCAAGTTAGCTAACTATGGAGTACCACCTTGTGGAATAACCCAAAGAACAACCATAGAATCAACCATCATCTGGAGATGCCCCGCACCTCGCTGATACCCAACTCTCTGGCCAGTTCCAAGCCCTGGCCGAAGCCACGGAGAGCTCAGAGATCAACGACGAAGCTCAGAGATCAACCATTGGAATGAGGAAATAGTTGATATCTATGATAAAATAGCTCAGAATCAATATAGTGATGTATACCATTGGAATCAATACCATTGCTCAGAATCAATGTACCATTGGCATGATGTTGGTGTATGGCTGGGAAGTAATCTCATTATAGTACTATTATAGTGTTAAATCAATTTAAATCAAATATTACAGGGGAATGATGGATTTGCGATTCTTGGCCTGCTTGGAATTTTACATCACAGAATTCGGACTGATTCTGGCAGTAGAACAATTCAAGCTGAAATAAGGACAAGGACAAACAGAACAAATCACAACCATGTTGCTGTGAAAGTCTTGCTTCCACCTTTACATCTGAATCCGCAGAAGATCATTTGAGTTCAAAATAAAAGCTGTTGTTTGGTAAGTTGATAATCATAGTGCGTTATGAATCGAACTATGTTGATTCAGAGGGTTACAGTATGTAGCTTGCTCAACAACAGTACAACATTACATATGTACCTACAGAACCATACTTACTTCACAATCAACCACCAGAATGTCTAATCTTGGATACACTTCCAACATATTTATACATATATAGCTGGTGATAGTTATAGCTGTAATATCTAAAACATAAGATACATGTGGCAAATATATGTTATATATTCTTTATAGTGCCTGTATATATATATTATACAGTAGAACATATATATATATATATAAAGCATGAAAGTGGCACATCCAAGGTAAATCTGTGTCGGAAACATACCCTTTCCGTTTTGTCCGCAGGCCACGGCGTGCCCGGTATTGTGCTTCAAAAGCAAACATCACCGCGTTAATGACGATCAAGGCACCTCAGTCTGGCGTCAGCAGCTTAGCACCTTTGAACAAAACAAGAAAGTTTTGACACTCCGTTGCCTGGGAGCAAAGTTTCTATAAATGTTGAGTTTGGGAGTAATCAGAATCCAGGTATTGTGAATACCACTGTGCTCGCAATTGCACAATTGACTGATTAGTGGTCAATAACTAAAGAATTGATTTCCATCAATTTCCACTGGGAGAATGAATGTCCACTAGTTTCCACTGGGTAATCCATTGATCCACTGAGTTTCACCATGTGGTTGAAGCAGAAATCTGCAGTTCGAGCCGCAACCAGCAAGGATCTCATCCCATCCCCCCTAAACATTCGTGGAATTTCGAGGGGCCCCCATGGCTGATGGGGGACATTCCAATACTACTCCCATACTACTGCCATAAGAAACACCAATAATATGGGTTATGGGAAGGTCCCATCATTGTCACCATTGGTCCCTACAAACTCCATATGTGAAACACATCCATTCTATGGTCCCAAGTATGTGTACATGTCTTGCGTAAGCATGGTTAATGGATGTTAATGGGATGTTTTTGATCTAAGGAAGGAGTACCAATGAACCATCACCCTTCACTGCCCATTGATTTTGTGGAACTCCGGCTTGCCAAACCTAGGATTTCGATCGGTGAAGCCGAGGAGCTCATGATGCAGTCAAAGATTGGGTGGTGAATGATCATCTTCATCCTCTGCAAAAGGGGCTGACTGCCGAAGCCTCAGAGCATTGAGAAAAATCGCGGGGCGCGGGTTGGTCGAGGTCACAAGATGTATGGCCCCAGGGATCCTTTGAGAAGTACCTAAACCAACATTAGGTGGTTTCCCCAAATTTTAGGTGGTTTCCTCCAAGCCCATGTCCAAACCAAGATTAACTGTTTAGGTGGTTTCCCCCAAGTGTTTCACAGCTCCCCGACATCCATCGACGATTTTAGATGCTCCGCCAAGCAGCTCAAGCTCACTGAACCAGTGGATTTATGCTGGAACCTCGGTGAAAATTCAAGGCCTGGGGGACCATGGTTTAGTCCTTTTTTAGTACCATCCAATCGTTGGGGTACTCAATTTTGATCCGTACCTCTGTTCGAAGATGATCTAACATAATCTAACCACCAAGACAAATGTAGATTTCACCAGCATGCTGGAGGATGTTAGCAATGTGATTTCACCAGCAGCATGGGGAAGACAATTCAAACAGGATTGCACCAACAACGATGAGGATCTAACCTTAACCAATGAAGAGAGGAACTGAACCAACGAAATTTCAAAGACCCTAAAAAAGATAGGTCAAGTCAAAACAGTAGTTTTTGGAGGAAAATAAACATGGTTCAGAGCCAGTTCAGATTTATGGGCCACAGCAAATCTAAATGAGGCCATATTTACAGGAAGGGGCTCCCTAGATTTGTATGTTGGCTTGCAACTGGGCCGCAACTAGGCTAACACTTTACCACGCGTTTATACTTTATGGTATATATATATACACATATATGTATACAAGTACAGTTTGATGGGTTACAAATCATAAGTGAGAGGCTCCTTCTTGGTGGCTCAACTGCGGGGACACCACCTTCTAAGACTCAAAGTTGAAGCTGTCGCTCGACTTATGTATACATGCAATGGAGCCAAAAGTTTTGTCACTGCTGTCAAAGTGATTGGAGTGGCAGGGTACGAGAGATCTTTATTAACACTTGACATTCCACAACACATAGTGTGCTCAGAAAGTTGACTTTTCCAAGTTTCAGCTAATCCTGATCCATAATTTCGAATATTGCTGGGATACCAATCTACAGTTCCAGACTCACCCAATTGCAAACCATGTACTTGTATGGATTGTACACACTGACCCACATGCTATGCAAGTTGTATCCCTAAAATGGTGGATTGATATATCTGCATCTTGATGGGTTTACACAAGAACATAAACCAACTTCCAACTCGGGTTGCAACATCACATGTTTAGTCAATTTCCAACTGTATCTATATATATATGTATCCGAGTTATATACCATGTATTATATTCATAATGAATAAATGAACATGTATAATTACTCATCTATATAACTGTATATATATAGACAAATATTATATAATGTGGGCAACCCGATGATAATCCTACTATTTGGGGACGAAGTATACCACCCAACAAAATCATTGTTTTTGGGGATGGTTGATTATTGGGTTTACCACATTATATAATATACATATATATATATATATATCTATGGATCCAAACACTGTCTGAGAAGGTTCTTAACCCTCCAAATATAGTAAATTATAGTCCAACCACTTCCAGGTACGGCTGGATCCATAGGGGAATATAACTTATATAACCATAGTTTTTGGGATATTCCAAATGGGGGCTTCAATAAATAAATGAACGTACCCCAAATGGTTGGTTTCCAAATATAATATAATAATATATATATAATATATTTATAGTTATATATAACTGATTTTCCTACTTGTTTGTTGCATCAAGCACTTTTGACTAGGAACCAGGTGTGGCTCTTGTTCGGTTTGCCCTTCGCATCGTGATGCCAGGGAGGCCTCATTGGGAAAGGCTGGGATATGGTGTTCACACATATATATATATATATGCATGCATGCATGCATGCATGCATGCATGCATGCATGCATGTATGTATGTATGTATGTATACATGTATACATGTATACATGTATGCATGTATACACCTATACATCTATACATCTATGTATACATGTATACATGTATACATGTATTTTGCATTATTTTACACCACATAATAAGTATATATAATATGTTTGAGACATTTTGGTATCATCTATATACGTTTCTGAAGGCAAAAGGTGGACAAGCGAGGCCGAAATGAGGGCTGAAAGCAGCAGTCTACTGCCCAAGCAGCAGTCTTACCAGCAAAAATCTTAACCGGGATTCTGGGAAATTTTGGGAAATTTGATGGGTTTTAGACACACAGCCACTTTGAGCAACAGATCCATGGTGGATTTGCTCCGATTTACTCCGATTTAGGTGGAAATCGGACCTGATCTTTTCAGGATATCCTCGAGTTTCAGTGAGCATCACTTGACATTAATTCAACAACCGGGCGTGGGGGACCTCAACTGGATGAGAGGTAGTGTTGGCAAAACACGAAAATCTTGATTTGCTGAGATTTGATAGTACTATTCAACAAAGCAAATATAGCTGTGAAATATTTACTTAGTACTAGTATGTAATCTTGATATAAATTTGATAGCACTATCATCCATTTTCCATTTGTTTTGGACTAGTACTGTCATCTATATGGAAATCAATATGAGGCGCCACCCCTTGCGTCTTGCTGAACGGCGGCCGAGGGTGCTTCTGGGGCGACGCGGGGGGCGCCTGCGCCGTCACACTGGATGAAAAATTAAATAGGACATTCAAAACCTTTGATTTGACTATATAATATTATATAGTAATTGCGATTTGAGGAATGTGACAGGAATTTTCATTATTCTGATCTGAGGAATGCGAATGTTCAAAAGTTTCCATGATATTTATCATTTAATGTGGGATACAGATTAGTGTGGGGATACACTATTGTGTCCACAGACCTCAAAATAATTGTGTAACTTTGGAAATGATCGAGCAATTTGTCAAGGGGGTAGTGCATGAGCAACCCTGATCCACACTAGTGTAGTTTGTTTGGGGGTACACTATAGTGTCCAGATGCTTCCTGGGGTGATGTTTTTTTTTCAAACATTCCCTTTCCCTTTTCCTTTGCTAAAGTTTCTCTTTTACTTCCTAAATTTTCTGAATTAGTTTCTTTCATTTGAAATTCTCAGAAATGCCCAATTTCCCAAAATTTATGATGCCTTATTAAAACCCAATTTAAAAAACATCACTCAAACAATTTTTCAAGGGGGTAGTCCAAGAGCAACCCTGATCCACAATAGTGTGGTTTGTTTGGGGGTACACTATTGTGTCCAGCTGTTTCCTGGGGTGACGTTTTTTTCAAACATTCCCTTTACCTTTTCCTTTGCTAAAGTTTCTCTTTTACTTCCTAAATTTTCTTAATTAATTTCTTTCATTTGAAATTCTCAGAAATGCCCAATTTCCCAAAATATATGATGCCCTATTGAAACCCAATTAAAAAAATCACTCAAACAATTTTTCAAGGGGGTAGCCCATCAGCAACCCTGATACACAATAGTATGGTTTGTTTGGGGGGTACACTACTGTGTCCAGCTGTTTCCTGGGGAAATTTTTGTTTCAAACAATCCCTTTACCTTGTCCTTTGCTAAAACGTTCT
>Ga0126342_10023317_pt1 | contig 10140 bp, 12 predicted proteins | sample Cyp1metagenome_FD_92528 | JGI IMG/M metagenome (GOLD analysis project Ga0126342, IMG submission 92528) | Coral microbial communities from Lord Howe Island, Old Settlement Bay, Australia - Cyphastrea 1 metagenome | ecosystem: Host-associated > Invertebrates > Cnidaria > Coral ... | reverse complement strand
AGGAGAGGTTGGTTGTTGTGAATCACGGATGGCAGAGCGAATCCACTGATGGACCGAAAGGTGGTTGGAGTTGTGTTTTTTGGAGTGGTTGCAATGGTTGCAGTGGTCACCTCACCACAACTGCTGGATGTAGTGTGGTGTAGTGCAGTTGCAGTTGTAGTTGTAGGTGTAGCTGTAGTTGTAGTGTAGTGGAGTTGTAGTTGTAAGTTGTAGTTGTAATGTAGTGTAATTAGTGTAGTGTAGTGTTGTGTAATGTAATGCAGTTGTATTTGTATTTGTAGCTGTAGCGTACTGCAGTGGAATTAGCGTAGCGCAGTGTAATGTAGTGAAGTTGTCATTGTAGCTGTGGTGGTGGTGGTGGTGGTGGTGGTCGTCGTAGTAGTAGTAGTAGCAGTAGTAGTAGCAGTAGTAGTAGTAGCAGTAGTAGTAGTAGTAGCAGTAGTAGCAGCAGTAGCAACAGTAGCAGCAGTAGCAGCAGTAGCAGCAGTAGCAGCAGTAGCAGCAGTAGCAGCAGTAGCAGAGGTAGCAGGCAGCAGGGGTAGCAGGCAGCAGGCAGCAGGCAGCAGGTAGGAGGTAGCAGGTAGTTGGTAGTCGGTAGTCGGTAGTAGGTACTGTAGTAGGTAGTAGGTAGTCAGTAGTCTGTAGTCGGTAGTCGGTAGTAGGTAGTAGGTAGTAGGTAGTAGAGGTAGTAGGTGTAGTAGGTAGTAGGTGTAGTAGGTAGTAGGTAGTAGGTAGTAGGCAGTAGGCGGTAGGTAGTAGGTAGTAGGTGGTAGGTGGTAGGTGGTAGTAGGTAGAAGGTAGTGGTGGTGGTGGTGGTGGTAGTAGTAGTAGTAGGAGGAGGAGTAGTAGTAGTAGTAGTAGTAGTTGTTGTTGTTGTTGTAGTTGTAGTTGTAGTAGTTGTTGTTGTTGCTGTTGTTGTTGTTGTTGCTGTTGTTGTTGTTGTTGTGGTGGTTGTCGTGGTCGTCGTGGTCGTCTTGGTCGTGGTCGTGGTCGTGGTTGCTGTCGCTGTCGCTGTCGTTGCTCTCGCTGTTGCAGTTGCTGTTGCAGTTGCTGTTGCTGCTGCTGTTACTGTTAGTGTTGTTGTTGTTGCTGTTGTTGTTGTTGTTGTGGTTGTCGTGGTCGTCGTGGTCGTCTTGGTCGTGGTCGTGGTCGTGGTTGCTGTCGCTGTCGCTGTCGTTGCTCTCGCTGTTGCAGTTGCTGTTGCTGTTGCTGTTGCTGCTGCTGTTACTGTTAGTGTTGTTGTTGTTGCTGTTGCTGTTGCTGTTGCTGTTGCTGTTGCTGTTGGTGTTGTTGTTGTTGTTGTTGTTTTTGTTGTTTGTTGTTTGTTGTTTGTTGTTTGTTGTTTGTTGTTTGTTGTTTGTTGTTGTTTGTTGTTTGTTGTTGGTTGTTGGTTGTTTGTTGTTGGTTGTTTGTTGTTGTTGTTGTTGTTGTGTAATTAGTGTAATTAGTGTAATTAGTTTAATTAGTGTAATTGGATGTAATTAGCGTAGGGTAGTGTAATTAGTGTTGTGCAATGTAGCGTAGTATATTATATTTGTATAGGTAGTAGTAGTAGTGTAGCGTGGTGGTAGTTGTAGTTGTAGTTGTCTATCTATCTGTCTGTCTGTCTATCTATCCATCTATCTATCTGCAAGCTTGAAAACGAAGCTATTCTGCGGGACTTCCTCAATTTTCGAAGGTGGCAACATCAAAAACGAAGCAATTCTGTGAGACTTCCTTCAAAATGGAAAGTTGACCACTTTTTCGACAGCTCAACTTCCAAAAGTGCTCCGAACGTGAGGTGCTTTTAGTTTTTTCACTTGCAAATGCGCTTCGCGTCCTTTTCATCGCTCATCTGGCCAGATGGCTCCGCGCCCGCCGCTTTAGCGAGCCTACTTTTCAGCCCTCCGGAGCCACAAACCACTAGAAAAACACACTATTTGGCGACTTTCCTACCTTTTCGCTCACCTGCAGCTTCTTTCTTCTCGCTCTTTCTCTTCTCTAATCTTCTCTCTTCTGTTCTTCTCCTCTCTGACTCTTCCCACCTCTGCTTTGCCATCTGTCCATATTGTCGGAAGTTTGACTTCTAAACTTCCTTCGGTTAAAATTTAAACAAGTCTCCAAGACATTCAAACATGCCGCCAAACCATATTCCACTTTCATCTTACTAATTTCTTGTAAACTTCCTACCTGCAAAAGGAAAGAGAAATGCCACTGACCCTATCCCATGGCCGTGTTGGGACTCTGGTTCGAAGACTTGACTTGATGATTAAACGATTGCGTTATCTACTGTATATGGTTTGGAACTGGTAAGATCATGGAACTTCTTTAAGTGAGCTCTCATTCCTTGCGAAAAACAGGAAGAGCAAGAAGAGCAAACACTGCTGCTGGAGGCGACAGTGATTCATATGTTCAGCTGTTACATTCCTTTGAAAAGAAGTGATACGATGCATCGAATTCGTGTAGAAATCATTGTGTCAGTTGCTCTAGTAGCTCTAACATGCTCTAACTGTGCAGCTGACACCTTTTGTGGGTCAACTTTGAAGTGACACCAACACAATCGCGGTTCATATCGAGGAAAACCAATCCAGAGTTGTGTCCAGATAGATGCGCGAATTTTTTCCGTACTGTACTACACAGATCTACACAGCACAATCTCCCTTCTGCGGATTTACAGGTTTGGGTAATGACAGTTTTTTGACAATGGCAGTGCGAAACTTGACATCCGAACAGTCTGCGAGGATGCTGTGGATCTTTCTGAAGCCGGCGACTTGCCCGGTGCTCTGAAAAAACTCACGGCAGCGATATGCAAAGGTTGGGCAACTCAGTTGTAGCTATGGCCCATGGCAATGATGATGCACCAGAGTGCTACCTGGCCATTTGAAAGGAAAATCATAGAATCTGATGGAATGTTTGGATGCGAGTGATTGCTAGTGACCATTACAAGAGGATAGCGGTGAAAGTTGGCACATTTTGGCACCCGGAACAAAGCTTGACATACGTTAATCTTGCGCAGTTACGTTGCGCAGCGAAGTGTCAATCCGGCTTTGAGGTAGTGCCTCATGTTTGATGTACTGTCGGAGGGCAGAAGTGTTATTGAGGCAGGACTCTTGGCCCGGGATCGCAGCAAGATGCAGCAAGTGCATGATATGACTCGAAGGAAGGCTGAAATTACCTGCCTCATGGCCTAGTGACCAGGTAGATCACCTACTACAGATGAGTATGTTTGAGAACTGTGGATACATGAAGTGTATGAGGAGTGCATGAAAAGTGTATGTCAGTATGTGAACTGTGACTGGGTTCACCGAGTTCTGCTTCAGCGACGGGGCTTCGTGCAGGCTCAAGCGCCCTCATGCGTCCATCCACGACTGTGCTGCCGGTTTGGCGTTGAAGTCAGACTCTGCAAAGGTCAGTGAAGCCGTTTTCAACTTTTTGACAACATGTTTGCAACGGACAATTGTTACTCAGTTGCGTGACTCAGTTGTGACAGATGAAACATGGCCGGGAGGAAGAGCATGATGTTTGCTCCCCATTGAAAGGCATTCAAGATAAGAGCCCGTGCGCATGCTCAGCTTGAGAACTGGAAGGAGGCCCTGAACCGAGAGTCCTCGAACATAGCCGGCAAATTTGCCATTCCAGTTTCACATTTTTTCACAGGATTTTCGGAGGATTTCAGAACCAATCCAGGACATTCCAAGCCACTTTTTCTCGCAACCTTCAGCCACTCCTTGGGCTCTCGCTCCTACTGTGGCACTTTGCATTGCTCCGCCCTGGGTTTGGTATGTTTGGTATGTTTAGTAGTACAAGACAATACAAGTCAATACAAGACACACAGTCCATGCGTGTGGATCACAAGAGGCACATGCAGATTTTCGAGAATCGTTGAGCATCGACTTCGACGAGGCAGGAGGATTTGCTCTCTCTCAGTGCACTGCGTACTGCGACCCTGTGACTCGCAGAATCCAAGACTGCAAGAAACTGCCATAAACTGCCATAGACTCGCCATAGACTCTTTAAAATGCTTTAAATGTGTTGACATATTTGACATGTGTTGAACTCACGACACATCACAAAGGCCATAGAAGAGGAAACCAAGATGGTGGAGTCCAAGCTGGCCAGAAAGGTGGGATCTGAGCACTGTTAAGAAGCGAAGTTCTTTTAAAATGCCATCTTGGACCGTTGGACATCTTCATTTTCAGAATTGTTGAGATGTACCTTTTGATCATGACATGTACCTTTGATATGTTTTGATCATCTTTGATCAGGATCTACAGCGCTGGGAAGTGGTTGGTGGCGCCGAAAAGGGTGGAGTAGTGGTGCGACAGGGAGTGGAGCTGAAATCCTCAGAGGCAGGGGCATGATATGGCATGATCTAATGAATCTAATGCAAACTTCAAAGCCAAAATAAACTCCATTTACTGAAATGCCGACTGAAGCTCCCTTTCAATTCATTTGAACAATTTTGAACCATTCCAAGCAGCACAGCTCCAGCTGTCCAAGTTTACCAAAAAATTGACAGGCTTCTTGCCGTCTCTCAACCGGAGCGATTGTGGAGGAACGAACAGACCAAAGAGCTGAACAGCCTGAACAGCCCATCTTGAACTGCAGTTTATGGTATTCATTTGGAAGCTGGAACCACATCTCACAGAACTTCTTGATTTTTTATAAATTGAAAATGAAAAGATATTCGCCTTCCGGAACAATCCAACAGAATCCTCCTTGCTGTCGTTGTTCCCCGCCTTTTCCCGGAGACTGCAAGATTGTTCGCAGCATGAGGAGTTGGAGTTGGTCGGAGAGCGCTTGAGATACCGTCGCCTGAGTGGCACAGGGCCAGATGAAGGACTGACGCTTGGGCCATGCTTCAAAATGTTTCAAGATGCATCAAGCTAAAGCGAAGAACACAAAGCATTGTGGAGACAGAAGATGACAGAAGATGACAGAAGCAATTGTGGATTTGAAATGATTTGAAGAAATTGTGGAAGGTTCTGGACGAATCTCATGGGTATGTCCAGGTTCTCCCAGGTTTTTCTTATCCGCTCTGACTCTTTTCCGAGAGGATGGATTAGCATCTCATTGAAAGACAAGGCATTTTTACTGAATTGCTTTTGACATGGAAGAGTCAAACTTTGCTACGTATTTGCATAAAAGGAATACAGCAAGTTGCAGATCTCCTTTCAGACTGGGCAGTCGTGCAGACATGACGGTTGAAATCAGTCAATATCAGTCAAGTTCGAAAGAGGAAACTGAAAAACGGAAAAACCGTGCACTGCATTTGCCTTCAATTTTTTCTTCAAATCGTTGAATTCAACTTGACTTCCCATCAGCACTGCATAGCACCAAGGTGTTGGCCTGCAGATTGTCGAGTGAGACTGTGGATTCCGTAGATGTGGAGGTGCCTGAGGGCTGAAAGTGTATCGGAACTCGTTTAACCTTCCAGGCGATGTTGCCATGTCTTGACGTTTTCTCGAAAAGCAAAAGTCTTTTCATTGCTTGACCTAAGACCATCTAAGACCTAAGATTCCGAAGATTCCTAAGGCAAACCAGGACGAGCCACCTTTCCCGGAGATGGCACCAGAGCACGTCCAGGCAGCTTTCAGCTTTACACTGCCAGCACCTTGCAGCACTTGATGATACGTCGGTGCCATATCAATGTGTACAGTGTATATACGTATATAGGATTATATAGGAGGTATATGGTGTATATATATATATGTCTTTAATATTTGAGTATATCTATTGCAAATTATTATAATCATCTACATTTGTATCATCATATAACTATATAATAATATATAATAATCAATGAATCAATATCCATCAATTGATTCGCACTTCCGAGGATACCTCACCCCCGTCCTTGTCAGGAACTGGACGACCAGGCCCTCGACAAGCAACAGGAGTTGAAAGCAGCAAGCGCAGAACTGGCGGAAGAACAGAACTTTGAGCAGGCAATGAACAAATTGACCGAGGCGCTTTTGCTCCATTGCACTTGGAATATCTTGGAATGATGATTCGCCTTGATTCACAATGAAATCTTAAAAGTTTTAAAATACAGTTTGAAGTTGATAGCTTATACATGCTTATACAACATGATCATCTTTGGGACCAGGTCAAACACTATTCACAGGCTCAACGCAGAAAGAACACATTCCCTTGAGTTCCATCAACTCGGATCTGAAGGCCATCGCGATCGGATGCGCAACAGCGCTGATGTATGGCAGGTTCGAAATCCTGTTGTACGTGTATTGAACACACTTGAAGTGGAGTCAAACAGGTTTGGGAGAAGCAGCAGAGGATACGTAGGAGAAAACAACTTGAACATCTGGCAGCAAATCTTCCGTTCAGAGCAAGCATTCCCTTTGTTTAGAACAAGCTTTGCATGCAAATAATCCACATCATCACATTTACACTGCGCCAGTTCTACAGGTTTTCATAACTTATTTTCGATAAAGATTGTTAATGTTTCCATGCTTTTCTTTCATTCTTTTCTTTTGAACTGCATCGGAGTTCCATGACATGCGAGGCGCGCTGAGCTCTTGATGCGCTTGAACAGACCTCGAGCTGCACTGCAAGACTGCGGCCGGGCATTGGAGCCTAGAAGAGCCTAGAGAATATTCAGAATCAAACAGAATGGAATTATGTGGAATTCAACAGTTTTTTCAAGCCGTGGAATCAACAGAATCAAAATGAATCAAAGCACACTGAGTTGAGCACGCCGAGGCATTGGAGCTGAACCCGGACTCTGGCAAAGCAGCGACGACCCAGTGACGACTCATCCATTTCACACAGCAAACACCAGCCAAAACGCTGAGAAGAGTTCTTTCATGTTCTTTCATGTTCTTTCCATGTTCTTTCCATGTTTCCCTAACCCTGCTGTATTGATTCATTCTCAGTCACAAAGTCACAAAGCAAGGCCTACAAAACCAGGGCGCGGGCAAATGCGAAGCTGAAGCACTGGGCAGCAGCTCATGCTGATTTTCAGGCGCTCTTCGGAAAGAACAGGAACACGAGGGAACAAGGTGACATATGGTGACATTCCATTTTCCGAGTCATTGGTTCAATCGGCTGATTTCGATTTCGCTTGGGCAAGAACTCAAATCGTAAAGTTTGTCAAGCTTTAAGTACGGCTTGAAGGTCCCTGGTATTCCTTTTTCACTCTTCTGAATTAGTGTATGCCAAATGCATGCTTTGAAAGCAGTTCAGATATGTTCACAGAAGCAAAAACAACCAGAAACTTTGAAACATCCTTTTTCTCTTCCCCAGGAAGGGCTGAAGATAGACTATGACGATGCCACCTACGAGGAGTCATTGAGCGTTGCGGCCAAGATGAAGGCGGGTTTCATTTCGGCCTTCCAAATAAGACATCACAAGATCACCAGTTTTTCCCCAACAGCGTTAGCTTAAGGGTCTCAGCCCAGATAAAGGTTCGGTGCGCGGTGGTGTTCCAAGGATTTCCGGGTGGTTCTCGGGTGGTAGAATGTGGTGCGGTTCTGCAGGTTTTGGTGTGGGTTCCGGCGTGGGATGGGTCGCCCGTTGCCCAGGTTAAAACTTGATAAGATGTTCACTGGCTGCTGTCCCATTTTTCTACCACCTTCGCTGTTGGGGATATCACCTGGGCTTATTTTAAAGATGTTTATCGTTTTTTGGGCCAAGTCAGAAGTCAGTGGATGTGAAGGCACAACATGTGAAGGTTGGGTTCGGTTGCATCCAAAAGATTTACATTGACTTCTCAGCAGCGGCAGCCAGCTGAGAGTTTCCTGCACAACTGGGACAACATTTGGCCTGAGGAAATCACCGCTGTTGCCACAGCCCGCCGAGTCAAAGAGGAGGCAGACAAAGAGCGGAAGCAGGCAAAGAAGCTGCACGTTGCCTCAATCAATGTCTACCAATGGTCTAGTTCACAAATCAATGCCTTCCTCTTATATAGACTAGTCTTTCTCATGATATAATACAGCAAGACCCTGTGGTTTGCCCAGACCCCCAAAGAGCGTCCGAGCAAACCAACATGATGAAGATGACAACGATGACAACGATGACGATGACGACAATGATGACGACAATGACGATGACCACGATATGATGATGACGACGATGACGACGACGACGACGATCATGATGATGATGATGATGATGATGATGATGATGATGATGAAAATGACGAACATGATGAACATGTTATGGTTACTTGTTCCACGGGGGTGGGATATTTATTCAAACCCTTCAAATAAGCCTCATTGCAGTATGGTTAATTGATGCTAATTGTTCCATGTGGATGGGGCATCAGACCCTATGTAACCCCCAAAGACCCCAGTTGAAATATGTGAAACTTTTCCTTGGGTGTGGGAGTTTTCGTATTTGTAATTGTAAACCTTAAAAAGAAACAATCGTTGCGGTATGGTCAATTGTTCCATTTGCAGGTGCAGGGGTTTTGTATCTTCTGCAAACCTTACAAGAAACCCTAATAGCAGTACAGTTCTGTCGTCAAGCCGCAATGCAATGCTCACTTCGTCCAAACAATTTCATATCTTTTGTTTGAGGTCGGCAAAATTCTTTGGTTTTTACGCCATTCTGTTCAACTTCGGGGTCTGTGCAAAATAATAGGAGCCCTCATTTTCATCAATTTTGTTTCCAGCAGCATGAGGAACACGCGATCTTAATAGGTGGTGCAACCTGTTCAAGACAACATTTTGCAATCAACCCCTGTTCATTTTACCTATCATGTGCACAAGAGCATCACCGATTTCAATCTACCCGTTTTGCTTTGTACCTGAACGAACTCAGTTACTTCGGTGTTGGTTCTTTCTGCCGGACTGGTGGCAGAGGAATTGCCACAGACACAGAATCCACACTTGTGTCTTCATCCCTTTGTATCTTCTTTTCATGTCCCTTGATTTTTTTTGCTCCAAAGCTTCCATTCACAAGTTCGTTGGCCTCGTTGGCGTGTTCAGAGGCCAGGGAGCAGGAGCTGCGAGAGCAACGTGCTCGTCAGCAGCACGAGCAGCAGAAGGCGGAGGTGCGAACTTGTGCACAACTCTAAAATGTACACACACAATGCATGATAGCGTACGATCATAATATGAAATCTGAATTCGTATGATACGCCGCATGTGCTGCAGTAAAGGCAGAGAGACTGGGACAAGGAAGCATCAAACAGTCGGGCACATCAGAATTCAAACACTGCAGACACGATCGGTTGACCATGAGCGTTGAAACCAGAATAGCTCAATGTCCGTGGCTTGCTGAAGCAACACGTGCTGATCAAAAGACTCTCAGGCTTGTAGAGTCCTTATAGAGTCCCATTGTAGAGTGAGTGTAGATCACGCAACTTCTAAAGAGAGAACTGTGTGATTTGGCTTCCGGAGGCAGATGCAGCAAGAGCCAAGGAAGAGCAGGCAGCGGCGGCAAAAGCACAAGTACTCAATGATCCTTTGCTACGGGGCCTTCATCAACGTGCAAAGAAGAGACTTGACTGGTCAAACAGCTCTTAAAGTGAAACCGCTGTATGAGTCCATCTCAGTGCAAGCTCCAGTATCCCTTGACAAAACCACTTGCATAAAGCGAGACAGTTTGTCGACATTTGATCATAAACTTGATATGACTGGACCAGATCCCTTGTTCCAAGGAATGGTTTCTTGGACGTCAATGGAAGTTTACTTGCGTTGGGCAGCTGGCAGCAGAGTAATAGGTATGCAGAATGCACTCCGTACAGATGCAACACACACACACAAGACACACCTGCAAGGTTGGCTTTGAGAGAGTTGACAGCATGAAAGGATGTACTAATACTAGAATGAAACTAGCAGATGACTTTGCAGGCGTACTTGTGGTAGTATCCAGGACAGCAACGAATCTTTGCTCTCCCCGACAATCATCTCTTTCACATGTTCGCGCGTTTTGTCATAAATCTTGTCAAGGTTACATGGCTGACTTTATGGGTGTGAAGCGGGGAGCCTGTAGCAAATGCAAACACTGTGCCTTTGCTGCACTCAAGTTCCAGTGAATGGTGGCCACGTCTCATCATTTGTCAATATGCAAACAGATTGATAAAGCTGACAGGTTCAGGATTGACTATGCAGTCGATGCGTCTCAATACTTCAATCTGAACTGGAACCTGCTCAGCTAATCTTCAATACAGTGCTTTCTTTCAAAGTGCTTCGAGGT
>Ga0126342_10023316_pt1 | contig 10140 bp, 11 predicted proteins | sample Cyp1metagenome_FD_92528 | JGI IMG/M metagenome (GOLD analysis project Ga0126342, IMG submission 92528) | Coral microbial communities from Lord Howe Island, Old Settlement Bay, Australia - Cyphastrea 1 metagenome | ecosystem: Host-associated > Invertebrates > Cnidaria > Coral ... | reverse complement strand
GCCCAACTGTTCCCTCCAGATTGAGCTGAGATGCCTATCAAAGTAACATACCAAAACCCAGGTCTGGAGTACGATGAAAACATGGTATGCGAAGATTTTCTGAATATGGGAATGTTGCCTCTAGAATGTTGGTATATGTTGGTATGGTATATCCGATAGAATATACATAAAATTCCATTGTTAGTCCAAAAAACCGAAGATTACAAACCACTGGTGATCCCAAATGGAGAAAATCTCACAGCTACAATCACGCAGTGTTAGAACCCATCACTTCACTAGCTGTTTATCCCTCAAAAAATAACCCCAAATCCCAGTATTGATTGCTATAACCATCCCCCTTCAGGATGGTTTCCAAAGCCATATGAAACCATAATGTTGTTAATATGTGTTAATAATGTTCATGATTCCATCTATTTTCATCTATTTATGTACCTATGTTTTCCATAATGTTCATGTTTCAGCACCTATGTTTATCTATTTTCATGAATTTTCCTCCAAAATTCAGGGCGTTGTTCATCCAAAGCCACCACCAAACCGACGCACAAAACAAGTCCCTCACCTCGCCACCACCCGAGCCGCCCCGGAGGACGAAGGGCGACGCCTTAAGCACCGGAGGCGAAACGGGGTGACGGAGCACCGGTAGTCCCCTAGTTGAAGGGATTCCACCAAGCAAAATTGATTGTGATTTAACCGTTTTAACCACCACATGGATATATATATATATGTAGTATATGTAGTTGATATGGCGGCTTTCTCTGGATTTATGCTAAGTTGGTGTATTTCACACAACTGTTGGGTTTTTGATGGTTTATGGTAGTTATATCGGGTGAATTGGAGGTTGTGAGGATACTTATAACTGGGCACCACTTTGTAACCGTCTGGGCGAAATAAACATCCACCACATCGATTGACAGTCCGAGCAATCGTGCAAGCAACTACTGTCTTCCCTAATGTTACAAGGGTAAGCCAATAACGAGGGTAAACCAATAGCCTAGCACAGTTTCCACGCCCTCAATATGTATATATATATACAGATATATATATATATATATATGTCACGCGCAAAATCTCTATCTGAATATGGAAAACATCGTTAAAATGTTACATGTATCCAAAAAACACCAACCAGTTGTGATCTTAGAGATCTCAAACCATCCCGGTGGCAGCGACCCTGTGGCTATGGATCTAAATCCTGGTAGGCTTTGACCCATACCCATATCCCCCGTATCTTGTCGGTTACCCTCTGGTAAACATACAAAAAGCTAGTGAAAATGGCCATAGAAATAGTGAATGTTCCCATTAAAATGTCTATTGATTATATACATCACTGTTCCTACTACTGTTTTTTTTGGTGGCTTGGTATACATATACATTGTAATGACAGCCACAGCAAACAATACAGTACTAGAATCCCCAATTCATCGCCCAGTTTTAGTTCCACCACCCACTTCGCAAGGCACCAGATCGACGGAAGAGACGGACGCTACGTCCGGAGGCGCTGGTAAGTGCCCAAATCTCCTGCACTGTCCATGTCAGCTGGAGTGGCGATACCAACATTGGATAGTGCATGATAGTGCTTGACACTTAATATTGGCAGTTATTGATGTGATTGATCTAAATTTGTTGAACTCGGAAAGGTTATTTCCATTCATTCATTTCCCAACATCACCCTTTCAACAACTGGGAACGGGTCAAAATTGTTGCCTTCACTACCAAACACGCCGAACGTATGTGATTGGATCTTCAATCCTAGAATTGGTTGAAGGGAAGTGTTACAGGAAACCTCTACATCTACGCTTAAACATCTGCACATGTCCTATACAATTTCTACAATCAGTGATAGATTACTACATCCCATATCATCCCATCATACCCTCATTATGGTTGGGTTTATTCATCAAATGTTCATAAAAAAAGTGGTCACCTGTATTGATCTTCTCAAGCTTTGAACCATTCAAACATTGTCTCCTCGATCCCATTGCCTCTAACCAACCGAGGAAAGCCTCAGCAAGAAGAAACTTGGCAAAGGATGGGACGGACGTTTTTCGTAACCCCCCAAAAGGATAGAAAACGACCATCAAGATTTGGCAGTTCATATGTAACATTATGCATCTTATTGATGCTTGTTATATACTTCCAGGATCTTCCAGTTTTCCCACTATTCTTGATCTCCTTCAGGGGGTGTTGGAGAATTCTGATCAGAATCAATGGTTCCTTCTTGTTGTCAAAGTCAATGGTGCCGACTTCATTGCCGACAACGGAGTCTTGTAGCTCAAAAGCAAGCCACAAAGTTCCAAGAGAGCTGTTGGAAAAGGCCTCTGAAGATGTTAGACTGTTAGACACTCTTAGCATTATATAGATATATGATGTATATATATATATATATAGATATGATTGGAACATCATATTATATTACCATAGATCATATACTATCATATATCCCATGGAAACTCTGTTATGGAAGAATTCGCCAACGTGTGTCAGCTTTTCAGATATGTCCTGGATCCAAATCCGGAATTCAAGAGACAACTGGCCATAGAATTGGCCTTTTTGGAAAAAAACGCCAACAAATTCTGGGCACTTTCTATTCAAATCTAAGCAACTTCTACAAAATCCAAAAAATTGTCGATTATCACGCCATGAGACTCATGAAGCCACGAGGTCACTGAACATCACCCATCCCGTCTTTGAAAACTCTGTTTCTCTAAATTAAAGATGGAACATCATAGAAAAAATACTTGTAACAATGACAAGATACTGGGGTACACAACCTTTTGGACACTTGTCTTTGTTTTTTTTGTTTGCGAAACACGTGATTTGATTCTATATGACGTATATATAAATATATATATGTATATATATATGTATGCATACATATACATAATTATATATTTATATACATGTGTATATATATATAACTACATATGGATAGATAGATAGATATATATATATATATATATATCATACATCGCATGTATCGTTGTTTCAAACGCACATGTGAGAGTGAACAAAGCACATTTTTCCCAATCTATATATTCCCTCAACTTTGTCAGCACCTGCCACCTCCCTTCTGTGTTCACCGAAAGACTGAACGAAGATGAACCTGCTCGGGAATCTGGAGACATAAAAGATGCGATGCAGTCTCTTGGGTTCATCCCATGTTTGGGATTAAACAACACATGAAGAAACAATAACACTGCCAAGCATGCACATGTGTATATATATATATATGTAAATACATAATATGTATATATATATATATATATATGTATGTATGTATGTATGTAAGCATTAAAATGTGTGTGTGTATATATAATATGTATATGCATACATCACTAGATTGGTACGGTTTAAAAAAAAGGTATGGATCGTTCACCAGTGATCCGGACGTAAACAGTGGCCTGGTCTACAACTTGTCATTTTGGGTATGGATCAAGGGTAGCCTCTGGTAAACTAACATAACTATAGAAATTCACATTAATAAGTCAATCGTTTATACATGGGTCATTTTCAATAGCTATGTTGCCATGTTCAATGATATACCGCAGGGAACAAATCGCACCTCTAAGGTCTGGGTCTGGTTTGTGGTAGGAAAAAACTATCCCAACAATATGTGAAAACCACTGAAAACCGTCACATATCTCAACCATCAATCATCCCAACTATGGCGCTAAAAAAACATACCCTCTCATAGTCTAGCTATAGAAAACCACCAGATGGGCCGTTTTCAGCTATGTAACAATTGCAAGAAATGTTTGAACCTCCCCAGCCAGTTGATGATGAAAAGTGTAGCGCAGGATGTGATGCCCACCTTTGAGACCAAAACTTTGCTGGGAAATCACACGATTGAATGGTGAAAAATGGTAAGTAAATCATAGATACTTCACGATGAATAGTAATCCCATCCTCCATATGTATCCATATGTAATGTTAACATGTATACAGTATATATATATTTTTATACTAGGATAAACATCCTCCAGAAACCATGGTGGATGTAGGGGATGAAAACCTCAGGTGCACTCACCATTCCCCATATGATCATCCCCTATCCATTACCGAGAACTTCCTGTTTTCATATTTTCTGTCGCAGAAAATGCTACCTTTGCAACTGATTTTGCCCGATTTTTTTTTTTTTTGCCTGGGGTTTTGGCCCAGGTTGTTTGATATCCTTTGTTGTGATGTGATACCACGCAGTCAACAGTTTCACGAGTTTTGGTTTGAAGCAGCATATTTTTTCAAATTGAACGTTTTGCGGCACCACAAAAAAACCCAACTTGTCATTCTTGAAAATCAGTGGTACGGAGTTTCCCGCCCGATTCGGGCCAATTCCCGCCCGTTTCGTGCCAATTCCCGCCTGAGGTTTCTTTCAACAAATTTTCATATTCTGCCCGATGTGTGTGGTCTTTGCAATGCACACTGGATCATGTCGCAGGTTGTATCAGCCACAATTCACACCTTTTGACCCAAATTGCAATACATGTTTATGTTGCCAAAGAGTGCTAAAATTGCCTATATTCAAGATTCCGCCCTCAGGCCGCTTTTTGGCCCGAACCATTGTTTAGGCTGATCAAACAGCTGCTGAAATTTTGGCCCGAAGATCTAGGTATCATCCCATACTTGAGGCTGCAGTTTAGGTGAAATTCATGCGTATAACCATGGCACTTCAAGCCTCATATTTGTCATGTTATTGGGATCAAAGCCCTATATATAACATTATATATATAACTATATGGTGAACAAAAATCCTCTGAATATTTTAGTATCACCACTCATATTTTAGGAGGTGTAAAAGTATAGGTTTCATGGGATGATTTCCAGAAACTGGGGAAAATATGGTGAAATCCATATTATCATGCTATTGCTGAACTTCATATCTAGTTGAATGAGAATATCTAATCTATCTAGTTGATCTAATCTATCCACCCATCCATATCATCCCATCTTGGCTTGCAGATTAGCCTGCTGCCACCAGACAGCGGCCATGCGAAGCTCAGTTCGATGATGAAGAATCTGGGCGTTGAAGTCACTCTGCCCATGGATGTTTGGTATTTTTTGCAAGGCGGGAACATCAATGAACAGAATATGTCAATTTATGGTTATGTATGTGTTTATATATATATATATCATATAATGTTATATATGATCATGTCCAATCAACCATATATGATATATGTTTGGTCAATATGTGTATTCCGGTATACCCGTTAAACCCCTACCTCACATTAAGTCCCAATTAAGTTCCATGACGTCCCGTTAAGTCCCACAATATTCCTGTTTTTTTTTAGCCTTAGAATACCAAAGGGTATCACACTATTGTCTCACTATAGTCCCACTAACACCCCCTGGCTCACTATCAATGATTATCCCATTAATATCCATTAATGCCCCATAAACCTTGGGATAATAATTTCATATCAATGGATAATAATGAACAATCACATGACAGTACTTAGATACTACTTGTATATCCAATTGAATACTAGTAATTATCCAATAATTTTCATATATACTAGTGATTATCCAATCATTATCATCCAAAAATATAGATTAGATATATTAACATGAAAACATAGATATTGGGGGTTAGATAATCTAATTGAATGAGAATATCTAATCATCCATATCTATCATTATCATGTATACCAACCCCCAAATAGACAGAACAGTTGGACACATTTGAACATATCCCAGGAACAGAAACCATCGAAGCGCACCATCCGGGTGCTTCATTGTCTAATTGTCTATCCTGACATTGGGGGGTTACTATAATTTTCCCAATAATGATCATTCCCAACAATAATAATTACATATATATATATATATATAATTACTATCACAATCTACCATGGGATCTGGATCCCATGAATTCGCAGGTCCACAAATTTGATGATATTCTGGAAAACACGATGTTTTCTGGAAAGCACGATGTTTTTGATTTTGCTGGATTTCTGGGTTTCCTGCCACTTGGCAAAATCTCAAGTAAGGCCTAACCGTGCACATATGCATGCGTATATAAAGACAACATGTTTCACATTCTTCACATATATTCTTTATGCATGCCTGTATAACTGTATATAATACATGTCAAATATGTCTCGACGTATGTATTTGTACATGCACACAAAAACCATGCACATATATATATATATATATAAATGTCCATGCACATAAGCATATATATATGCATATATATATGAATTCACCACCCACGGTTGCCCCCAAACACAGACAGCGGCACGAACAGGAACAATGTTTCCCTTATTTTGCGCAATGTATATATCGATCAAACCGCGCCCAGCACATCAGCTGAGCCATCCACTTTCAAGAGATTATCATGCGAGCACGTTTCCAGTATTTGTATGATGCTATCAAACACCTCTGCAGCACTCGCTTCACAGTCTGACCTGGATTTGTTCTTCGACTCAATCTCGAAACTCGGCCGATGTAGTCCTCGTCCATCTGCACTGACGTGCAGAGTGGCGAGAGAGTGTAGTCATGGGCAAGAGCTGAGATCTTGACCGAAATGAAAATGTGGCCCATCACATGGCCCTTGGGCATGTGGCTGAATAAAGCTCTAAGATCGCACCGACAAAATTCGGTAGAGGCTCAGAAAACGGAGCCCATTGTCTGCAATGATGTGTGCCACATCTTTTGGAAGCCAGACGTCTGATCTGTAAAGAACCCTCAGCGCAGTTGCAATGCACAAGGCTGCCTCCTTGCACAAACCAAGCAGAGGATCCGCGGTCAGGTCCTGCGCATTTGCCCAATCCAAAAAGAATTCTGTCAGACTTGTTGTTACATGGCCTTTGGCCCACTGGCCATTCGGAAATGTGTTGGCGTCTGACCATCCCAGGCTGGCACGAGTCAAACTGGACAAATAAGCTTTGTCATGATTCTCCTCAGCCCAAGTGCGCCACATATCCAATAATATTGATGGTAACAATGATACCATTATCCAATGATTTCTAACCAATGATACAATATATTCTGGTTGGTGGTTTGAACCCCTCTGAAAAATATGAGTTCGTCCAGTTGGGATTATTATTCCCAATAGATAGAAAACTAAAATTCATGTTCCAAACCACCAACCAGATATCTCATTAACCATTATTAACCACTATTAACCACTATTAACCACCATTAACCACCATTAACTTCCATGTTCCAAACCACCAACCAACCAGTAAGTCTAAGGGAATGGTAACCGCCAGTATTGGATTACCCAGTGTTACCATCTTGCCCCAAAAACCTTGGGCACCCACTTTCAACATCATGGCTTTTGCCAGCTGGAGGCGACGTTGCAGAGCAGGTTGTTGCAACCTGGGCCCAGGGCTTCGAGAAGCCAATCATAAGGGATGTATTGATCTGGGTAAATTATGATAATTCATTAACCTGAAATAAGGTCATTTGGGGATAGTTACCCCTACCAACCATCATTCCCAGTGAGGTCGCAATGAGGTCGTTATAATTTACCAAGATTGATGTATTGAACTTGGAATAAATCACATGGAGGTTTCCTGAAGGGTAGCCCTCTAGATCATCCATTTTAGATTGGGATTTTCCATTTTAAACCATCCATTTTGGGGACCCCCATTTTAGGAAATCTCCATATCAAGTGCCCTTTGCTTCGTTTCTCATCATGTTTGCTAGGTATGTAGTCAATATAATGTAGTGTAATCATAAATGATCGATGGATGGGCCATTTTCCGTGACCATGTTAAGTAACAAGAGGGTAATATCAAATATCAATATATGGAGGATCATGGGGATATGATAGGGACACAATGTCCAACGGGGATAAAATGGCGCTGGATGATACGGTGGATGGAAGAAATCCTGCATCACCTTGGATGGTTGAAACCCTATCTACCTGTATAATAATGGGATAATCCATCTATCAACTGATGCAATATTTCTTCCATCCACAGTAGGACAGGATTGCAATGGGGACATGCTAGGGGGCTGTATAAGAAGTGAGTGGTGTTTCATTTGGCAATCGTCGGGAACAAAATGATCAATGAGTAGCCAATGCTCCAAGATGCCCATGACATTGCCAATCTTACCCTACAACAACTTAAATTATTTGCTGGTTAGTCGATATTCCCATTGATACCAAAAGACTAGTTAGGATTAGTTTGTACCCATCCAGCAGATTGACCTAGATGAGGGGTCCAGGTACCAAATAGGTGGTATCAAACGCCACTGAGCTGCGGATGCAACTCACCATCCACATTCGGAATATGTCCACAGAGTCTGGGACAAAAAAACAAGGTCCATTGAAAAACAAACTTCAATCAGGGAACTTACCAACAACATATGGCAGATTGGCAGATAAAAGGTATAAGATAATGGTAGTATCTACCATCGGTTTATCTATAGTTCTATCCAAACATATAGGCGTTTCCTAAGTCATGGGGCTACCCCCATAAATCATCCATTTTAGATGGGGATTTTCCGAAACCATCCAGCCATTGGGGTAGCCCCATGACTATGGAAACCCTCTGGCCGATGAATCCGCAGATAATCCAGGATGGGGGAAACCGCCGCTTTTCTGGCGCCAGCAACAAAAAGGGGCTGATTGGTGGGCACGATATGCTGGTAAATAGTCCATTAATATGGAGTATATGTCAAAGGTTTGCCATATATCTGAGCAACCTTTACCTGTACTGTATTGGATTTCATAGTTACCCTCTGGTAATTTGTCACATAGCTATGGAAAATGGCCATGTATAGCGAGTTTTCCCATTAACAATGATGATTTTCCATAGTTTTTTGTAAACGTTTACGAGGCTACGTCGAAATCCTGACGTGTCGCATCTTCGAGAAGTCCATTCCGTGCTAGCATCGCAAACGTACACATGGCAAAGACATGGCGCCACTTTACCAATCTTTGGATGATATTCAAACCCACATCTTTGATTTTGCCCACTTCAATTGTTTGGATTATGCCAGGAAATTTGAGATGATAATTAGTTATTTTCCCATTGATTTTCCCATTGATTTTCCCATATTACTATACATATTTGGATGATTACCAATATGCCGTGGATTATTTTGGCTGTGCCACTTTCATTCCAAATGTCCTGCGGATCATCGAAAATTCTGGGTCCCCACGCTGCAGAAAGGCATGACGCAGCCGTCCCAAGACCACCTTCACCTCGTGTCGTACGGCTGAATGTGCTGCTGATGTGGAACAAACATGTGGTCTCCCAAAAAGGTAATTTGTAGTTCTGGCCAGTGCTCAAACATGGCAATGAAAACTCCCCCCATTTATAGATGATTTTCCCAGCTAGAAACCTCCATTTATAGTTGATATAGTTGTTTTTCCCGTATTTTCCTGCGATTCTCCAAGGATTTTAGCAGCGAGAACCCCCCCATTTATCAGGGATTCCTGGATGAAACAACAACAGCCAGCTGGTCTCGGCGCTGAGATCACCTCCAGCTGCCATGCGGCTGAACGCTGAAGCCCGGTGAACCCTCTGGTAATGACCACAGCTATTGAAAATGGCTCATTACCAATAGCTGTGGTCATTTATGTTGATTTATGTTGATTTATGTTGATTTAAATCACAGCTATATAGTTGATTTATGTTGATTTACCAATTTAAAATGGTGATTTTAACCATAGTTATCTTAGTTTACCAGAGGGTATTGCCAACGCATACAGGGGCCTGAAGTTCAATTTCCTCCTTTCAACTTCTAACAATTCTGAACCTCTCTGTGAAAACACGTCCCTCTGTGGATGGTGGAAACCCTGTAAAATAATGGGATGTTTACCACCTATCAACTGGTGCAGGATTTCTTCCATCCACACGATGTACCACCTGCATTCCCTTAATACACCCCACTTCTTGGAAGCTATCTGGAGCATTAGGGATATATTTTATAGTTTCCATAATATTGGTTGCTTTCATCATACTGCAACCCCGAAAAATTAGAACAGCTTCAATTTATCACTCGTCGGATTGTACATCATTTTTTGAAGATGGGCACAAGTCCTAAGTCATCAATTTGTCATTCGAAATATGTACATACATTGTTTGCAAGGTATTAAATAGATTTAACATTTATAGATATAACTTTTCTATTTTTTTTCGTTTTCATTTTTCCATTTTGTTTCCCGTTTTGTTTCCCCGT
>Ga0126342_10023315_pt1 | contig 10140 bp, 10 predicted proteins | sample Cyp1metagenome_FD_92528 | JGI IMG/M metagenome (GOLD analysis project Ga0126342, IMG submission 92528) | Coral microbial communities from Lord Howe Island, Old Settlement Bay, Australia - Cyphastrea 1 metagenome | ecosystem: Host-associated > Invertebrates > Cnidaria > Coral ... | reverse complement strand
GGCCAACGCTGCACCATATATATATATATCACTATGGTACACATTATAGAATACCACTATGGTATACCAAATATCAACCGAGCCGCCGTGATCACCGTGACATTCGAAACGGCCGGCTCCGCGGCCGGCTCGGCCGGCAGCTGTGCCCAGAGGTGGCTTAGGAAGTCTTCGGCCTTCTCGTTCTCGTCCTGAAAAAGGGCTGAGTTCACCGAAGGATGAAACATTTGGGTGTGTCTGAAAATAGCGTACCCCTAAACCCAATGGTTAATGATCATTATCCCTATTAAATGGCTATAATTGGGAATATACCCTATTTTCAGACAAACCCATTTCATGATTTTCACGTGATTTTTTAAGCACGTCTCATGATGATTTAATAAAAGTGATTTGAACTTTCGAAAGTGAAGAAAAAATGTGATTTGATCAGTAAGATGGTGTTTTTTGGGGGATATTGAAGGAGGCTTGACAATGTTTTTAATGTGGGATTTAAGTTGATGGATTGGTTTCAGGGGAAGTCTACAGGAAAAGTTGAGTTTTACCTCTGAAATAGATATTTGTTCTGCTGATTTTCCCTAGAAAATAAGGGATGAATAGGATATGAATATATCATAAATACCTAGGCCCTCCAAATACCAAAAAAACATCGTAAAAGTACCAAACTTGTGGGGTAGGCGTCTAAAACCGACCCAAAAAAAAAAATGGGCCATAAAGGTTAGCCATGGTTAACCCAAATAGAAACCAACAACTAGCTATCATAAATCAACCATAAATCCCATGACATCCCCCATTTTTCTTGGAAAACGTCACATTTCCCATGGGAAAATAGGGGAGAGCACCTCGTAGGTTGCAATCAGCTAAGTTGTTTTAGAGCCAGTTTTCCTGGGCGAAAGCTGATGCAACATGTATAATTAAACAGATCTGTACATTTAAACAGTTAAATATACACAAATCAACATGTGTATCTTGTTATGCTGTGTATAAGTGTGTATGTGTGTGTGTGCGTATGTGTGTATCTTAAAGTATCTGGGTAAATTATAATATTTCACTAACCTGAATTAAGGCCATTTGGGGATGATTTCCCTTATTAACCATGATTCCAGGCTTCGGTCGCAGTGAGGTCGTTATAATTTACCCAGATGAATGTATAAACCAACTAAATCCCGGCAGGGTGGCACGCCCTCCTCCACTCTCTGCAAATAGCTCCGAAGGCTCTGCAACTCTGACAACTCCGCCGTTCTCCGCCTCAGCGAGCTGAAATGGTCGACGACCATTGGGGATGATGATAGTGGCCCCTGACAATTCCCATCATTCCAGTGAGGTCGCGACGTGAGGGTTGTGGATAAATGATGCACAATGGATTAGATTTTTTTCCAGCCCTTTACCCTCATTTAACATAGCCATGGAAAATGGCCAATTTATAGATCATTCTCCCATTAAAACCTCCATTTATAAGGGATTTTCCATATGTTAAATAACCAGATGGTACATCCCTTTATTACGATTCAGCATCGATGCCTCACCACCCTTTTTTTGCGCCTCAACTCCCACCAGATGCAAAGGAAGGGCAGGACCAGCGCCACGGCCGCGCCAGCGCCGAGCGCCATGGCGGAGAGGCAAAATTTGGCGCCAGCGAATTTTGCAGACTTCAGCTAGCGAATTGAAGAATAGTTGTTCAAATGTGAACAATCTAAAGAAATCTCTGAAGTATTCAATTGTTTAGATGTGAAGAATCAGAAGTTGATCTCCACTGAGAATTATTGATGGAATCTACATGTGGTCTCCACATGGAATCTCCATCAGTTGGGACTGAACTCCCGGCCAAATCTCTGGAAATCCATGGGTGAATGGTGGTCCGACTATGGGGCTTTAAAAAAAAATTAAAGGGAAACCATTTGGGATATTTGACAGCGAAATCATTTGGGTAGCATTCCCATCCACCAGTGAGTTCAATTGTTTTCCCACTAGAATCACTAGCGAACTCCCATTTCTATTGGCTTTCAATTGTCAGCTTTGCTTACCGAAGCACGAAAAACGAGTGACCCAGTACCCGTGGCAATGACCCTGTTGTTGCAGTATGTCAGTATGTCGATCTCTTTCCAAGAATTACCCTCTGCCAATCAAACATGGCATGCTGGAAAATTCCCCATCAATCATTTTCCCAGAAACCTCCATGGATGATCTTCCCATATGTTCATCTAGATGTTTCCATACTCTTCTGCTAAACTACAGTAGGAACTTTTAAGAGAACAGTTGTTCCATTTTTCCATGGATTACCATCTGGTAAACTGTCCCATAACTATGGAAAATCACCATTTTTAATGGGAAAATCCACTATTTATAAATGGCCATTTTCAATAGCTTTTTGTATGTTTACCAGAGGGTACCATCACCTTCGCTCCCCGGATGTTTTCCGCCAGGGCGTCAAAGAGCGACACGCCACTCTCGGTTCGAAGTTCCCGCAGTTGCGGGGAATTGGCGCGCCAGACCTGGCTCAAGGTCGACCCAGGAAACATCGCAACCATGTTTTTTACCCAAAAATATATAGATAAATAAGATCCTAAATAATACTTAAATAGTTTTCTATACATAATATATATATATACATATATATATACATACATACATACAGTATATCTTTGGGGGTTGCTACAACATACAGCGCGTGCATAGCAGAAACAAGTCCCTATTCATCCCTGGAAGAGCACCTCAGCACCAGCCCAGAAGTTGAGAAATCCTCAGCACGGCTGATGTCATGAGTGTCGTGGCTCTGATGACCTCAAGGTTGCTGCATCTTGCTGTACAATGTGATACCCTCTGGTAATTTAACATATGGAAAGATCCACCATTTTCTAGCTGGGAAAATCCACTATTTCGACTGGGGCCATTTTCAATAGCTATTTTGACATAACCAGAGGGTAACCCAGTAAAATCGGTAAAAGATAAACCTCGAATATCAGGTTTAAGCAAAAACGGATCCACCGTCCCCAAATTGACCTGAACAATGGGTGAAGGTCAAACCATGAACCAAGAAAAATCGTTGATTCTTGCGTATTACTGGCATCAATCCCATAAATTGGTGGTTTTTTTCTCCCTGCTAGTGGCTTATTAGACCCAAACAACCAGGGTCATATCCGACATATCCAGGTAACCATGGCCCCAATGGGCTCACCAGATTCACCAAGAATCGATGCACCCAAGGCACCTGCGGAGAGATCGGAGGATTGCTTCGAAAAAAACGGGGCGCCCTATTTTAATCCACCCAACATCCCAGGGTTCATCATCAAATCATCATCGAAATCGATCAAAATCCCAGGGTTCATCATCTTCCATCAAGGACCCAAGATGACCCAAGTATCATCATCATGTTTCAACTACAATTGAAATTCTTGGGGTACACCGGTACACCGCACTTCTGGACCTGGTGACAAGCCCCTATCTTGCCGAAAAAACACACAAAAAACAACTTCGCTCTGGTAGCCGAGCATAGCTATGCAAACCGCGGCAAACAAATACCACGCAAGGTGACGCACACCAGTTATAAGTTGGTGGACAAACCCCAGTTACTATAGTTATATCTACCATAAACCCACAGTTCACCAACTTATAAACCAACTGAGCTATCTGGGAGCCCCCTTAGCTATCAGCAAAATCAGCTATAAATGCATAGAAAACCAATTGTTTGTCTGTATAAATGAACTTAGCTATTATAAATCAACTATACCCTCTGGTAAACCAACATAGCTATTGAAAATTGCCATTTATAGTTGATTTACCCATTGAAAATTGTGATTTTCCATAGTTTTTTGTATGTTTACCAGAGGGTAAATCCCATGAGATCCCATAAATCTGTTTTTTGATCCCAGTAAAATACCATGAATCCACCAGATCTTCGTTGCCTCGTGGAACATCACTGGCAAATGCACTGCCTTGATGCGATCATCACATCCAACACCTGGGATGGCGAATCTGACGATACGCAGCAGGATCCTAATGGGATATATACTGATAATGGGAATTTCTCAACGAGTGTATATATATAATTATATATATATAACTTGTATATGTATATGTATATGTATATACATATAATATATATATATATATATATGTGTGATTATGTGTGTGTATAGCAAATCAAGTTTCATAGCAATATATTGCAGTTTACTGTAATATATGTGACATCTTGGGGTTTGTCCGAACTATTTAGTGGATACCGCAGACAATGATCAACCACTGGATTTTTGGATTGTGGGTATGTTAGAGATTGTTGATTCGGGACCGCACGTGGAAAAATGGAAAGTGGCAGCCAAAGCAACAAAGTGAATGAACAAGCAATAATTTATAATAATTTCATTCCTCTCCAATCTCCGCCTGTCACTTGTTACTTCATGTTATTTCCATATACATCACCACGAACTAAGCACACCCATGGCGGGTGGCCATCTCTGTTATTTAGAGGATCAATCATTCTGAGCCTAAGCCATAGTCCAACAGGTTCCTATTCCCAATTGAAATAATGGTTTGTGGCTTGGATTTCAATTAAATTACGTCAAAATATATATATATATATATGTACGTAAATATACGTGTATATACATATATATATATACATATGAATATGAATATGAATATGAATATGAATATAGATGTATATACCACAATATAATAACCATGATCCTTTCCAGCCGAAAGCCACCTCATATATACTCATGGACCTATGGATATTCCTGCGGCATCTCCAATCATAGCTGGTTACATTCCCTTGTTTCATGCTTCAAAAGCCTCGTCATATCATATGTTGTTGAAACCACCATGAAATATCACCAGTATGTGGTTTTATCATGTTTTATCACCTGTCACCAGTATGGTTGTAGATATTGCTTGTTTGTGCATACTGGTTTATCAGTTGTGTCACCAGTATGGTACCTCCCCCCAATATCAATCTAGGGTGTTATCAGCTTCAAGATACCCAACACATGATGACCAAATATGATACCTAACATCTTCTTAACATCTTCACCACCATCCATCACCAGTAGATCAACTCCACCATACTCGGCCCCTAGGCCCCTAGGCCGGTGCTTCCAAGCCACGCTGCCGAAACTCATCCAGGATGCGCGTGCCGTCCGCGTTGGTCACGCGGAAGTGCTTCCGCAGCACGTCGTTCGGGCCCCTGGGCAGCCGCTGCCGCTGGGAGCTACTTCCAGAAAATGAGGTGGTTCAGGACATCAGGAGTTGCTGTATGTTGCTGTGATTTTACGTAACTTGGCCAAGATTGGCCAAGTCAAATACATTTAAGTTGAAGGATGTTTGCATCACCATGTTTTTCTTCATTCGACATGTCGATGGCTCAAACTTGGGTACCAAAGCGGCTCGCAAATTTGGTCATTTTGAACGACAGCGATGTTTCGCAGGCAACGTCATGTTAACTAACAATGTAAACGGGTAGACAACCTTTTTCCTCGATTTGCAGAATCCTTGGCCCCAATTTCCCTGAAACTACACATACTTCACCCGAGTAAATTTGGGGTGTGGATGACGTGGAACCAAGAAAAACCAAGGAACAGATACCACAGGATCCCGTCAAATCCCTTGAACTTCCCCTGTTCCCCGTGTTCTCCCAGGTTTTTCCCCTGCAAAAGTCTGCAGCTATGGCTGCCATGGCTGAGGCACGAGGGCTCCGCCAAAGGAAAGTTCATCTGTTCCTGAGGGGTCTGGGGAACGAACCTCTGGGCCTCTGGATTCAATGGAACATCAATGGTATAGAAAATGGAAAAAAATGAATTATAAATCAAGGCTACTATATGGTACCATATGGAATTATATGCTATTATATGGTACATTTATCATAAATCAATATAAAAGTTTATATAAATCATCTGGAATTATATGGTATTATATGCTATTATATGGTATTTTAGTATGTTTTAGTAATCCTGGAGGTCTCTGTTCCCAGTAACGTGGTTTCCCCTAAAGGGTGCTGGCTGCTGGACTTGGCAGAATCCTTGGCCCGGATCGGGCCCCAGTGAACTGCTTGGTGGTTTTAACCATCTTGAAACATATTGGTCAATGGAAAGGATGACATCCCATATATCATGGAACATATAAAATGATTGAAACCACCAACCAGTTATAGTACTGATATTGAAGTAAGTTAATCTGTATATAGTATTAGCATATGTACGTGTATAACATGGGAATTAATATGTTAACTCAATCTATAACATGGATATTGAAAAAATATAGTACATTATAGTACTACAGTTTAAATGTTTGCCAAATATGATCGCGTATGTGTTACAGTAGAGAAACACCTGTCACCTAAGCATAGGTGACTATACATCATGTGGATATATATATACACATAGATAATTATATATGTGTACGTGACGTGTGTGTGTGTGTGCACGCACGGTGTAAGATTTCAATACCAACACCGTGTTGTCTTTGGATTTTTTTACTGTATAACCCAATGAAAAGAAGGCTCGCCTTTAAGCCTTCAATTCTTGAGAGGCCGGACTCTGCCCATGTCCGGCCACCAAGCTACCCTGCACAGGCCCGATCCCGTTCAATTGTCAACTAAGATCAACTACGGGATTGACTGGATGATTTGGGGCTACCCCCACATGAATTAGGAAACCCCTGTGTGGATGTCAACCATCAAGAATTGGGACATTTATTCATAGTCAGCAAACACACGTGTATATATATATGTGTGTGTGTGTATATTTATATCTGGGTAAATTATAATATTTCATTAACCTGAATTAAGTTCATTATTCCCAGTGAGGTCGCAGTGAGGTCGCTATAATTTACCCAGATATATGTGGCCAGGATGGGGGTAGTGCCCGGCGAAGTGGATTTGAACTGCGCAGGGCCACTATGTCGGTGACATAGCTGACGCTGACGAGACTTGTTTCCAAAACACAAAATCCTAAACCCTAAAACCTAAATCTGACATGGAACCCTAAGTTAGCCTTGAAAGTAAGGTCTTCCTAAAAGCGAGGAAAAAAAAAACGTAAAAAAAAAACAAATGGAAGCCATTGGAAGCCTAAAGCTTAGAGAATTGGAAAAATGTTAGACATTAACCTGCGGGCCATGAATCCATATCCAGGGCTGCTCGGATGTAGCTGGCCAAGTCTTCCAAGTAGCTGGGGCACTTCACATGCAACGTCGTAAAGTCCTACAAGCAGTGCCACGGGTCGGTTTCGATGGGGTTTAACCATGTTTAACCACTCAAAATAGGATTTAAACAGCAAGAATTTGGATGTATAGTTGATTGATGATGTATAGTTGATTGATGATGGCATATGATAGCTAAGTTGGTTTATCACTCCCAGAACTGCTAGGTTTATGGTAGATATATCGAGCTACTTAAAGGGAGTTATAAACCAACTTATTGTGGGGTCACCACCTTTGTACGCCGCGTTTTTTGGATCGATTGGTGGGAACATGGTATGAAAAGTGGGTCAAGATTGCAAACTGCCCTCCGGTAAACTAAGAATATGGAAAAACATAGTTTACCAAGGAAAATGATCAAACTACCGATTACCCATGCATACCCAACATTTGCTGGAGGGTATCTTCTTTAGACTTGCTTGATGAATTCTGAGCAGAATGCAAATGGAAGACAAGAATGCTAGGAATTGCCGGTTTCATCCATTTCCACCAAGAGAAGCATCATTTTTCAAGACCCATGTCCTTGCATGTTTCCTCGTGTGTCTCTAGTTCATGTCCATTTCAAGGCGTGTCCTTTAAAAAAAAAAACGTTTTGTCGTGCAAAAAGAAAACGTGGTGCAGCTGCACGGCCCTATCATGCTCCCGTGGTTTTCAGCGGTCCGACAGGCCAGGAAACACGGAATTACCTCAGCAATCGGCATGAAATCTGAGGCTGTGCGTGCCGATGTCGTGCATGAAAAAACCCATCAAAACAGTGGTTTTTCAGTGCACAAGTGGGAAGTGGGACATAGGAAATGACCAGAAAGTTTGTATTTATATAAGGTTACACTATATTACCATCTGGTTATTTAACATAGCCATGGAAAATCACCATTTTTAATAGGTAAACCATCTATAAATGGGCCATTTTCCATGGCTATGTTAAATAACCAGAGGGTATATATATATAGTATATTCTCAATAAGTATGATGAAGTTTGTCTTAAGTCCGAACGGGCCCACATTGGCCATGTGTTGGAGTAAACCCAGTCAAGCCGAGTTTTCCTTCAATTCTTAGTGTCATTTCTGGTGGGAATCCCAGAAAGGTTGGTTCAAAATAAGCTACCGCATTCCACTGCTTCTTATCATCACGTTCCCATTCTGGGAAATTTCCATTGATGGTTGGAAAAAATAGGTGCAATTTTCAGACATCCCAAAATAGTTACCGTGGTTTCCCATGGTTTCCCATGGTTTCCCATGGTTTCCCATGGTTTCCCATGGTTTCCCATGGTTTCCCATGTCCCCTGAACGCTGCTCGCTGTGGCCTTATGGCTCCAAGGCGCTCCACACGGGATCCGCGGGCATACGCCAAAGGGTTTCGGAGGAGGCCCAAAGGCTTCCAGTGCCGGTGGATGGAAGCCATACAGCCCAGGGCATGTAGGTCCAGTGATGGGGAATCTGATGATAGATCCAACCTGACTTCGCCAAAGGATGCCAGATGCCAGCCAGATTAGTTTAGGAGAAGAGGGCAGTTTAACCGATAGGTTAATGTTGATGATTGATGATGTGGGAACATTCTGGAATAAGTATAATATAAGTATTAGGTATTCCCTAGGTCTTTTAATCGATGAGGAACCCATCGACATAGAGGGCCTCCCTTTGCACGATAGGCTTGGCCTTGCTATGGCCACATCGTGGGGATCATGAGGGGCATGGCAATTTGGTGCCAGTTAAATAGATGTGAAAGTGTGATGTGCTGCGCGTATTGTTCTGCAAAGACAAGAAAACAGTGTTTACACCTAGAGACGAAATGCAACAAAAAACTAATTATATATATGTGTGTGTGTGCGCGATATATTATATTATTATTTTATCATATCATATCATATGATATTGTATTAAATCATATTTTATTCTGTACTAAACATATCATACTATATTATATTATATTATGCTATATGGTGTTGTATTGTATCACATTAAATTACACTACACCATAATATATTATGTTCTATTCTATTCTGTTATATTGTATATCATATAATGACATGTTACATCGTATTATATAATATTATATATTATATTATGTTGTATGATATTATGTTGTATGATGATATATTGTATAATACTATTGTATTATATGTTTTGCAATTTATTATATATAATGAATATATTATGAAACGGTTTAAAGGGATGGAGGACCCCTGCGGATTTTGTAGGATGGGCCCATCTACATTATCAATTCTGGAAAAACAACCCACAAAGCTTCGTTAAACCCTGCCTTTTGAGGAAGCCGCAGGCACGCTGTTTGGGAGGCCGCAGGCACGCAAGAAGAACATGTTTCATCATAGATTTCCCAGAAACATCCCTTTTTGCAGTGTTTCACCACACTTGAAGCACCAAAAGCAAACCATTCAAAGTCCAAAAAGACGGGGAAGTTCATGGGTTTTCCCTTAAAATCCCCGAATTTCCCATGGAAATATTGGAAATCATCACCATCTTCCCCAGTCAAAAAGGGCAAAATTTTGATGCTTGGCTTTCATACCACCAATATCCACCAATCAAAAGGCCGACCACCTCCCTGCCGGAGCAGCTGTTCGGACCCTTGCTCAACAGGTAGACCACGCCAAAGCCTTCTCCGAGTCCACAGAATTTGCCGCCCATCTCAGCATAGCCTGCTGGCTGTGTGCTGAGAAAATGTTCTCCACACCTTTTGATGGGCGAAACCAAGAGATTCTAACAGATCCCATTACAATCCAAAAGGAATTATATGGCATAGTATATTTCCAAAAAAAAATACTTTGCTTCGAGTGATCCCCACCATGACATTTATACATTTTCTTACTGGCAAATCTTCTGACATTCTATCTGACATATCTTCTGACATTCTATTTGGCATTCTATCTGGCATATCTTCTGGCATATGATCTGGCATATCTTCTGGCATATTTTCTGGCATTCTATCTGGCAAATCTTCTGGCAT
>Ga0126342_10023314_pt1 | contig 10141 bp, 10 predicted proteins | sample Cyp1metagenome_FD_92528 | JGI IMG/M metagenome (GOLD analysis project Ga0126342, IMG submission 92528) | Coral microbial communities from Lord Howe Island, Old Settlement Bay, Australia - Cyphastrea 1 metagenome | ecosystem: Host-associated > Invertebrates > Cnidaria > Coral ... | reverse complement strand
TATACAATAATATGTATATATTTAATAATATGTGTATATATAATACTGTATATATAATAATAATAATGATAATATATATATATATATATGTAATAACATATATATATATATACACGTATATATAATCATATATATATAATAATCAATACAAGAATATATATATATATATGTATGAACATATGAAATAATATTTATATTTATAGGGGTACATTATTATTTTTTTAATCATCATTTTTTTCTTCATTATCAACATTACTATTATTCTTGTTTTATCATCATTTTTATTATCATCATCATCATTATTTATATATAGGATAATATATATATATATATATATACACATGATAGTATATATATACATGATCATAAATAATATATATATACATATATTTGATAATTCAATCATTTTGATCAACTCTTTGGTCTGGTTTTTTATTGGATCCATGGTAAGTTAGCTGTACCTAACCCATCCAACGCAGGTCTTAGAAGCATTGGAGGCCTCTGCGCGCGAGAGCAGTTTGAGGCGGAGACTTTTCTGTTGGGGGTGAGGTCAGCGAGCATTGAGATGCATGGATGGGTCCATAGCTTGACCAATTAACTAGCTTAACATAGCTTAACCAGATTTCAGGGGGATGAACATCCATCTGCAAGTTAGTTTTGGTGGTGAAAAGAAGGGTGCTGATCGGGTTTTATGCCAACAATCCATCTGAAATTGGAGTATGCCATCGAGTTGAATCAATGCCGTAATCGTCAGGCCAGCAATTGTCAAGCCCCCACCCAGAAATGTGGTTATGCCTGGTGTTTCTGGCCACGCCTTGAGTCTGTCTGAACATGATGTTCGAAAACATGAGACGGAATGGGCTGCGGGCGCCCAATTTTGAGACAAACCCATATTATATTTTTTGTTACTTGTATTATTATTATTAGTATTATTAGTAGTATTATTATTATTCTTTATTACTATTATTGTTATTTATTATTATAACAGTTTGACTTCGGGCTAGCGGCTAGCTGTTTCTTCTCAGCCGATTGCTGCCTTGATATGCTGTGGCATGCTGCTTCAGCATTGCAGGCGTGTTGCCTCATCTGTTCGTGATGCGATCCGTTCAAGAGGAAAGCAGGCGCTCAACTAATCCGCGGGCCACAGCTTCTGCAAAGCAGACAGGCTGGATGTCATTTCAGTACATAGTAAACTAGTTATTGATGGCTCAGAACTCAAAACCTGGATGCCATACATGGGGGATATCATCCGGCATATCTGCAACTGCCAAGCATGTTGATATGAAACCAGCGCACCTGGGTTTTGATCCACAGCCTTTTGAAGCCATCGCACCGAAACGGCGGTCGCACCGTTGGCCGGCGGAGCCCACGTGAAACTCTCAGAGTTCTTCACGTCTTGTACAGCTGGGCTCCTATCCATCAACAGTGCCAGCGCGTTTTAAAAGCAGCGTGCATGCCGACATTTGCTAAACTTTGAACTGAATCGATGTCGACATTTGCGAGAATGAGGCATCATCGCATCCAGCACTCCATAGATTTTTCATTCTTGATGCATATTGTTCACCAGAGATTCGCCGAACAAATCTGCAGGAAACACCTGACTCTCGGAAAATGTGATACCCAATATAATTCAGTGAATAATCATTTTCCCATTAAATTGATCTAAAATGGCTGTCTGAGGATTATACCCCATTTTCGGACTCACCGTAACCATGTTTTTTTCCAGTAAATCTTACAGGATATATCCTCCAGATTTGACGCAAAATGCCAGGTTTTGCATGGCCATGTTGTTGATATGCACTCTCACCAACTTCATTAAGCTGCTTGGCCTAAAAAGGTGGGTTGCACAATGCAGATTTGGCTGTGAACATGGTGCATTTTCCCAAACAAATACGGCTATTCACAAAAATTGGGTACACCATTTTCTTAACCAGTGGATCCAGGGTTTCCAAAAAAATTGGACAAACCCATTTAGCATCTGGTTATTTAACAGTTTGCTACGGAAGAGATGGCCCAGCTAGTTCGATGAGATAACGATAAAAAATGGGATTTCCAGAGCAAGCTGTTCAATCACCAGAGGGTATATCAACCAATGCTCCATTCTAATATTCCATGATATTCCAGCCCTTTTTGAACCAGACACCAGCCTAAGCTTCAGAAAACTGGCCGAGGTTTCACATGAAGCTGGTGTTGGAAAATTACACCACCATTGAGAACCTGGAGCGTGAGGTTGGAAGCCTGCCGGAGGTGTAGTGAGGTAGCTCTAGGTACAGCTTCAAGAAAAAGTTGATGAATGATTGAAGATGGATAGTTCATTAACCATAGAATAATGAACACTAGAGTTCATGAACTCACCAACTATCTATGGTTTAATGAATAGTTGATTGAATAGTTCATTAAACCATAGTTGGTGAGTTGGTGGCTCACGGCTCTCGCAGCCGCAGGAGGGTGCAAAAAGTAAATTCGACATTGGGCGCCGCAGGAGACGACGGTTAGTTGTCTTGCTGAAGGGGGACTCACCTGGACCTTGACAGTGGCACTCTGTTGAAGAAGTTATGGTGGATGAGTGGATGGTGTCAGTTTTTGGTGTATATAATGTAGAATTATATGTATAGAATTACATAGACACATAAGTATTATACTTATATACATCACATATATAATATATATGTATTAACTATGTAGAGAATTCTATAGACGATTTGATGAATTTGATGTATTAACTATGTAGAGAATTCTATAGACGATTTGATGAATTTGATGTAGATGTTCAGCCAAGGAAGACGTTTCATGTTGCTTCTTCAAGCCTTCTACCATGTCAGACTCCCATCTCACTGCATGAAAAACGGCCATGGAGGAATTGGGAACAGGTTTTCGGGCAGAACCCATGGATGTCCGCATCTCAGCCTTCTGTGCTGAAGAAACATATCTGCAGACTGGTTGGTAGATGGCTCACTGGCTTGATGAAGGATCTACAGTGCACCAGGGCTTAATGGTGTTCAAGTCCAGGTGTTCATCGCGGTTCCTGCAAAATTGAGCAGTGTTCAACCCCCGTGTTGGTTGATGATTCTTATGGAGGTAGACTAGCCAAAAAAAAGACGAATCCATATTTGGAATCCCATGGAATCAAGGCAGTTTTTTAAGGGACAGCACTTGGGGTTTTGAACACTCAACTTGGGGTTTTGAACACTCAATAGGTTAAGTCATCTTAAATCCCATGCCCATTAAGTTCGCACCATTTCTGGTTGCTTGAATCAATCCCATTAGATCACCTGGTTGTCCATGTTAGTCCCTGGTTAGACAACCATCAGACAACCTGGAGGTGGTGGATTCCTCTCCACACGCAGGTGGGGGAATCACCAGCTATAAGACAATGGAATTTGATGATATTTTATGGTACCATCCGGGTTGGGTTTTGAATGGTTTTGAGCACCATATCCTCCAAATGTCAATGTGTTTCTATGATTGTTCTGGGGCTCGTGACGTGGTCTCTTCTTTTTCGCGGCTTTTCAGCGTTTGGGATGTGTGCAACCTCCATCGAATAGCAGTCATAGTGCTGGCCACAGATATTTGGGAAGCCAAGGGGGTAGCTTACTATCCGACGTGGGGTAGCCTTGCAAGGCCCAATTACCCCTCAAGATCAGTGCTTGGGGTAGCACTCCGGAATTTTCGAGGGTAGCCTCACAGTTTTTGGTGAACTTCCACTCTTGCTTGGTAAAATGTAAATGTAAAACCAGTAGAATCTCAATGTTTCTAAGTGATAGCCACAATATGCCACAATGTTCAGGGCCTCCCCACAGGCTTCAAGGCCCATCGGTGACGGAGTCAGATGGCGAGTGCATTACACCCGAGTCATTGACGAGGCTGGGAGCTGGGCCTTTCGGGGATTCTACGAGATCGTTGCGTCGCTGCGGTTGCGGTCGTTGAAAGGACGAAGAATTGCCAGCGGACGAAGAGGGGATGTCGCAAGCCAGCAGACTCCTCAACCAGGCCTCCAATTTTGGGGTGGTCAGCCATGATTCTATGATTTTTAGGAACGCAATACATCCGAACATGGCCAGTCAATGGAGATTTCTAGCTGGGAACATCAACTGGCTTCAATCAATTTTTCACCATCATTGCTGCAGGGAAATGCGTCCGCCAACCGTTCCGCTGGACGGTAGTGGAGGAGATCCGGCCGGCTGTTAGAGCGATTGCATAGGATCTCTTATCATGACTGGTTGGTGGTTTGGAACACGAATCTTATTTTTCCATATATTTAGAATAATAATCCCAACTGACTTTCATATTTTTCAGAGGGGTTGAAACCACCAACGAGATGATCTATTCATTTTGATAGCGAAAATGATGGGGGGGTCTCAATATTTGGGGGATGACATTCATATTTGGGTGGCAATTTTCATGGGGGAAAAAGAATCCATGGTAATTGCGGGTACTATGGGTACCGCAATTTCACGCACAGACCTTTGGTTGTCGGTTGTGTGTAAGGCTTATGCCTTACGGGCCTCGGCCTCAAAGCACCCTGAGGAGCCTTTCTGGTGAGTTGCCAAAAGTTCGTATCCCATCGGTTCACAATCTGAGTCTAACAAGGGACTCGATAATTATTCAGGATTTGCATGTGCGCCGGCGGCCTAGGCCGCCCGCGATGACAAAGTATGACCACTGAATAGAGGGTGGTTTTGGGAAGTTTCGCCCACTACAGATTCTGATGCTGTCGCAGTGTTGCGCAATTGTGATTTGTCATTTCCTGTGGTTTCCTTCCCATCTAGTACTGCAATCAGGGTGGTTGATCCAGGCTCCTTGTTATTCGTGCGACAGAACTAGCTCAAGGCGCTAGGTAGAAGAGCGACGAAGCGTTGCAGTCTCAAATGCCGGTCCACCTTCCTAGCCGTTCTTAGCTGACATGAATTGGTTCAGGAACTGCACACGCTTCTTGCACATTAGCAGCAATGGAACATTGGCTGCTGGTTTAACAAACATGAAGATCTTAAGGCCTCAAAAATAAGACCCAAAAAATCATCAAGGGGGCACATCACAGGCATTACAGTAACAGATATTATCAGGCCTAACAGCCTAACCCCGAGTGAAGCAAAAAAGAAAAGCCGAAATCCATTGACGTCTCACCACTTCGGCTCTCAGCTCAACCTCGGGATGTGAGTTCTTCACCTTTCGTCCCAGGGGGCAACGCAAGGGTCTCTATTGGTACCCCGCTATGATGGCATGAAAAAAGCACGCGAAGCGCTGCGGCAACTCTGCAACTCTTCAACCAACCCAAAAACACTTCAAAGATCTTCAACGTATTTCAAAGTGAGAATAGAAATAGTAGACGGATATGGCTCAAAATCATGCACTGACAGAATTGGACGACCTTGTGGTAAAACTGGCAAAATTTGTGGTTCCGTTGAGACCGCGTTGTTGAGACATGAGCCAAATTCAATCTTGATGCCTTTTGAAGAGTCTGTGTGACTCTCTCCATTCGTTTGTGCTCGTTGTTGCCCAATCAATTTGCACACAGAGGCCAAAGAAATCTAGGAGTCTGTAGGGGCCCTCACGTTGACCTAGATCATCCTAGGCCACTGTTCCAACATGTACATGGTGACATTGGTCAGCGGCACACAAGTCACGACGAACAGAGACAATGTCGTCAACCACCACAGTCCAAGATGTTTAGCCATGCGAAATATTTACAAATCAGCCTCCGCTGTAAGCACATGTAAGCACTGCAAAAGTCAACGAATTCATGCGGTCAAGATGTCTTGACTTGGAATTCAATGCCCACTTCACAGGCGGCGACGGCGCTTGGATGACCCGCTTGGATGCACACGTTGCACACATTTCGCGGGAAAGTTCCCCATTTCTATCATGGTACTGTATCCATGTACTGTACCCTCAGGCATGGCGATGGACAATCCACTCATATCACCCCAATCTTAGATCAGGTATTAGCATGTATTAGCATTTAAGCGCTCATTTGCAGTGGATTTCCCATTGCAAAGTTTAATCACAGGAGGGCAATTATTCTATAGTCTATTGTATTTATATTTTATAATTATATAATATTATATATATAGTTATATTGATATTGATGATTTCATAGTCAAAATATGGCTTTCCATTGCTGACCATGCTGATTTTTGCTTACCTGAGGATGGTCCAAACAAAAGCCACAAGATGTTTGGATGCTTTGCATGGTGAGGTTCCCCATTTGAAACCCTGCTATTGGTTTGTCTCAAAAATAGGGTGCCCCAAAATCTCCTGGTTACTGCAAGAATCACTCTTCTCATATATTTCCATTAAAATGGCAAAGTCACATCGCCATCCACCATTTTCACACACACACACACTCAAATATCATATCATATATATATATAGTATTACATATATACATCCCATTATACCCCATGATACCCAGTTACCCCATGTTACCCCCGAGCCCCAAATGTCCCACATTTTGTTAATAGCCCATGAATACCCTCTGGGTAAATGCGACCTCACTGGCATGATGGTTAGTAGCGGTAACTATCCCAAAATAGCCTTATTTATCTTATTTCAGGTCAGTGAATTCTAGCATTTACCCAGCCCATCCCAGAGCCATGTTTGTTACATGAAACATCCAATGGCTGCAGGCCTTTTCTTCGGGTCGAGCGGCCGGCGCGATGGGTCCGTCTCCGCATGTGCCACTCTCACAGAAGGCCAGTGAACGACATCGAAGCCGTCGGCAGCCACCGGCAGTTTCTGAAGGTTACCATCTGGCTATTTAACATAGCCATGGAAAATCCCTTATCAATGGAGGTTTCTAGCTGGGAAAATAATCTATTTCTATGGGCCACCTATACCATGGCTATGTTAAATAACCAGAGGGTAGAATCAGCCACAATGGATACGAATGGACTCACTTGATGTAAATTGATGCAAGTTGTGGATACTTTGTGGATAGTATTAGGATGTCATGGCAAGGACCCGCAAATGCCAATCTTTTTAGTTCCCAACTGCGGTTATCCAGTCCACTATGATCCAACACGGATATATATGGCTATGGATCAATACCTATTAATACCATTTTTAGTGGGATGAACATCCATTTACCAGCTATTTTGATGTGAACTACAGGGGTACCAGGGTTTTGACCCATCCCCATATATATATATACACATTGGTATATACATGATATTATGATACAACAGCTGCTTCAGTTCACCGATTCACCATTTCTGGTTTTTCGAGGCCATGGGGCAAATTCAGCGCAATGCACAATCTCCATTGAGGACTTGGCGGGCTTTTCCGAAGGGAAACTTCATCGAGAAACGAAACCAACTGCCATAGATTCCAATATTTCAAGGCATGTAAATGCATATGATATGATATAGATTCCAATATTTCAAGGCATGTAAATCCATATGATATGATAATATTATGATAATATATGATACAGTAAATGATGAATGTTTACCAACCATCCCCAACTTTTTAAGGTTTATGAATCTTTATGACATTGGCTATAGATTTAATATGGGCGGATGATTCGTAGCAAATTCCAGGGCTACTTGGATGGCGAAAAAAAGTGTGCCAGGAGTCCGCCTGGACCTTGGCACAGTAACGCCAAGCGGTCCCGCAGTTCGTTGCATCGTTCATTGGGATTTTAATGGGAGGTTTATTGGGAAATTCATCTACAAATGCTGATTTAAGGGGAATATCATGGGATATTACTATATATTACCTAACAATATGATATTTTGGGTCTGAAAATGGAGTGTAGCACCAAATATTTCATGGGGATAGGGATGATTCACCAATGTATTTCATGGGGTACCAAGATGATATGTATTGACGTGCCATTTTCGTTGGTGATTTTCCTCCACCCCTGCATTTTTTTGGGGTCACACCATTTTTTTTGTTGGAGAGACATTTCGTAGTTGTAGGTATATACACATATTACACATGCTGGCATGTATGGAGATCCCCAGGGTTGCGTCACATCCTGCCGGCTACACCGGCTACACCGGGCCGGGCATTGAGGCAAAGGCTGCAAGCGCATGATTCCAGTGCTCGCAGCAGCATATCTCCAGGGCGCAAAGAGGCGAAATACGTTTATCAATGGATATATGATAGGTGGGATACCAAGGGAACCCAATGGATTCCAATGGATACAATCCCTTCCCCTAAGAAATTATGGTGATGTAGGGGATTTGCACATCGTTGGGACATGTTGGGACCATGACATTGGTGACGGGAATACCGATCAACCAACCACAATATGGGTGTAATGGAAATATCATGGGAAACGGTGACGTTAACCTGTTTTTAGATTTAGCTGGGATGCGAGTCTCGATGCGAACGTAGGATGATTTTCCTTCCAAACATCATCCATAGAATTCCATGACTCGGTTTGTTTGTCTGGGATAAATTACGGTATAGGCACTGTACTTGTACTGTACCCAATTCCCTAAGATTCCCATGGTCTATCATCGTTGTTCATTTCCAAAATGGGCTATTTTGGGGCATACCCTCTGGTAATTCAACATAGCTATGGTATCATACTATGGAAACTGGATGAAAATGGCTGCTTTATAGTTGTTAGTTGATTTACCTATAGAAAATGGTGATTTTCCCGTAGTTATGTAAACGTTTACCAGAGGGTATCCCATTTTCATCCAGTGTCAGAGAAACCATCCAGAAATTTTCCGACAGCGAGTTGACCCAACTTGGACATCTGGGATATTTCATGCGGATAGAAACCGCTGCAGCAAAATAATGATATGATAATGGGAAACAATTGGATATATGTCGTAATTGATATTTGGATATGTTGAAATCACCTATATAATTGGATATATAATTAATTGAGTTTTAATTGAGCAACAACATGATATTTGATGAGTTCCACCGCCAGCCTTTGCAAGCACAGTGTTTGGTTGGAACGTTTGCAGGATTTCATGACTGACCTTCAGGCATTTAAGAACAGATGGTCGTATAGCTGGAAATTGCCCTCTGGGAGTTTCAGATAGATAGCCTCTGGTAAACGTTTACCTAACTATGGAAAATCACCATGCTATCAATGGGTAAATCCACTTTTTTCAATGGGCCATGGCTTCAATAGCTTTTCGTAAACGTTTACCAGAGGGTACCCTCTGGTAATTTAACATAGCTATTGAAAATGGCCATTTATAGTGGGTGATTTTCCATAGTTATGTTAGTTTACCAGAGGGTAGCCATGGAACATGACCCATTTTGCAGATGATTTGTCGATGCTTTTCCATGGCCATGGGTTCCGTGGCTTCCGTGGCGTCAGGAGTCACAACGGCTGAGAGGCGTGCGGGACTCCGCTGCTGCCCAAGGGCCCAAGGGGCTTCCATGGGCCACCGGAGGGTCGAGAAATGGTCGGCCAAAAAAGGGAAATGAGTTCTCAAACCACCAATTTATGGCAATTTTAAGATATGTTTGACATATATGGTCATACATGAATATTTAATCCATGTTCATCAATTTTTAACGGATATTTTAAGAGGGAACATGTTTTTTTACATGTTTTTTTATCCGTGGGTGTGGGAGGGCTTATTGAGACAGATGTCGATGCTCACCATTTAGCCTCTGGTAAACAAACCAAACACTATGGAAAATGGCCATCTATAGTGGATTTACCCATTAAAAATGGTGATTTACAAAAAACAGATGGAAAATCACAATATTTATTGGATAATTCAACTATTTCTATGGCCATTTTCAATAGCTATGTTAGCTTACCAGAGGGTAACCATTGCACACCACTTTTAAGATGTGACCAAGTGAAACCACTTCTTGAGTAGAATGTCTAGTGTAGACGTAGTTGGCTCAACGAATTGGGATTTCCAAAGTCATGGGGCTACCCTGAGAAACCTCCAAGTCATCGATGACCATGACTTAGTATAGGCTAACACATGGTGATTTGGGGATGATTTGGCTACACATATCACAAGTAAACCCATTAAGTATACGTATATATCTATCTATCTATTTTTCTTTCCTTCTTTCTTTCTCTCTTTCTTTCTTATCCTATCTATCTTTCTTATCCTATCTATCTTTCTTATCCTATCTATCTTTCTTATCCTATCTATCTTTCTTATCCTATCTATCTTTCTTATCCTATCTATCTTTCTTATCCTAT
>Ga0126342_10023313_pt1 | contig 10141 bp, 10 predicted proteins | sample Cyp1metagenome_FD_92528 | JGI IMG/M metagenome (GOLD analysis project Ga0126342, IMG submission 92528) | Coral microbial communities from Lord Howe Island, Old Settlement Bay, Australia - Cyphastrea 1 metagenome | ecosystem: Host-associated > Invertebrates > Cnidaria > Coral ... | reverse complement strand
CGAGCTCAGTGAGCACCGCTGGACCTCAACCTGGGACCCTCCGAGCTCAGTGAGCACCGCTGGACCTCAACCTGGGACCCTCCGAGCTCAGTGAGCACCGCTGGACCTCAACCTGGGAGCCTCCGAGGTGAGTGAGCACCGCTGGACCTCAACCTGGGACCCTCCGAGCTCAGTGAGCACCGCCCTCAACGGCCAGATAGAATGCCAGAAGATATGCCAGAACATTTTGCAGAAGATATGCCAGAAGATATGCCAGATAGAGTGCCAGAAGATATGCCAGGTAGAATGCCAGATAGAATGCCAGAAGATATGCCAGATACAATGCCAGAAGATATGTCAGATAGAATGCCAGAAGATTTGCCAGTAACAAAACGTATAGATGTCATGGTGGAGATAGCTCGAAGTAAAGTTCCAGATGTCACAGAATTAACAAGAAAGACAAACAAATTCGGTGGACCAATCAGGACTCCATACAACTTACGGTCTTTCAAGTGTGTGTGACGGCTGTGGAGAGATGTACATGATAACATTAGTATACATTAGTCATAAATATTTTCGGAAACATTTGGTGCAATTTGCCATGCAGATTTGGGTGGCCTAGCTGCATGGATTCAGACCGCAGAATGGCTGGAATTTCGTACGCAGGAAGAACGTATCACATGACGTAAGATAGTATCACATAGCATCACACAAAACGCACGCATACATACAGAGACCCACACACTCATATACATGACTATACACGTATCTACCGTATGTATGTGCTATAAGGAGGCTATAACATATATTTATATAGGATATTAGCTTTTGTGCGGCATCACTGCCCAGCAGTGACTTGAGCGTGGATTTTGCAAATGACATCAAACATGACCTTGGTGTTGGAGAATGACTGGATATTTTTAGGCTGTTGAACGAACTGTTGGAGAGATGGGTTAGGATGGCCGAATCGCCATGAAAGATGAAGCAGATCGTGGTGAAAGACCAGGTTGGGGGTTATTTGGTCACTTGGCTGCACTTGTCTCACGGGTAACTCAGGATGATTCAGGATGTTTTGGGATGGTTCAGGATGATTCAGGATCAAGACACATCGCAAGTGGGCCAGGGTCGATTATCAATGTGTCGCAGCAGGACCGAACAATGTGCTCCTGGCAGGACGGGGTAGGCTTCAGAACACCATTGAAGGATAGTGAAGGCACATGAAAATGTGAAAACAATTGAAAACATATTGAACACAAGAGCCTTCCTCGCTGCAACAGACTATTGAGCCCGCTGCGCCCAGGCATCTTTTGATTTTGCGGCGCATAGTGAAACAGTGAACTACACTGCGACCACTATTGCGGCAGCGCTTCAAGAGTTCCCTTCCATGTCGTCACAAATCCTGAGCTCCCTTTGACAGTCAATTTTCAATCAAAGGTGATGGTCACAGATGGTGAGTGTTCAGGAACAAAGAGGTAAACTGCCCAACTCACATTCACAAAGATTCAGATAATATCAGGTGATGCAGTGTTGCAAAATGTGTTAGATATCATCTAAGTTTTTACATGTAAACACATTAAATGACTTTGTCACAAGCGGATTTAGACAAGGAAGGCCAAGGCAGCGCCGAAGTTTCATCTGCACAGAACTTTTGCCAGCGCTTATTTTGCATCCAGAAAAAGGCATGGAATGCAACATGAATGTCCGAATGTCCGACACGGTAAGAGGGTAGCGAAGTTGCACCTGTCCAAAATATCAGTTTTGCTGAACGCATAAAAAGATATAAAAAGTGCACAAGGCCATGAGGTGAAGGTATGATGAAGCTATTCCTGAGTGAAAGTTCTGTTGTTTCAGGATGCGGTAGTGTGTTGTTGGATTGTGATGGCCTGTTCTCAAAATATGTCGCACAACAGTGACAAACAGACAATGGGAACTGTAAGTGCAATCCACAAAGGGTTTCCCTTTCGTGCAGCTGCCAACAGTGGCAGAGTTTGCGCCCCTTTTCTTGATGCACACCAGTACAGCCAGGGTGTCCTTTCGAGGCCCACTGTGTAGCCCAACATATCACCCAGAGGTTGATAAAGTCATGATACATCAGATAAGAAATAAGACTTGTGATCAAAATATAAATCTGTTGGTGTTGCGTCGCTGCGGCGCAGCACTTCCTCGCCTAGGGCTTGGCCTTGCCGAGTGGAATTCGCCTGGTGGTGCATCCGCTCCAGCCAAGGAAACTCAAGCTCTGCAATGCTCTATAGAATTTATATATTATTATATATTATTTATATGTCATTCTACATCTACCTATACCAAACCTATTGAACCTATCAAACCTATTGCCTATCACATATTTCTGCGGGATGCAGGAAATCAAGTGACCACAAGAAGTCGTGTATAGAGGAAGTTCGGAACTGATGTGATACATACATTATTGTTACTTATAATCGTATTACCACAGTAATGTTTTTTTTGTCCCTAGCTTCAGGGAAGGGAGAGGGTGAGAAAGCAAATGATTCAGCCATTGTCACGATTGTCACCAGGTCACCCTGCGCTTAGACGTTGATGGCGCTTGTGTGTTATGTTTTGCGTGATAAATGCTCCCCTGGATCCTTCAGCCTGTCGTCGGTGCCATGATGCCATGACCCTTCCCAACATTTCCCAACCTTTCAGCCATTGTTCACCTAGATTTTCGCAAAAGCACCGCTGGCACAGGAAGCCTTTCGCTCGCATTTTGGACAGGGCCCGATTGTTGTGACCAGGCAGCACAGGAGAGACATTGACAAAATGACAAAAAAGAACATGTCATTGACGAAATGTCATGCCTGAGCTAAGGATCCCCGTTGTGTCGGATGCCATTTTCCGCTTGCTTGGAACAAGTCCCAACGATTCTCAATGCACCACGATGCTGGGATGTTGGTGCAGGCCAGAAGGGTCTTGGCGCATGTTCTGCCATGTGATTTACGTGGCAGATCATGAGAGTACCTGGAAACGGGGTACCTGCGATCTTGTCCATTGTGAAAGCATAGTGAGGGTTCAAGTAGAGGTGTAAGGGTTTGACATGGTTTGCCGGGCCAACCAGCAGCTTTCAAGAACATGTTGTGCAGAGTATGCCCCTTGCTTTCTGCAAACAGAAAGGCAAGGGAAACCAATTCTCACTCCTCACTCCGCTCTGGCCGTGCCACATTCTTTGATGGTGCAGCACCAAGAAATATGATTATGTGCCCCACTGATTGGAGTACCTGGCAGACAGGAACGGAAGCCTGAAGTACATCAAGGCAGAGCCAGGTCAGGCTCTGAAATCGAGGATGTCTCAAGGTTGGCAGTGAGCAAACAAAAACAAAACGAGACATAACACTCATGATCTTACGCATGCATGCAAAGCTCAGCAGATTGCCGATTTTCTCCATGACAGCCAAATTGAATCAACGACTTGTATTTCCACCATGTACATGTTGCAACACCCTCATACATACGTCAAAAGAAACGAGACTGTGACCTGCGGCCACTTCCAAGTGCTCAAACACTTTGAGAGACTTTGTAGGTTTTGAAAGGCTTTTTGAGGAGATATGGCCACCGATGCGGATAAAGATCGACGATCGCGCATGGCCATATCCACCGTCCATGCTCCGCCAAAAAAGGGTGGCGCTGGTGGCCACTTCACATGGGGTTCAGCTACAGATACCTCCATGGACTTTGATGCCGCTCGGGGACATTTGGCATGTCATAAGTATACACAATTATCATACAATTATCATATATAATCATATGTATATATTATGTATATAAATATATATATAATCAGATTTATTATTATATGATATTACATTATATCATATGATCATAATTCGGAATGCGTTCCAGGAAATTCCAGGAGAGAATCGGAGAGAATGGAATAGCGAATGGAATAGAACAGTTCCTGCTTCGTTCCGTTAATTGTTGAAGACAAACTTGTTTTACCTCCACCTCAACATACTGAGCTGCATTGACATACTGTTCATTGATTAATTATTCGTTGACTCAATTCCTGCAACATGGTTTTCTTGGAGGAATTGAAGTGTCGTGTCACGGTGTCACAGCATGTCACAGCGTACTGCACAGCGTACTGCACAGCTTCGAGGCGAGCAGGGTGCAGCAGCCTGTCAAGGTGATCACAGGTGCTCCCGTGGTTCAGCAAACAGCAGCCGCCGGTACCCCCTTCACGGCCAACTTGGCAAGTGCACAGCAGTTTCCATCGCTTGGAACGCGGACACTCTACGGATCTCTACGGTATTTAACAGTGAACTAAAGCATACTAAAGAACCAATTGAATAGGATTGTAGTTGATGCAGACTTTACGGATCTTTACGGTTTCTTCCCGGCCGAAAAGAGTTCCATGTTCATCCATTTTCCCTGTACGGGATGGTATGAGGCTGTGAGATGCTGTGAGCATATGCAGCAATATAGTGCAATAATGTGCAATAAAATTATTGATGATATTATATTCATTAATTAATGTTCATTACCGTCACAGGATCTCAAGCTCATATGCAGCTCAATGGTTACAAGACCGTCACTTGTTCACTTCAGGACTGTGACTGCACCAATGGCAAGCAGTGCATGGGCAGCACGGCCGCCCATAGTTGCGGCGGCCGGTGCAGTTTCACAGCCAGCTGCTCGCCGTGATAGCGTCCGACTGTCACAGCCTGTCTCATTCTCTCCTGTTACATCTCCTTACTAGCAAATGCAGCAGAGGTTGCGGTTGCGCAGGTTATTCATTCCACAAGACTGGCATCAATTCAGCACTCACCGGGCCTTGTTCATTGTTTGCTCTGACGCACCTATATAGTTGTAGCAGTAGCATGTTGTAGCCAGATACCGAAAAGGAATGAAAAGTCGATGAGAGTCATTTGGACCAGACTCGAAAGAGTAAAGATGTGCAATTCGAGCTGAAGTTGTTCATTTCTCCTTCCCGGTCCCCAAGTTTTGTAGCTGCTTTGGGAATCTTTGGCTGCTTTGTTGTGCCGGTATTGGCTGGCAGGTCACAGCCGGTGCGCCTGTGGCTACGATGGCTCCAACCACTGTTCAGCCGCGGCCGGTAGTGATGCAGCCAGCCACTAATGCTATGAATGCCAGCACACGAACGATTACGATGACTCTTTGGCTTTGCACATCTTTATCATTGCACTGCGGGGCACTATAGATGCAAAACTTGTTCAATTTGTGACCTATTTGTGACCCTTTGCAACCTCCTCCAAAGCTGGTTCCATTTGTTGATCGCTTCTGCTGCTGTAATTATTCCCATTTTGAACCCGAACCCATCTCAGAATCTCCATCCAATCTCCATCTCCTTTGGCTCAGGACACCACAAACTATTCAAGCACCGTATCCAGCAAGCATCCCAGCAAGCTACCAAATGAGCCAAATGGCGTATGCTGCACCAGTGGCTGCACCTCGGGTGATCAAGGAGGTCGCGGATAAAGATCGCCGCTCTCGCATGGCATATTCCACCTACCATCAGGAACCAAAGAAAGGAGGGGCTGGTGGCGCGTATACCTGGGGCACCGCTGGCGATGTGTTCCTCGTTCGCATGTTGGGAAGGCGGTTCCAGTATGTTCCAGTTGCTGCATGTTCGTCATATGTTCTCCAGCACTTTAAGTTGTCTCTACGTTGTCTCTACGTTGTCTACATGTTCAGAATTCAATTACAGTGGCAAGAAGATAGCAGCATGCTGGAACTGAGGCAGGACTACGATCCGACCACAGTGCAAGCAATTGAGTCCAAGGTGACCACGGCACCCACTCCAGTGAGCCAAACAGTCGCTGCAGCCACTCCCTTCACAGGCAACATTTCAAGTGCCCAGCAGTTCCCATCCCTTGGCTCCTCCGGCCAGCCGCAGCCTAGCTCTCCGTGGGCAGCAGCACCTGCTTCCATCAAGGAGATCGGAAGATGAAGATGGGAATAGGATTTTACATGTTTTTACATGTTTTTACATGGTTAAATCATGTTAAATCGGCACGGTATTAATATGTATTAACCGTCGCACTTCAGTGCATCTTCAATGTTTGACATGTTTGCTTGTGCATGTTCCACTATGTCCATTTTTGTTCTTGCGCTTGTTTCTCAAAAGAGGGAACATGTCAATGGGAAAAAGATGGATAATGTCAGTGTGGCCACTCAAAGTTGAACCAGAAGCTTCAACGAACATACCCAGAGAATCCCGGATATACCAGGTATTTCATGCGAGACCGGCAAGCTAAGCCACCATCCATGCCGATAATATATCAGTGATGATGTTATGTTTTGTTTGTTTGTGCCCACTGGTGCGTTGAGTGAATGAGGATTTTGCTCCGACTTCACTGAGCTCTTACCCCACATAAGACCAAATGATATCAAATAATATATCAAAGAAAGTCCACAAGTGCACATAAATGGACACAAGCCAGCGCTTGTCTAAGCCCAAGTGACGCTATATCAGGTTATTTTACTTGCCCAAGTGACGCTATATCAGGCTATTTTACTTGCTTGTGAACAGGGAGTTGGCAGTGTCTATCAACAAAGTTTAAACAATCCCTTAGAGTTCCAAAGGGTCTGTGAGTTTCAATTCTTGGATTTCTCACTGTTATTAGGGAGCTCCGGGTTTCTGGCATCATCCCACCCTGGACTTAGGAAAACGTGCCATCACGGATGATCGTCGCATTTTGTCTTTTCAAAAGTTTGCTATAGATATATATATATATATACATATATATATGATATATGCTTTTCTCTACAGGTTTTTGCCAGCTGGCCTTGCCTAACTCTTGATGACGTTTTGAAGCCATACGGGCCATACGGGTTTATTTGAGACTACTGATTCTTTGAGGGCCTTGATTTGCCGTGAAGGGTGGGTCCTACATGGTTCTAGCACAGCATAAGGAGGGAGTGAATTATTACTATTATATTGACGCCCAATATTATCAATATTATATACGTATCAATTGTTACTGTAACCCAGGCTCTTGACGCTATGAATTCACAAATGATCAAAACAATTGACCATGAAATACCATGAATCCTATGTTCCACAGCGGTATCGCGGCAGGAGCCTCCTGTGATGACTGGCCCCACAGGAACAACACCAGCAGGTTCTCCTGGATTGGTTCCAAGTCCTGCTCCTGTGGCATCTCCACCTGGTCCAGTTCCAGCAGCCGATCCTGCAGCACCGCCACCAGCTGATTCAACAGAACAGCAGCTTTCCTGCAGAATTCACAGTTGAGTTGCAGATTCAACCAAAAAAAAACATATATATAATTATAGAGAAAGAACTAGAGATGCAAAAAGATCAAACAGCATGCAGAAAGTCTGGTAAATGATCACATGCAACGTAACAAGGCAGTGTAGAGCTCATCCGGTTTTTCATTGTGAAAGGGTTGAGAGTCAACTGCAAGCTCGTGGATTGGATTTGCATGGCTGTGCACAGACCGATTGTTCCATGTGAAACTCCAAGGAAGGACGGCAAGAATTGCTCTATTCAGTGAGGCGAGGCTAGACACCGGCAGGCGGACCGATCTTCGGTACCCTGCTGGCTTATTTATTTTCTACGTTTTTCTACCCATGTTCGCTGAAATGGCACGGTGCAAATGCTTAGATTGCTAGGGGATTGCACCGCATCTCGAATTTTGCTTGAGACACTATGCGAGAAAGGCACAGGTTGTCGCATCTTTTGGAACGGAAAAAGGGGTCTCGATCGTTGCAAGCTGATGCAAGCTGCTGATCTGATCTATGATCATTTTTGATCATAAATGATTTCGGGATATTTCGGGTATATGGCTGGCACTGGTAAATTTTCCCATAGTTTCAGATCTTGACAGTGCGACACTGCAGACTTTGATGCTCAAATTGGTTGCTCTCAAGAGCACCAGCTAAACTTGAGCCGTTTGCGGCGTTTGCGACCTGGACGTCGTTTGAGCATGGCAAAAGGCAGTCAGTTGCTCAACATGTTTCCTTCCAACTGCACACCAGCAAGGCATTGGGTAGAACGGTTCAGTGGCTCCTATCTTCCTGCTTCCAGATGCTTCCAGATGCTTCCAGATGCTTCCAGCGTCTTTCTGCTACACTGCTACACTTAGCAGATCTTAGAAGCTACACGCAGAATCACATAGCTACACGGCTACACAAATTCGATTGCAGATTTATCAACATCGCCTCAGGACGGTGGCTCCTTCTTCTGGGCGGCATTCTAGTTACAGGCATTGTCCTGGGTTTACCAGGACCTGTGCCAGCATGTGCCAGTGTGAGTCTTGGGATTATACAAATGAAATCGATTTGAATCGTTTTTCTGAAATTTGTGGAAACTAGATGAAACTAGGTTCCAGTGCTGCAGCATGGTTCATTGTAACATGATTTACGACACCCTAGCTAAATCACTTACCACACAGGCAGCTATCGACAAGTGACCGTCCTTTGCTTTTTGCGGCAAACAGCAGAGAATCCTGAAAACAAAGCAGCTGCACAATGCTGCACAAGATTAGGCACAAAATCACACAAATAAACGCTTGATAACACTTGCACATTGGTGACAGGTAGCCAGATTTTCCGCGCTGAAGCGATGGTATTGCCGGAGAAAGCCACTGTGGAGACGCATTTTGTTTGCAACCAGAATGGTTCAGAGTCAGCCTGGCTCTATGTGACCTGTTGTGACTTGCTGTGACCTGTAGATATGTCCTGATATGTCCTGATATGTTTGATATGTTTGGATCAGTGTGTTGAACATGTTTGAGGATGGCGTCGTTGCTTGCAGCCCTGGCGAATCTTTGCGTTGCAGCGGGGGCCCCAATGAATCGCAGCCGAAACTGTTACAAGCACTGTCACAAATATATTAAATATCATGACGTGTCAGGATTCAGTTTTGGCATTTTGTGGCACTTGGGTTTGCAACTTGGGAGGGCACGGACACATCGGGGCGGACGTGTCACATCATGTCTGAGGAAACACAGAAAAACATAGAACCTTTCAACATTTTTCAACATAAGACACACTCGAAGCATCTCAAGTTGGAGTGGAGGAAACATGAGGTGACTATATACTGTGACGCTATGGGGAAAATGTGAAGATGGTGATGACAATTACGATAATCCCACGCAATCCCCATGTTCATAGAATCCACCAGGTCATAATTTCTGCAAGTCTTGCGAATATTCTCCCGGTATTATACGGAGCTTTGTAGTGCTTTTCAGTGCTGCACACTTTTGTGCCAAACAGTTTGAGGATTGTTTGAGGTGGCTTCAGTTGCACACCAGTTGATCTCCAACCTCGTGTAGGTCGCGATGATTTTCCTTGTCAGCAAACTCGCCACCCTGGACTTCCAGGTAGGGAGATGAACGTGTGTGGCCTGCACTGGGCCACCAGTTAGAGTTGAGACTTGAGAGGACGTCAGCACTCTTAAGCACTCTTCAGCATCGTTGCAAGATGTTGCAATATGTTCATGCATTTTCTGGATACAACATTATACAACATGAACATGCTACAGCCTAGTGCAATTCGCACACAGAGAAACAGATCATGATTCCCCTGCACTTTCTTGGATATTTCACCGTTCCAATACCGTTCCAGCAGTCGCAGTGTTGCTGAATTTGGAGCTTCAACTCCTTAAAACAATTGAATATTTGATATTTACATAGATATATTTAGATTCTTCGAGATGCTCACACGCGTTCACTCTATATGCTCACTGCTTCAAGTTTGTGCATTGTGACGCCTTGTTTCATGTGTCGCCAGGGAATCCGAGGGCGAGGAGCATCGATAGATGCGTCAGGTGCCATATTATTTCTAGCTGTGGACTGGACACTGTAGACATCTGTAGAGTTAATTGGGAGTGGTCAGGGCATGCCCACAGCATTCGGTTTAGGTCGGACCTACCAACTGAGGTAGTGGCGGCATGTAGGGATATGTAGGGGCTACAACATCATACCAAATTTAAACAACGCAGGAAAGCCGTTGTCATTGATATAGCAAGACAGGAGTGACAAGTGACGGGCAAAAGAGAGAAGGTCGGGGAAACAAAGAAACCCCGAAAACGAAAAAAAATGAATTACTTTACTTCGTGTGATCCCCACCATGACATTTATACATTTTCTTACTGGCAAATCTTCTGGCATTCTATCTGACATATCTTCTGACATTCTATTTGGCATTCTATCTGGCATATCTT
>Ga0126342_10023312_pt1 | contig 10142 bp, 7 predicted proteins | sample Cyp1metagenome_FD_92528 | JGI IMG/M metagenome (GOLD analysis project Ga0126342, IMG submission 92528) | Coral microbial communities from Lord Howe Island, Old Settlement Bay, Australia - Cyphastrea 1 metagenome | ecosystem: Host-associated > Invertebrates > Cnidaria > Coral ... | reverse complement strand
GATACCACATGCCGAGGCCATTGGTGATGAGGTAGGCGGGCGCGGGCCCCCTGCATCCAACTCCGACTCTTTCGACTATCAGTTTGGGTGTGACCTCTGGAGAAATCCAAGCTACTGTGGTACTATGTGCTGTTGTTGTGTGTCAACGGGTTTCAGTGAATCTGCGCGTAAGACAATTTCTCATTTTCAAACGCTAAGTTTATTGGTTTCAAACACTCTTTCAAAAGAAGACTCAAGAGATTAATCTGCTGGGACTTTGTACCAAAGTCTTCGGGCTTAAAGTCTTAAAGCCTACACGATGACCGGTGTCACCCGTATCCACAGGGCTCCTGGACACTTGCTCTTCAAGTGCTAAGCAATGCCTCACAGCAGCATTTTTTCATCGTGTGGTGCAGCTTGATGTGCTGCCAGTTGGCGTTATAGAACGTTCTCGCTGAACATGTCTTAATCTCTTCCACTATTCTCCCAGGATCCGCTGTGCCGATGTCGCCTTGGAAGATCAACGCCTTCTGGCGTGTTGCCTGGAAGTGGATAAACCTGCCAGGTGTGGGGAAGCACCAACCCCGAAAGGTGACCCTCTCACTGATATCACTAACCTGAAACCATAAATAAACCATTTAAGGGGATAGCTATCCCTCACTAAGCATCATTGTGATGTTGCAGTGAGGTTGTATAATTGTATAATCTATCCAGAATTATATCAATAGGTAAGTTGCAAAGCTGGTGTGCACTGGTACCTCCTAGTAAGTTTAGTAAGGACATGAGTTTTCATCTAGCTTCTGATTTTTTGGAACCCTTGTTCCGATTCAAAGATCAGGGAGAGGTCTTTGACTCATGTGATGCTTCCATTTAGATGACCTCGAAGGTTCGAGAAATTCAAGTGAAGTCGCTGGCTGAACAATACACTGACACGGCTGGGTTCCCCCGCACGAGGATACAAGGCGATCATGATATTGTGGATCGGCATCCTGAGAAAGCACTGAAATTCCACACGGAGCTCATCAGAATCGCAGCTGGCTGCACTTGGAAACAAGTGTTTTCTTTGATCCCAGTTGAATCCATTTCGACCATGCAACACCCCTGTGCAACCCTCAATGGCCGTCACTCTGAACTGCCAAGGCATGTTTACACGGTTGACATTGGATATCCGCGGAAATGATAATTTCCAAAAAAGAACATTTGCCGAAATCGTAGCGTTCCCATGTTGATCTATTTGGGTCAATCTATTTGGGAGTCATAATTTCGCACCCATAAAGAGCCTGACTCCATGGCTCCAACCCTGCCTCAGTATCCGCTGCAAGGCTTCTGTTTGGACCTGCAATGGCAACAGATTCATATCTCCATCATTCGAAACAAAACTGCTTGTAAGCTTCAATCGACCGATCCCGCTTAAAATATATCAGTCCATATCAGTCCCCCACAACGGACGGGACGTATTTGGAATCCATGATATCTCTGAAGACACCAGCCACCAGTTGCTGATGTGGGTCTGAAAATTGGAGACCCCCCAGGGGCCCATTTTTTCAGGCGCTTTGAAATTCAATGATTTGGGTTTCCAATTTCGAGACCTTGTCGTCCTTGTAGCTCATCAAAGCATAGAGCAGCTTGCGAGCAGCCAACACCTTTCACGCTGAGCCGGGCAGTTTCAAGGCTCCAATGGCCCAAGGACATGAAACAGCCGAAATGGCTGGGTCAAAGGTCCCAGTTTTGGCCTTGATTCAATAGGAATCAGCGTGAAACCCTCTTTAACTGTAGGTGACCTTATCCAATATTGTCCAAACATGTCCAAGCCTATTTAGCTTTCTGAAGTCATCACCTGCCCAAAACAACCCGGCTCATCGTGGAATCCGTATAGTCTACATCCATCCATATCCAGGGGAACGCTGAACTTACGCTGGCACGTACAGTGGCATCAGATGTAGCTGGCGGCAGGTGACCTTAAACCGGTGGATGGCTGGTGGTATTGCAATGCTCCGTACTCAATCATTTCCTGATCATCGAATAAAGTTCGTTGAAGATTCTGATTGAGACTGGTTTGAGAGATTTGAGATTGCTCCGTTATGTTGATGTGGTGCCCTCAGGCGCATAGTGGCAGAGTTCCTCCATCATAATTTAAGTGAAAGCACAAACCGAACACAATAAAGGTTGACGCGCTGCGGTTGCAAACTTGTTCCACACGGATGGGTGGTTCTCCGGCGCAGCAAATGCTGCCAGCGTCTGACCCTTCATGAGGAAGCCTAACCTTCTACATCAAGCTTGAAAGTGCAAAGTGTGATGATCCACATTTCCTTCTTCTACAGGAGAAGGAATGTTATCTAAGTCAAAATGTATCTCATAAGTATAATCCACCTGAGCTAGAGAAAGAATTGGAATGACTTTGATGAATTGCAGGTCGTGCTGCAAGCAGTTTCCCTTCCTCAGGAAGTGTTCAGGGATCTGGCAATGGGAAAATGAAGGTGTACGGAAAGTCTTGAAACGCTTGAAGGCTAAAAAATATTTAAAAATGGTCAAATGGGATGCAGGCCTTTCCTACTCCCTCTGTCTATAACATAACACGATGCACACTAAAGAATGAACATGTCGCATGGCAGACACAGCCAATGCTTCGTCGTTCACTCCATGCTCTGGCATGTGGATATATATCCGACAATGTGGGAGTGGGAGAGAACTTGTGGAACTTGCAAATTGACGCAGTGCAATTGTGCCTTCAGCACAACTGCCCATGCAACGTGTCTGCTTTGGTCGAAATTACGCGAAGTAGCGGACCTGAAGCAGCAAAAAGGAAACATGACGAGATTCTCACCGTCATGAAATGCATTGAAAAAGCTTTATACATCTTTGTACACACGAAAAAGTGCTTGTTCCCTCCAAAGAAATCTGCGCTTATGTCGTCTGGTGACATGAACAACATGCCTACGCAGTCTCCACTGTGCGCCGTTGCCACTTGCGACGCACCCAGAGATTCAGAAGCTCAAGCATCACAGTTCTTGACGCTGGAAGGGGTTTCATAATGTTTAATAATAATAATTAATATTTATAACAACAATAATGATAATATTATATACTATGGTCTCATCTTGTTTCATCATGTCTTAATCTCATCCAAAACCGAGACCCCATCCCCATCTGATCCCATCTGCTTGGCTTCTTTTTCCCAGGTCACATCTGCAGGTGCAGAAACAGGTCGTCATCTCCCGACACAAACAGTCAGATGATCAAAACCGATCAGGCGGTCACATGGCGACGGAAGTCGGCACTCATGTCCAGCTTCAGATCACCTGCAGGGCTGGGTTTTTGATGTGGAAAGTGCCCTGCAAGAATGAATGGACATTTGAGTGGAAAGCATAACAATGAACCATGGACTTCGGGCACGATTTTTTCAGACAGACACTTTCTGCGGAAGTTGCTTTAAACATCTGGTGGAGTGCCATCCCACATCACCTGGGATTCTCATGAAAATCTTCAGTGTATACATATAGAAACAAACAATGTATCAATGATATCGTGCCAACATATACGTGTATAGTCACTAATGTACGTACGTTACGTGTATATATAGATTTGTATATATCTCTATTATCTCTATATATCTATATATAGAGATGTAACAAACTATATAACTATAATAAATTAAACATAATTAATGATAATATGTATATATAATACATTATTATAAGACATATACATCATACACATATATTTATCTTGTCATATGTTGCTCTATCTTGTCCTATATCATTTCACATTACACCATTCTCTACAGACCTCCCTACGGCCGTTCCGCCTTGGCCGCCAGTAAAGGAGTTGGGCCGCCGGGGCGCCTTGCTCTGTGCCCGTGAACCTGTGCTGGTGGCATGTTCGCGGCTTCAAGCAGAAATATCCTCCAAACGGTGTCCGTTCGTACATGGTGTTGTGATATTGTTGGAGTGTATTTTGCTTGTACTATGATCCTTTTGTCCAAGTTGCCATCTTGCATGTGTATATATATATACACATATATATAGAATCATATACATGTAGAATCATATAGATACATACTATACAAACAAAGCAACATAGATATATTATACGAACAAAGCAAAAGGGAACATCCCCTCATTGCAGCAGCCAGGATCTTTCCCCATCTGCCACTTGGATGCTGCTTGGTCTTGCAGGTTGAAGTAGTCGAATGAGTGCAGCAGCTTCAACAGGACAATCCTCCTTTAAAACCTTAGACAGATTGATGATTGGGAGGATCAATTTAGGAAGAAATGATTGAAAAACCTATAGAAATTTAGGAAGATCGATGATTTCAGAGTTCTATAGAATTCTTAATTTTATCTTGGGAGTTTCTGAACAGTGTTGTCGAAGAAACTGCTAGAATGAATTGAACAAACTTCTTGAGACGGAAAGGTTGCACTCACTGAGTCTGAGAAAGGTTAGGAAATTCCATCATTGACCCCTTGAATGGATACATAGCTATGGAAAACAGATGGACCACAAAATGATATGTGGGTAGGTAATGGTAGGTGTGCGTATACATTATATATAATATATACATCTGTATATATATATTACATTATATTACATCATAATTTAATGTGCATTAGTATATATATATATATACTATAATCATCTATAATCATCTATAATCATCTAGAATCATCTATAATCATCTATAATCATCTATAATCATCTATAATCATCTATAATCATAGTATATTTATTATACAGATATGCTATCCTGACAGCCTGACAGGCCTTTTTTAAAAGGATCACAGTGGATGCCGAGCTGCCATCGCCAAGCCCAGCATGGCTTTGCCTAGGCGATGACTCGAAAAAACGACAGACTGAAGTCACCGACATGCCGCGTTTTTCAACGAAAGAGTCAGTCAGTTATCAACTAGTGATATGGCAGTGTGTCAAAACCTTGTACCCCTGGTGAACATCAAAATAGCTGATAAATGGATGTTCATCCCACTAAAAACGGTATTAATAGGTATTGATTCATAGCCATATGTCACCTAGCCAGTTATCACTTAGTGGATATAATATCCATTAAAGTCAACTAATGAAGATAATCCATGATTATCCTAGCCAGTCATCATATCCTAGCCAAACAATGAAGTTTAACCCAGTCAGTCATCAACTAATCAGGTGTCTAAAGTATCAGCTACAGTAAGTCACTAATAGTATCTAATAGTCATTATTCACCTAGCCAGTGATTGTCAGGTTAATCAACTAATCAAAACAATTACTGGTTGGTGGTTTCAACCCCTCTGAAAAATATCAGTCAGTCAGTTGGGATTATATTATTCCCAACCTATGAAAAAAAACCATGTTCCAAACCACCAACCAGATTGACATAGAATAACTATAACTATTATACTCTCTGGTTATTTAACATAGCCATGGAAAATCACAATTTTTAGTAGGTAAACCATCTATAATGGGCAATTTTCCATAGCTATGTTAGTTTACCAGAGGGTAACTCAGAGAGTTGTCAACTCCACCAAGTCGCAAGTTGCGTCCAAGTCGCGGGTCTCTGGATGCTCCAGCCCCAGCTGCTTCACTAGGCTCTTCACCGTCCTCCTGGCAGCGAAGGCAGTGGGTATAGTTCGCATCCCTGATATCTGCTGCATTTCATTGTGATATAATATGGGTATAATATGGCTATAATCTAGGGAAATCATCTGCTGTAAATCTGCTGTAAATCTGCTGTTCGATCCATCTGTCGTGATACTGGTGAAAAAAAAACAGGATTCCCATCTCATGGATTATGATATATGATCATCTTCAAATATCTTCAATATGTAAAAGGGTAGTATAATCATCGACCAACAGTGGTTTTGAACACTGCGCCAGTCTCCTGTCAAGTTGAAAAAACTTCTGCAATCTGCAACATGTGGAGTCTATCAAGAGCTATTGAGTGCCAAATTCCTGAGAAAAAAAATGCTGCTGCTTGACCAGTTCCGTCGATACAGAACAGAATGTGTCCTGAAGAGCTCTGCACTCTCTGCAAACTTCCTTCGGCCAACTACATGTCGTGATCCACAAAAAGCACCCCAGGCACACGTTCTCAAAGCGTTCTAGCAACCCCCAAAAAGAATCAAAACAATACAGAAGTAAAATCCCACCAAAATTGTTGTAAATAACTGTTCTATCTATATATTTTGGGGACGTACATGAAAAAGAGAGAAAAAGAGACGGTTGTCCACCTCAATAGCGTGCGTCAAGTGTCCTCTCTTGTTGCAGCACTGCAGCCAATTTGTTCTGGCATGAGATGCTCAGCATGTCCTCTTCACCTGGTGCTTGTGAAGCATCTGGCAGTATATCCATAGATAATCTATAGATATCTCTATGTCATGTAGATATCCCTAGTATCCATAGCAAATCAGGCAGTGGATCAAACCGTTCTCAAAACCAAACAAGCTCAACAAAAACCATCAAGGTGCCCCATCCCCATCATATCCATAATCTAACCAGTAGTATCCCGCAATATCCCATACTATCCAAACGACACAAAGTATAGTCCAGAATCGATCGAAAGTTGCAAGTCCACACTATACAAACTATAACTGTCCAATTAACTGCAATGATCCCAAGTTGGATTTTGAATATGTTGATTACACCACCAGCGGCACCGTAGTGTTGGACTAGGCCCTGCAGGACAAAGCGATACAACTCTTCGGCTTCTTCCAAGCGCTCCTGTGGCGGGGCCTGATGGATGGTCCGGGATGGTTGAGGATCTTTGGGGATCTTTGGGTAAGGGCCCCAAAGAAGTGGCTTAGGATGTCTCTGAAACAGTTTTAAAATTGGGACATTTGCAAAACATTCAAACAGCTGTCAAAAGTCCTGATCTCTCAGAACGGAGGCATGATGTCCTACCTTGGAAAGAGCCGAGTGGTCCAAGGGGTATGTAAATACATAGTCTATATAATCTAATCATATCTAATCTGTTCATATACTATATCATTCCCTGTATATAAATTATATAATATATGTAGGGAGAAGAATGTCATGGTCTAGATTCTCCCTTGTGTTCATTAAACCAAAAGCACTTTATATCAGCTTCCTGGATCGCGTTGCGACAAGTTGCTGCACTCAGCGTTTCAGGACTGCTCTCGCCATAGACCGAAGCCAGGACGGTGGTGAGCTTCTGGTAGAGGAGCTCAGCGTCTTCAGATTTGCCTTGCTGAGGAATGACCGCACAAAAAAAAAAAACATGGAGGTGTCCGACAAGTCATGGGGGGACCGCAGCTGATAGTTTCCAAAATGGAAAATCCGAAAATGAAATGGTTACCCTCTGGTGAACTAACATAGCAATGGAAAATGGCCATTTATAGTGGATTTTCCCATGAAAAATGGTGATTTTCCATTGCTATGTTAGTTCACCAGAGGGTAAAAATGGATGATTTGGGGGCACCCCCATGTTAGGAAAACCTCCACGTAAGCGCTTGGAAAAAAACATGATCCAACATGATCTGACTATGTACACCAAACAACACGCTTCGAATGGACGTTGCCATTGCACACTTCAGCACCATGTTGTAGCTTAGGAGGCACAGATGCGTTGCATCCATTTGCATCCATCAAATAGGACCACGCATTGTTCAAAATCCAAGAAATCTACTGTACATCCCTCCGGTACAACTCACTTGGCCAATATCATACATCCACATACATCCACCAAATCCATCTCTCTGGATATTTATAGAATTTTATAGATATGTTTTTCATGGGTTTTCTTTCCATTTACAGATGCTTTTCTCCGAAAAAAATGGGATCTCCTAGATGGCACCGCCTGCTTCCTTGAGGACCGCCGCCAGACCTTCCAAGGCCTTGGGAGAGAGGAACCGTTGAGGTTTCGGCGCGAGTGGAGAACGGTGGTTTCAAGCCATCCATTGCTGAAGTGGGATCATCCGAATTGTTTGGTGGAAAATGATGGAAAATGATGGAAAATGATGGAAAATGATGGAAAATGATGGAAAATGATGGAAAATGATGAAAAATGATGGAAAATGATGAAAAACTATGGAAAATGATGAAAAATGATGAAAAATGATGGAAAATGATGGAAGATGAAGAAAAACATAGTTGAAATCAGCAACCGGATAAGGACAGCAACCGGATAAGCACAGGTTGTTTCGGGTTGCTGCGGTAGTCCTGTTGCTCATGCGAGCCACTTGATCAAACCACTTTGCCGGCAAGCCACTGCAAGCGTCTTTGAATGCTTCAAACCCAACCGCGTTTTGAAACCTAGGTTGAGCATGGTTGAGCATTGCATTCTGTGCAAGATAGATTGATTGGAAGCCTGTGAAAGCCTGGCAAGTCCACTTGGAAAGTGGAATTTACCACTTTCCAACAAACATCAATCAACTATCCATCTATCGATCTTCCTATCTCTATATCATGCAGATGCAATCCAACTTTTGAATACGTTTGATGCGCAATAACATATGTATACACCTGCGTTCAAGGCATTTTCACTATGCCTGGACTGTGAAGCTCTAGCCATCCTGGCAGAGACAATAGCAAGCGGCTGCTTTTTGGGATCTGTGGGTCCCAATGCCCCAGTCCCATCCCATGGTTTCTACTGATGCTCCCCATTCTTTGGCCATAAAAAATCGTATATCCATTGAGGTCGACCCCCCGTTGCTGCAAGGGACCGGTATACGCACGTTTGTAGGCGACTTCGGCTTCCTGCAATTTCCCGTTGCGATGGAGGACCTGAGAGTCCACCAAAAAATGGCTCATTTACCACAATAAAGATGACAAAACAAATCAAAACAAATCAAAACAAATGAGAAAATATAGGACACTTGAATTTTAAATCATTCGATGATGTGGTCTAGCCAGTGTAGCCTGTTCTTGAAGAAACCCACTTGCTAAGTCTGAAGGCTGATGCCATTGTTGATACGGTTCCCAATCTTCGAATGAGGGAGTCTCAAATAATTTCCCACACGATTCCTTGCTTCTGGGTGTAAGCCGATGTTGGTCGATGTTGTTTTTGGTGAGCCCGAGTTGTGATTGGAGATTGGCATATATGATGGTATCAGACGCATCTCTATGCTTTGAGCATGTTGCCCGATGTGGTATGGAGCAGCTTAAGTATCCCTCTAGTTTTCGCGTTGTGATTGTTTTTTTGAAAGTGTCTCAAAAACCAGAGGCACTACTTACGTATGCTCGAAAGAGCATTTCAATTCCAAGGTAGCATTTGCATCAAAGATTTTGACAGTCTGACAGCCATTCAGAGTTGGTTTTGTGCAACTTGTTCATCAGTTGGGGGTCAATCTGCCAAGCAACACTGGCGAGGCCTCTCTGACACACCAGGGCATCTACATGGGCATTGCCGAGCATGCCGGAAAGACCCTGGACTGCCTGATCGTTCAAAGTCAGCACAGCATCACCAGAGGAACCCAATCGAAGAATATTAAATGTCTATAGCCTGTCTCTTCCTTTGTTTTTCCTCAAAACTCTTTTGGGGAAACTGCAGAAATGTCGTATCAATCCATCCTAAGAATCCGTTTTCTCGCCTTGACGCATCAGACACTCCATGACCTAAACCCCTCCTCTCTCATACTATGGATGCAGGTTGGAGAACCTAAAAAAGCACAAATGGTTGATGTACATGAACATCCCGTTCAATAGGCCCTTCAATAGACCCTTCAATAGTAGATTCTACATCATTACCAGATTGACACCGTCATTTTTTGGGGTTCATCAGTCCCCGGACACCTGGCGATACAGCCTCTCTGCCTCAAGGGTTTGCCCCTGAGCCACCAGAGTGGCTGCAAGGCGACCTCACCAAGCAAGCGTCATGACATGGGATAAAACACGCAAAAATCGGAGGCAATGAGAGATAATATATATATATACATCTATAATAGAAAAAAATATAATAAAATAAAATATTATATATTCTATTATATATTAAGTATATTTTATATTATATTTTATATTATATATATTGTATATCATATATTATATAATATATGATATATTATATTATATATATAATGTATATCATATATTATATATAATAAATAAGATATTATATTATATATTTTATATATATAATATTAAATTATATATTATATATAATATTAAAAACTATATTATATATTATATATTTTTTATATTATATATATTGTATATCATAT
>Ga0126342_10023311_pt1 | contig 10142 bp, 8 predicted proteins | sample Cyp1metagenome_FD_92528 | JGI IMG/M metagenome (GOLD analysis project Ga0126342, IMG submission 92528) | Coral microbial communities from Lord Howe Island, Old Settlement Bay, Australia - Cyphastrea 1 metagenome | ecosystem: Host-associated > Invertebrates > Cnidaria > Coral ... | reverse complement strand
TGCCTACGACACTTCTCAATTGAGCTTTCTCTCCTTCATTCACCGGAGAATCTTTCTTAACTTGTGTGCGATATTTGATCTTCTCAAGTTTCTCAGTTGTGTCTTTGCAAGTTGCTGTGATTGTGAAGTCTTCTGCTTGACTAATTTCTCTTCCGCAAAATCTGAAACTTCCTGTTGAGATCTTCTTGTCTTCCACTTGGAAAATCTTCTGGATGCGCTTCATCACGTCTTCGTATCCAGGCTTGCATGCGTAGATCGAGTCATCTACGTGTGATGCCATTATAACTTTTGGCTCTCCATCTCTTGCGATGTAAACAATGCTGAACTCAGCTTTGAAGCCGTGAGTCCTGCCGCAATGCTCTCTTTCCTCAGTCTTTTCCAGAACAAGCGGCCTGAATCTCGCGATCCATAGATCGGGGTTCGACAGACGTACATTCTGTCGGGGTTGTACCCTGCGATCGGGATTCCCCCTCGAGGTGGCTTGAGGATCATCAGGCGGTCCATGGTTTCACCATGAAAGTAAGCGTTGGTGATGTCCAACGCCATCAGCCTTAGCTTCTCGGATGATGCCCATGATAAAATCATGTTGACAGAGTCGAGATCTGCTGTTGGGCTGCCTGTTCTGATTCCGAGGGTTGTCTCTTGATTCCCAAGTGCAACTGATCTTGATTTGTACTCTGGTTTGTGTGTCACTCCAGGTCGCTTCAAGTGTAAGTGCTTGTCGGTATCGATCCACTGGGTTCCAATTGGCGTGTATCCTTCTCGGAGAAGTTGTTGAAGGCCTTCTCCTTCAATTGGTCTTACTGCCATGAACTTTTCCCATTTCAACCATTCTGCTCTTCGAGCTTCATCTATTCCTTTTCTGGTTGTCTCATCTTCTTTCTCGTAGTTGAATTGTTTTCCTGTAGCTTTCTTCTTTCCACTTTTGGATAGGTCTACCATTGACCTTTCAGCTAGAAATGCATGTGTTTGCTCTTTGGTTTTCACTTGTTTCGTGACTGCGCTTTTGAGAACAAAGATCGTTTTTCCAGTCCATTCACTGTCCATGTTTTCACATGATCCTTCATCCCAGGTATCATGTTTCCGTTTGAATCCTCCATGATCCAACGCCATTTCTGTGATGCGGATGTTGGACAGTTGTTCCATTTCAACAGGATACTTACTGAATCAGGACAAAATAATGCTGTCCTTGGTGTCTCATGTTTCCTGATCAGCAAACCGTGCTCTGGTAGATATTGCCACGTGTCATTGGCAAAGTGCGAACGATTCCAGCCTTCTTGCGCTAAATCGACACCGCTTCCGGTGGTACCAGCACGATTCATGGCTTCTGCCAATGGACTAGGCTCTGCCCGTGATTCTGCAGGCCTTGAAGTCTCTTCTTCGTGTTCTGCTGATGCCCGTGATTCTGAACGTACAGAACCCGACGATAGTCTTCGTCGAATAGCTATGGGGACATCATCTAAGAAATCATTTCTTGATCGTCTCCTTGATGGAATCATTTCTTCATCTGGTTCATCAACTGTGCCCGCTATCGATCTTCTCCTTTCTATGTTCTGCTGTGCACTGTCTTCCTCTTCGTTTCTCACGATGCCATCTTCATCTTCATCTTCTTGAATTGGAGTTGGAGGTGGATAATCATCCTCTCCTTCTTCCTCTATCATCTCTAGAGGTTCTCTTGCATCAATAAATCCAATCTTTCTTCCGCTGATTGCTCCAAGGCCTTTCTCGTCTTTCAGATGTTGGTAAGCAAGTGCTTCTGATGCGTTCACTGGTCTGAGTCTGTCCAGTGCGACACATACTGGTAATTCTTGATGGATTAGCCATACGATCTTCGGTCCCTCAAAACCGATCACTCTGCTGGCTGTTGACCATCCTGATTGTTCAGTCTTGAAACAAACAAGATCACCTACACCATATTCTTTGTTGATAGGTGCAGCTTTCCTGAGCAGTGCTTTCGCGACTCTGCGCGACAAATGAATTCGTGACGCTCATCTGCCATTGCCTCGATGACTCCCATGTCCATTTTCTCATCTGATGCCATTCCAAGTTCTCTAGGTAATTTGACATGGTGTAAAACCTTTTATTCTGCTTTGACTGCTCTTAGTTGAGAGTGCTTCAGCCAATCCCTCTCTCATTTGAAGTTCTCCGCTCAATCCTAATTCGTGCGTCATTCTCTGAATCATTCCTTTCAGAATTCCACCGTGTCTTTCAACACGACCAAGTTGTTCTGGTGATTCAACACCAACGTTCCTGAGGATAACTCCTCTTGCACTGAGACCTTGTGCAAAAGATCCTCTGTTCTGCAGACCCCTGTCTGAAACAACTTCAGTCGGTGTGCCGAACAGTTGAATCCACTTGTCCAGGAAGACTTCCAGACATTTCCTGGATGACGGCTGTCCAGTCGTTGAACTCTGGATTACCGCTGCTTGGTGGAATGTTGTGCCAAGACAAATGAAGCTAAAAATGCTGAATCTTGTGTTGGATGTGTCCTTGACTTCGAAGATATCTATGCCGACACTTTCATTGAACTGATATGTTCTTGGCAACGCGACTTTTGCTGTTTGTGGCTTTGGCCGTTCATGTTCACAACCGGGACATCTCAAAATTCTGGCTGCTTGGATCAGATCAGCCTTTGCCCCTGATGCACGGAGTATCTCAACTAGTACGCGGTTTGGACAATGTCCAAATTGTCTGTGCAGTTTTCTGATCGCAATTCGACCTGCTCTTGGGATCTTCAGCCACATCTCCCTTCTGGATGATTCGTCCTTGGGTAGATTTGGTAAAGGTAATGCTTCAAGCATTTCTTCTTCTCTGTCAAATGCTTCTTCCACCTCTTTGATTCCTGGTGGTAGTTCTTCGTGTTCTTCTTCTCCAGGATCATCTGGTTGATCCAACGTTCCCAGATCTTCCAGCTCTGTTTCCCTTGATTCTGCTGGGAATGCAACTTCATGTACATCTTCGTTGCAGATGTTTTCAGATATCTTGTCCAAGATTGTCTCAACTTCTGAATCTCTCCCCACGTCTTCATGACTGCGTGGTGCTTGGTATTTGTCTTTCTTTCTTGCCCATTGGTAGATTGGATCAAACAGGTGTGAATCTCTGCTCCAAACTGTCAGATCTCCAGGTCCATTCCACCTGGTCATATTCAGGATCTTCCAGACTCCTGGATTCATTCCAAATTGTGGTGTGACGTAACAGGAATGAGTTGACGTTGCGCTCGACGTCATTGCAATGTCATTCAACCATCGCTCATTGGTGTTCTTTCCAACAATCATCAGGAGATTGTTGTCTTCTTTCCTTAATTTTTCTTCCAAGGCTCTGAACTGCTTATCCGTTTTCACGTGGACACGTTCTTGGCTGAATGATGTTCCTGCAGGTTGAGTGACAAACTGTGCTGTTGACATGGAAAACTGACCTAACAAAACAATGAGTAAGTGTCCTAACTTCCAACTCGAATGTCTGTTTGGCCCAGGTTTGCCCAATGCTTTGTAAGCAGCAGCAGCGCGCTCCATGTATGCTCCCTGCTGCAGTTGTCCGATCTGGTGCCCCTCTACCAGTATCTGGCTTTGTGCCCAGCTGGTTCGATCCATGTTGACATACATGGCCGTTGCCTCTGTTCCAATCACTTCGGATGGAACCAGGAAGATGATGCATGCCTGAGGCTTCTCATCATCCTCGAACACCGTCTCGTCTTCTGCAAATTGGTTGGTCTCGATCTCTTCCCAGTCATCGCCATCTCCCTTCAAGATGAAGGACCATTTTCGATAACCTCTGACCTCTGGGCTGAGGTTGATTTTCGTGTGGCGTGGGTTTGGTTTCGAACACATCCTTGTCGAAACTCCCAACTCCTTTATCTCATGCCAGGTCAGTGAAACTCGACGACCAAGTTCAATCTCCTTGCAGGCCTTCTCAAGTGCCTCGCTGATTTCCTTCACTGTCTTGGGATTTGTAGGCTGCCATTTCCAGTAGCCTCTTGGTTGTGAGCGGCTCTTGTCTTTTGACTTGTCCTTGGTCTTGTATTTTCCTTTGCCTTTTGATTTGCCTTTCTCGCTCTCACTGCGCCAGTCGTCAGGTTGATAATAGATCTTGCGCTGGCCACCATGCTGCTGCCAGTTTCTTTCATCACCCCACCAATCATCATCTTGGTGTCTTGAGGGTGATTTGAAGGATTTTCCATAAGTTCTCGGTGGTGTGCGGCTTCTACGGCGTGGGCGCTCCTTCAGTCGAATTCATTCATCATGGCGATCTTCTGAATCAGATTTCAAATCTTCTCTGATTCCTCTTCAGTGACTCATCTGTCTCCTCGGATCCTGAGGATAACACTCTTTTCTTTGCCACTGCCTTTGGTGTCTTCTCAAGTGGCTTCTCATCTTCAGAACCTTCATAGTCAGGCAGTTCTTCTTCTTCTTCTTTTGCTGCCTCCTCTTTGGGTTCTTCTTTTGTTTTCTTTGCAGCTCGAGCTCCTTCCTCAGACTCATCTCGTCTGGATTGGAGACTGTCATTAATCGCTCCTTGCAATGCAATGAGCTGTTCCTCATTCAGATCTTTCAGTCCAGATGGATCCATTCCCTTCTGGGTGAATCTGACTACGCTTTGCTTGTGACCTTGGATGGTTCGTAGTTCACGAGCTCGTTCACGAGATCTTCCACGGGATCTTTCTCGTGACCTTTCAGGAGATTTCTCCCTTTTCTTCTTCTTCTTCTTCTTTTCTTCTTTTGATCCAGTGGCCTTTGGTGGTGTCTCCTCTCTCTCCTTTTCAGCCTTGTGCTTCTTCTGCTTCTTCTTCTTCTTCTGCTTGTCCCCCCCCGTTGGTTCTTTAGGATGTTCCTTGGATCTCTTTTCTGCCTTTCTTCCTTTGTCCTTTTGATCAACTTTCTGGTCAATGGCCTCCAGAAAGTAGCCACAAAGCAGGTTTTCTGTGTTCAACTTGATGTTGTTGTGGGCTCTGACAATCTTGTCAGTGAGTCCACCTTGTCCCCCAGTGACACATGCTTTGCAGGCGTGGTCGAAAGTGCATCCCTTGTGATGGAACTCTTTGCCGAGATGTTCCAAGATGATTTCCCTCCTGGTGTTCGTGTTCTCAGACACGGCCTTGTGAATTGCACTGGCCACAAAAGGTGAGGCGCTTTTGCCATAGCGATCTGCGACGATCATCACTATGGCACGATGGTCAATGGTGTTCACCTTTGGGTCTGAAGTCAATTCCTCCAGGCGTTTTCCAGCTCTGGAAATTGCCTTCTTCAGTCTTCCGCTTCCCTGGATACTGTCCATCAGTTTTGACCGACCTATGTGCCATCCTTCCTTCTTCTGGTCCAAGTCTGGCATCGACGACAATGAAGGATGTGTCATTGTCAGTCCATATTCCATCCACAACTTTTCTCTGGTGTGCGTTGTGGTGCCAGTTGACAGTCCAGGCAATCGTGGATCCCAGGCTGTGCTCTTCTTCAGTGAGGAAGTTGTCTGTTTCTGTTCTACTGCCAAGCCTCCCTTTGGATTTCGGACTGCCCATTTCGCAGTCTCTTCTTGATTGGAGATGCCTATGCTGAGAATGATCAGCTTCTTCTTCGCTTTCCCTTCAGTCTTTCCTTCTGCCATGAGACAGGTCAATTCCTCTGTCTCTTTTCTCTCCACTTGGTCTGAAACAGCTGCAGTCAAAGTTTGAGCATGTGGTGCATGAGTTTTGTCACATGTACTGCATTCATGGACATCTGTGTTTGGTTGTTTGTTGTTAGTCAGTCCGGGTTCACTGTGTATGCTGGACGTGCCTGACATCTTGTCCTCTTGTTCAGTCCAGTTAGCCCATGACCCTCGGTCCTTCTGAGTTGCTTCATCAGGCAAGTCTGGCATGCCGTTGCAATGCTTGCCAGGTTTCATGAAGTACTCAAGCCATTCCTCACTGCCCCATCTGAGATACCTCAGGTGTGTCGGCAGCTTGGTTCTCCTTTGAAGGACGTTGGCCATGTTGCCGATGTCAATACACAGCAATCCGTTCTGCTTTGCAACACAAAGCTCAATTGACACTCCATAGTCCTTGAGGACACACGTGCCTTTCCTCATGTTTTTTACCAGTCCCATGGTGCACTGGTTTGGCAACGATAGCAACAGTGGAACAAAGCCTTCATGTCCAAGCTCTTGACCCTGCAGCACACCAGCCAGGCTTCTCTGATATGGCCCTATAGACTGATGTTGAATGGAAATGAGTTGCAATACTTTGTCGTCCCTGGCTTGTCACCAACACCATGGTATTCCTTCTTAGAGTCAAATCTCTCCACCACGAATCCTTGGTTGAGGAATTTCTCTTCTGCATTCTCACGCCACATCCGTGAGTGACATGTGGTGTTGCATCCTTCATCGAGGATAGCCCAGACAGATGCATCATTCATGATGTCGACTTCCCTGAGCTTTCTCGATGGACCAGGAATGACAGGCATTGTCGCTGTCCATGCATTTGGACCATACCATGCTACCATTGCAGTAGCAGGTCTTGTGTCAGGTCTTCTCATTCGTTCATGAATCACGTCAATGCTTTCAGCCAAAGCTTTCAGCAGCTCACTTGGCTTCAACCTTGATGTGGAATCTTCCACAAATCCTGTCAAATGTTCGATACAAGCTAATGCCTCTTCTTTGGAGAGAAGTTTCTCCTCTTGTGTCAATAGTTTCTTCACCACAGAAACTGCTTCATCTGACCCTTTTGCTTCAAGATCTCTTGCCATCTTGTCTCTTTCTTTCCTCTCGGCTTGTGGGACTTCATTGATGAATGTCTTGCATTGGAGACAGAATGTTCTTGATGTTTTCTTGGATGAACCACGATAGTCAAGTATCTCGTGTGGACACTCAGTTGGATAATGTGTCTCCATGATTTCCTTCTCTGTGATGGTCTGCTTGCCACATACTTTGCAAGTTCTGACGTCGACGTATGCATTTGATCCACGTTTGGAGAAGTTCAGACATCCTCCAGGGCAACCTTTCTGGGTCTCATCATCCTCGATGATATCTTCTGACTTGGTCCAAGCATCTTTCGGTTTCAAGGTCAAATCTCCATCCTTGATCATGAAGATGCCTTGCAACCATTTCTTGAGGTTGATCTCATCCTTGACTTTTCTCGATGTGCTCATCACGTCCTTGCAGTAGTTTGGATCATTCAGCACAACCATCTCGTATGTGCTTCCTCTATGTTTTCCAAGCTTCATCTTTGTCTTTTCCAGAGGAACGTCTTTCATCTTTCTAGCCATAGCTCGTTTCTCTGCTGCTCCTTCAGGTGATGAGGGTGGTGGCGTCGTTAACTGCCACTCTCCTGATTCAGATATTTGGACAACTCTCAATGTTTGTGCTTCCTCTCCAGAGCTCATGACGTCAATGTTGTGGTCTGAATCTATGTGTTGGACTGAGCTCTTGCTTGATGCCCTTTTTGGCTTCTTGCTCACAGTTCTTCTCACTGCCATCAGGGATTGACTGTCTTCATCGTGTGACATTGGAAGCATCAGTCCATCGTCACATTTACCTGGTGTGTGGACAGCCAGGTTTGCTATCGCCTTCTTCTTTGGACAGACATTGTCTCCTGCCCAGTGACCAATCTGTCCACAGGCTTGGCATTTGGTCTTCTTCTTCAGCTCTTCTAGGCGTTTTCTGCGATCTTCCAGAGATAAGTCGCCTGGTCTGGATTTATATCCTTTCTTTCCAGCACCTTTGCTGTATCCTTTGCCTTTGTGTTTTCCAAATCCTTTCCCTTTTCCTTTGCTGTAACCTTTGCCATATCCTTTGCTTGGACTCTTCCCTTTTCCTTTGTATAGGTCACAGCTGGCTCGGTCCCATTGTTCTCACCGGCCAGATACGCTGGCTGCACTTCCATTGCGATCTGTTCTGCATCTTTGGCTTCTGAGAAGTAGTCATCCACTATCTCCTCAGACCGGTCTTGACATGATCCTTCATTCCAGGAACTGTCTTCACCGTACCATGCTGTCTCTGGATACCATGATGCTTCACCGTACCATGCAGTCTCTGGGTACCATGATGCCTCTGCAGACTCCCAGGTCATATCCCATTGGTCATCTGCATACCATGCATACGACTCATCTTCTTGCCAGTCATTCTCACCAGCTTCTGTGAAGTATGCTTCTGTCTCATCGCGTTGGTACATGGATTCATCACATCCAGTCCAATCTTCAGCACCATAGTAGCTTATTGCCCAGCCTTTGCCTTTTCCTTTGCGATGCTGGGTCTCATTTGATCTAAGACTGTGAGAAATTGCGTGCTGCTTGACAAGTGCTTCTGAAATCACATCAAACTCGAGACTGTTGAATGTTGAGGTCATAACCATCAACTTTTCTGCTTGTGTCAAGTTGGCGTGATCCAGCAACAGTTCACCTCTCAGTGTTGATGGGATCTCCAATTTTGGGTCTAGTTGCTTCAAGAGGTCATACCATCTCTTTCTCCTTGAGATGTATGAGATGATGGGTTCACCAGCTTGTCTGGATAACACTCTAGGTCTTTGACCTGCCTTGAACAATTCACGTGCTTCTGCAGATGCCATTGGGAACAAATGCAGTTTGAGTGCTTCCACCAGTTTTGGTACTCCATCGTCCTGTGATAGGTTCTTGATGCCAAGGGACATGGCAACCTTGAGGCTTTCACCGGTCAAGCCTTCACACAGCTTGGATGCCAGTTTCCATTTCTCACCATCGTCTGTTGAGTGGAATCTTGTCCTTTTGAGAGTGGGATTGCTACTCTCAAGTACAAAGGTCGTCTTCGAACCACAAGTGGCTCAGCTGGAACTTCGAATCAGCTCCGCTACCAATGCGACTTTTTGCCAGGTTTGAACTCAAGTGCACTGCGGTGCGCAGGGTATGCTCTGTACCTGCATGCTATGAACATGGTTGCACAAGACAGCTATACATTAAACATGGTGCATTTTCAGTATGTTTATTATGGGGGTCCTCTATTGTGTCCAGCTGTTGTCTGGGGTGAAAACTTTCAAATTCATTCTCTCCTTTCCTATTCCTTTCCTTTGCTAATACGTTTCTCGTTTTTACTTTCTTAGCTCCGTTCTTCTGGAATTCTCAGAAATGTCAAGTTTCCCAAAATATATGATACCTTATTAAAACCCAAATTAAAAACAGCAGTCAAACAATTGTTCAAGGGGGTAGTCCATGAGCAACCCTGATCCTCAATAGTAAGTTTGTTGTGGTGGTCCTCTATTGTGTCCAGCCTTTTTTTGAAAGTAAAAACAATCCAAAATCATTCTCTCCTTTCCTTTTCCTTTCCTTTGCTAATACTTTTCTCTTTTTTACTTTCATTGCTCCATTCTTTTGGAATTTTCAAAATGTGTAATTTCCCAAAATATAGGATGCCTTATTAAAACCCAATTTTTTTTTAAAAAAAAACAGCATTCAAACAATTGTTCAAGGGGGTAGTCCATGAGCAACCCTGATCCTCAATAGTATGTTTGTTGTGGGGGTCCTCTATTGTGTCCAGCTGTTGTCTGGGGTGCTTGTTTCAATCATTCCTTTTAGCTTTTTCCGTTGCTAAAGCTTTTTACTTAGCACCATTCTTCTTGGAATCAGGTTCAGAAGGTTTGTCCAAAGGAGTTTTTCCAAAGGATGAACTTCAGCCAACCAAAAAATCCATGAATGACCATGATCTTCAATAGTATGTTTGTTGTGTGGGTCCTCCGTTGTGTCCAGCATTTTTTTTTGAAATGTTTTTTTTTACAAAATCATGTTCTCCTTTCCTTTGCTATAGCTTTTGTCTCTTACTTAGTTCAATTCTGCTGGCATCCTCTCCTTAATGTCTATGGTGTTTCTATGATATTTTTATAAAATTTCTACGGATATTCTATGTAATTTCTATGGTGGTTCTATGATATTCTAGGGTGTTTCCAAAGGTGTGTCTATGGTAGTTCTGTGGGATTCCTATGGGTTCAAAAGGATGTCTATGGGATATCCTTTGGATTCCTATGGGGGTTCTGTGGTATTTCTATGATATTTCTTTGGGATGTCCATGATATTTCTTTTTGATTTCTATGATCGAAGGAAGTTTAGAAGTCAAACTTCCGACAATATGGAGAGATGAAAAGCAGAGCAGGGAAGAGGCAGAGAGAAGAGAAAGATTAGAAGAAAGAAGAGTAGAAGAGAAAGAGTAAGAAG
>Ga0126342_10023310_pt1 | contig 10142 bp, 15 predicted proteins | sample Cyp1metagenome_FD_92528 | JGI IMG/M metagenome (GOLD analysis project Ga0126342, IMG submission 92528) | Coral microbial communities from Lord Howe Island, Old Settlement Bay, Australia - Cyphastrea 1 metagenome | ecosystem: Host-associated > Invertebrates > Cnidaria > Coral ... | reverse complement strand
CTCTCTCTCACATGCAGCTTTATCGCACACAACTTTGTCAAACACAACTCTTTCGCACACAACTTTTTCACACACATCTCTCTCACACACAACTTTGTCACCCACAGCTTTGTCACACACACAACTTTGTCACCCACAACTTTGTCACCCATAACTTTGTCACACACACACACAACTTTGTCGCACACACAACTTTCTCACACACATCTCTCTCTCACACAACTTTGTCACCCACAACTTTGTCACACACACACACAATCTTTCACACACAGCTTTGTCACAGACAATCTTTCACACACAACTCTTTCACTCACAACTTTTCACACACAACTCTTTCACACACACACAACTTTCTCACACACAACTCTTCACATAGAAATAGAACTTTTAAAATGATTGACCCTCCACCATCTCCTTTATCTTTTCTTCTTTCTCCGTGCCACTGCAGCACTTTTTCTGATTATTGGAAGAAGTTGACTTGTGGGGTTATCCGGTCCTTTTATATCCTTTTATTATTTTTGTCATGGGTCCTCCAAGAAGAATTGTAGTTCTCACGGAAGCGTCAGGGACTGTATGTATGCACATGATATACAGATTAATATACACACATGTCATTATATATACACATACTTTTACGCCTGATATATTATTGTTTTTATTCACCTTATGTACACATTGTTTTTCAACATTGAAGCATCCTGCCGCATCCTGCTTTAGACCGTGGCAAGGCTTGGAGAGGGCTGTGATCCCAGCGAATTGGACTTCGAGCCCTGCAGATGTTTGGAGGACCGGGGCCAGGGTCAAAGTGGCTGGTCTGACACAAAAAGGAGACTATGGGTAGAGGCTTCCAAGATCTTCCAAGTGTTATGGTACTTTTTACTTGTCCAAATCTTCCAAGTGTTACTTGTTCATACTGATTCATATACGGATTCACACTGGAATGTTTGGCTGTGTCTTGTGCTTGAACGATTGTCATGCATGGCACAAGGGGGTCTGCAGCAAAATGTGATCAAAGTTGGTCTATGTCAGGCTCGGGCAACTTTGGCGCAGCGGGAGGCCAGCGATGTTCGTGCAGCATGTCAGACATGCAGACCTGAATGGCAATATGCAAAGCACATTGATTTTTGAGTTTCATATACTCACCATTTGTGATGATGAATGCTGGCTGCACAAGTTCGCGTAAGTCAAATTTGCGGTCAGCCCTAAATTTGTCAACGGCACAGGCTTTTGGTTGCCTTGTTCGTGGCAATTTCTCTGCAGCTCTACGCGCCCTGGCAACCAGCTGAAAGCTGTACTCAGGGGTTGGTCTTCAACTTTTCTGAAAATTGTACCAAAGTCAATATTCCACAAATCAATGTACCTGGCCTATTGTTTGCCCAGTTGTTGTAATATGTTTCTACTTGCACCTATTCCTGGCAACTGGTCCTCCATGAGCTATGGGCCCTGGGACAGCAGTGTACTGAGAAATGCAAACACATTTTTCTGATGTTCTGCATGCTTTGAGGCCCAGTCAAGGGTCTTATGTCCCTGTACCACTTTGATGCTGTGAAGGCAAGCCCATGTGAACCAAGTTGGACAAAATGAGTCATGGAGCTCTGTCAACATTTGTCAAAATGCACAGTACTTGTTCGACCAACAGATATAATGCTTACTATTCACTTCATTAGATGGCTAGGTCTCTGCAGGTTGCAGAGCTAGTATGCATATTTAGTGTCAGATCGGAATGACGAGCAAGGTCTAATCGGTCAGATTCATCTGTGGGATTTGAGAGGCCAAAAAGCTTTATGATGAGCTTGATGTGATCAACCTGGAATGCAAGATGCTTGGTGCCGGCACTCCATATTCAATATATTCCATGCTTCGTGGAGGATTGGATGGCAGTGCTTCGTTCTGAGGCACCAATTCTGCAGGAAGCAGTGGTGGTTGCGCAGTTTCAAGCGCTGGGCCAAGTTTCACATTGGGGCCATGTTGCGTCCCTTTGCGGCTCCATTGAGGTGTTGATGGGGGTAGTTTATGTATACTGAGAGGATCTGGGAGGGTGGGATAGCTATGAAAGGTTTGCTTCGAATAGAGAGTGAGAGAGCGGGAGGGAGTTTTGAGAACTGAGCTTGAGCTGTTTGATGCTATTTTGGTGGCCAGAGAATGAGTGAATTTTGCAATCAGGTGTCGATCGAATTGAAGGGCCCGCGCTCTTGCTCACAGGCGGGCAGCCAAAAGTCCATGTGTCATCTTAGAAGTGAAAGTGCCGATCACAGACTGCCCAGAAAAAGTTATCATTGTATCATAATAAGTTTATTTTGACTTTTAGCCAACCTCGGAATTCGCCAACTGTTTCCCACAGTCCGGACCAAGGCTTTTTATGCAAGTTGCACCTGGCAAGGTGAAGATTGGCTGCAATCTCTTGCGGAGGCCTGGGGCCCAGCTTTCACCTAGGACATGTTTGTTGAAACGTTGAAACTTGTGTACGAAAGCTCGGAAAGGACTGACAGCTGTTTGGGTTGATTTTTTTCAAAGGTTGAGGCCATCAATAACTATCAACAACTCATTAAGATATCGCCTCATCAATATCGCGCTGTAAATTTCACTGGCAGAGGTGCCGCCCCCGAGTCTTCAAGCGTGGCATTTGTGGGTGAAGCCCTCGGAGTTTGTTACGATGCAGCCACTCCGCCCCGCTAGGTGACAATAAAACTGGCTCTCCAAGAAATTTCTTAGGTGAAGTGCACTTGCACGTCCTGTACCCTTGCTGGTCTTCTTGGAGGCAGGGCTTGTATACAAGTGATGGCGGTCCAGTGGACCCACGCTGGTTAACACCCCATTCAGTAGTGTGATTTCTTCTGCTTGATATATGCTAGTATCTAACATCTCCGTATCAAATCCACACCAGAATTCATGAAATCAGGAGGTCAACATATGGCTTGCGGGGCTCAAGCCTGATGTCCCCACAGGTGGTCTTTAGCTTCTTACTTGAGGGGATAAAGTCAAATTTTTTGGGGTTAGCCTGTCCCAGCTACTGCCAACAGCCATCCATTGGCCTCATCGGTTTCTCCTTTTTGTCTGGCATCTTGGTTGGAGTCACCTTGTGCCTTGCCTTTGGATTTTAGATTTGTGGCTACCTCAACTGCTCTCTGCTGGACTCTCTTTGCCGTCCAATCATCAGGTTGACTCCACGTGCTCAGGTGCTGGCTTCATATCTGCATGAGCCACAGGCCTTCCAGCAGCGACGGAGGGTTAAGTTGGAAATCAGTTTGCGAGGTGACGTCCAGGTTGCCATCACTGCTCCCTCATCTGCTGCTGCGCGTGCTGCTGATCTCCTGGGTTACATTTATCTGTTCCCTGGTGGTGTGGATTTGGCTCAGTCCGACAGGTCTTTTGAGTTGGTTGGTGGTTCCCCTGTCTCCAGTGTCTCTTGTCAGCCTGAGACCCGAGATTCCATTCTGCGCTCTTTTGGTGATTGCCCTGCTCGCTTCTGTGTTCACGCCAGCAAATTGTGTGGCTCCTCGGCTTCGGGGAGGCTCGTATTGAGCGTGCTTGGTTGGCTGGTCAGTGGACAACTGCAGTCCGTGATCGTCGCATTGGAAGTCCCAATCGCACTCCGGCCTTGGACTTGCGGCCGCGTTGTTACGCTGTCCTCAGGGCACCTGGACTTGAGCGTGCCACTGTCTTCCGGTCCTCTGCCAGCTATGAGAATTGCATTGGATCCCTCGAAGGGAGCTCCTCCATCAGCCAGGCTTTCCCCAGTGAGCTTGAGGCAAGGATCTACCTGGAATCTGCAGGGGAGACTGAGATCGACGTCGTTGCATAGGCTCAGCAATGGAACCATCAGAGGTTTTGACTTTGGACTCCTTGACGAACTTGGTTTCCGATGTAGAGCCATATGTGCTGAATTGGCTTTCAGGGGATCAAGAAGACATAGCAGAGGCTTTAGTCCTGGTTTTGCATGTGCGCCCAGGGGGTTTTCTAGCTGCTGTTTCCATAGGACTAGTTCCCGAAGAAGTCCTTGCAGTAGGAAATGGCCCTTCACCTCCCGGAGCTGTTGGACCCTCAACGGTAGTCACAGTTCAAGGCGCAGTTTTGAACAATGGGGTACTCTCACCAACAGGTACCACCATAGCAGCCGTAGTTGTGGATTTTGCCGAAAGTGTTTTGTCTCACATGCATGCTCTCCGAGCGTTTTCACCTTTGCAGTTCAGTTTCGACCTAGATCAGCCGTTTGCAGTTCCTGTCCCTTCAGAGCTTCTTGCCAGGGTAAGAAGGATTGGTTGGAATCAGGAGGAGACAGTGGTCTAGGTTATGTCGCAGCAGACAGAAGAGGACATAGATAGTCTTCCACTGGAGCGGGAGGACTTGCCAGATGTCTTAGGTCAGGAGCCGTCAATGGAGGAGACCGTTACGCCTCGACCTGCCAGAGCCAGAAAACCCGCAAAGGCCACAGCGCTTGGTCCAGGGCGGCCCCCGCCTGCAGAAAAGCGTCCAACAGTAGCATCCGTTGCAGGTTCCTTCAGGAGTTGATCCAAGCCAACGCAGGACTGACTCAGCAGGTCCAGACCTTGGCCATCAGACAGCAGCAACTAGAGAAGAAGACGATGATGCCAGCACCCATGCAACCCCCCTACACCGGCCCTTTTGAGCCAGACTATCTCATCTGCCCCCAGCAGTCCCCCCAGACTTCAGCAGTGGCCAAGGCAATTGGTATCCCCCCAGACCAGTCCAGCCTACCCATCCGGGTCTGTTGAGATCTCAAGATCACTTGGCCAAAGCTGTCCTAGCCCAATCGAAGGCCCTTACTGCATTAGTCTCTCAGATTGCATCCCAGGCATCGGATCCAATGTTGGAGCGAGGGACTGGGAGTTTTGGAGGAGGGAGTCGGGGTGCACAGGCAGAATAGAAGAAGGGGGTGTTCTTTCAGTCGGTCCTCATAGCCATGTCCAGGAGAATGCAGCCCACCGCTCCGGCCGAGGGCTCACCCGAGGAGATGATGACAAGAGGCATCTCCGGCACAGGATACCTGGAGAGGTTCGGAGGTTTTGGACAACACCGAGAGCTTGGCTGCTTGATGCATCAGATTATGACCATAATGGATTTTCTGCAGGTGGGAAATCTTCCAGCTGCAAGAGATGCCACGGCCCTATTAACCGTAACGTTTCGACCTAGCAAATCTCCTGCGCTTGCAAGAGGAACCCCCAGCCACGGTGTTCTCCCACAAGCCTGCCAATGTCCTTGCGAAGACAAGGGCATTCACTCCGTTGGCTTCCCAACAGTGGGTGACCGTTGCACTTGCGTATATAAAGGAGCTGGATGTCATATTTGCAAAGCGTTTGGAGCTCACAAGCCAGACCAAGCAAAACCCCTTCGCTGCAACCTCATCCGCCGATACGCCAAAGCCCAAGCAGACTGCCAAAAAGAAGGGAAAAGGAGGAGGAAAGGCGAATGCTGCAGCCAACACAGGGGAGCCAGAAGACTAACTCAGGCATCAGGTAATGCATGTAGTGACTTTGGTTGGGAGGGGCCGGAGCCAAACCCTCTTGTTGCCAAGATCACCTTCCAGCAGTGGATTTCTTGCCTTCCTCGCTGGATTTTGAGGACCCGCACAAAGTTTGCAGCCCTCTTGGCACGTTCCTTTGCGATCTTGCGCCGTTCCGAAGAGACGGCAACCACGCTTTTTCCACTGCGTCTGCCTTCTATGGATTGTTTTCGGAGTAGTGGTCCCAACTTGTCTAGGAAGAGGCATTGTCCATGTGTCGATCCCGTCTGTTGAACATGTGGGTGCTTGTTTTGGACTTTTTGTTTTTGGGGCGATTGTTCCTTTGATGAGCTTCGGAAATGCCCATCGTCTCAACAGCTTGCAGTCCTTGCTCGCCTTCGGACATTCATGAGCGTGTGTGGTGATGCCCAGGAGGAGTTCTCTCTCAGCCCCGGCCGATCCAGTCCTGAATTAGCCGCTGCATTGTTTCAATTGGAGGCATTTTGCCTGCGCTGTGATGAGCCTAAATCTGGTTACATGGAAAAGGATGCCATGCCTTTTGCCGAGGACCCTGGACTTTTGTCCTCTGAACAGTTTCCGGAGTTGATGGCTTATAGGTCTTTGGATGCCAGCCGTCTTCGTCTTGTCGGTGAAGGTCAGTGGCCCATGGAATCCTATCTTGATGGTAGGAGCCCTCGTTCCTTTTGCATGGTCTTCCTGTGTCAGATGAGCTTGTCCCAAATTTCACCCGTGAGAACCCCCAGGAGTGCTTCAAGCTGGCTAAGGTATGGGATGCACGTGGATTGCTGAAGGTTTTCCCTGAGCCCGTTTTGCCTAGCCATTTCAGCAGGGTCTTCAATGCTTTCAAAGATGCCACAAAGGATAGGCAGATAGGAGATCGCCGCCTTCCCAACCTATCTGAATATCACATTGATGCGTCAAAAGCTTTGCCTCAAGGACATCAGTTGGTGCGCATCAGGTTGCCTAGGTACACACATGTATTGTGCGGCTCCACGACAGACAGGCGGGACTTTTACCATCAAGCTCAGGTCACTGCAGAGCGTGCTCAGAGCAAAATGCTTCCTTGCTCCTACCCCCATCTGGACTTTCAGGGGACGCTGGCCGAGGCTTTCTCAGCAGCTCTTGGTAGTTCTCTGCCTAGAAGCCAGGAAGTTGTTGGGGATGGTTTTGATGGTAGGTCCAAAAGGAGTGGCAGGTCGAAACCTTCAATGCCTGCCGAGCTATATCCATGTTTTGCCTTTTTGTTTCAAGGAGATCACCTGGGTGCTGAGTTTGCTTTGGGGAGTCACAGTTTGTTGCTTGAAAATAATGGACTGTTGTGCCCCAAAAGCCGGATTCTTGGTGGATCTTGGCGGGGTTTGGGATGCCTTGGTCATCGATGACTATTATTGTCTCAGTGCCGAAAAGATCAATGCCCCTGTGGCTGAAACCGTTGCGCATGGTGCCCTGGACACAGCCAGACAAGCATATTCCATTGAGGGTCTTCTAGGATCTGCTGAGAAGGATGTTGATGCCTGCACCTCCTTGAAAGCTGCAGGTGCTGAGATCAGGTCCGGCGAGAAGAACGCAAGATCTGGTGTGGTGGCTGTTGGGGCCCTCTGTGGGAAAAGAATCGCACTTGCAGCTGCCTTGCCTGGGATCACCGCGGCCTTAATCTCCAGATTGGCTGGAAATTGGGTTTCCGTGCTCCAGTACCGAAAATGTTTCTCAACCTTAGTTAATTCCATTTTCAAGCTTTCGAGTCGCTGTATGGAGGAAGCTGAGATTCATCATTTGCCTAGGTCAGTTGCACAGGAGCTCACTCTCCTTGCCTGCATGTCCCCATTGATTTTCTCGAACATTGCTGTTGACATGTTGGATTCGGTTTTCGCTACTGATGCCTCAAATCAAAAGGGGGCTGTTGTTGCTGCCGAGATTGACCCTGGCCTGCCTGCATGAAAATTTGTGGCTTCAATCAGATCGAAAAGGAAGCTACACTCATCTTGACAACAGCTTCCATGCAATCCTACGTCAAATTGGGGAGGTTGATGATGACCTTGGAAGCCGCTGGCCCAGCTGAAGCACCAGAGCCAATCAGAAAGCAGCCCCTGCTTTATTTTGATTTTGTCGAGATTTGCGGAGGTGCTGGGAAGGTGAGTGACGCTTTGTTGAACCTAGGCAGGTCGGTTGCCCCTGTTTTGGATTGTCCAACAGCCCGCACTGTGACCTTTCCTGTCCTAGGGTTTGCGAGTGGATCATTTACATGATAGAAGAAAACCGTTTCAGGTCTTTTCTTATTGCCCCACCTTGCACAAGCTCTAGCCCGGCTGCACACCCGGCTGTCAGGAGCTATCGTGAGCCTTTGGGTTTGAACAGGCTTAATCCAAAGACCCTCCATGGAAACCTGTGACCTTGATGCTGTTAAGGGTTGGCCGTAGGTGCAGACGCCCATGTGCAGCAGAGCAGAGCCGCCTGAGCAAGATGTGCTGGTTGCAGCTGTGGAGGAGTCTCCTTCACCAAGATTTCTTGGAGGCCGTGATTGCCAGCTGTGTCTTTGGGTCCATTCACAAGAAGGAGTTCCGTCTGCTTTGCCATTTGCTGGATGTCGCTTTCCTAAGCCGTAGGTGCCAAGGGGGTCATGCTCATGTTAGGGTTGAGGGTTCTTACACCAAGGCATCAGCGGTTTTGTGGATGGACTTGCCTGGCATATTGGACTTGCGTTTCATCATGCCATGTCTTCTCTTGATGCTGAGGAGCGGCTGAGCTCAAAGGTTGATGGACTTGAGTCGGTCCTTGCCAATGATGTCATGAGCACTTCACGATGGTCAGTCGTGTGAGCTTGGTTTTGGAAGATGGTTTTCCATATCAATGTGCTTGAGTTGACGTCCGCTGTCTCGACTCTGCGTTCTGTTGCCCCGCACCATTCCTCTGTCAGGTTTGCGTCGTTTTTGATTCAGCCGTATGTCATGGAGCCCTTGCCAAGGGTCGGTCAGCCTCTTATGCTTTGCAGCCTGGACTCAAACGAGCTTGTGCCTGGTGCATTGGATTTGACCTCTATCCAGCTTGGCCTTTCAGTCCAACGCGCCTTAACGTCGCAGATGATCCCACCAGGGGATGTGATGCCAGGGCACCTTGCATTCACTCCTTGTCAAAAGTTGATGGTTTCATCGGTGTTGCTTCGTCCCTTTCAGGCCTCCGTCGGTTTGCTGCGAATTGGGTTCGGCTCACCTTGCTAGCTGTCAGTGTTCTTCCGGCCCGTTCGGCCTGTCTCGAGGATGGCTGTTCTGGTGGACTTTTTGCTTCTTTGGATTTTGCCGCCTGGGTCATCATTTGGATTTTTGGACTCGTCCTTGGACTTGCCCTTTCCTCATGGGTTCTCCCTAGCTGGACAAGGCATGATAATCTAGCCCCAAAAAGGTCCCAGTTTCGGCCGGTTTTTGCCATTGGTTTTCCTGCTCCTGATGAGCGCGACTGGAGAGGCCATGAATATGGCGCCTGCCACTGAGGTCGAGCGGCGACGAGTCCTCAGGCGGGAGGGAGTGCAGCTGGTTGCAACCAGGGCGATAAAACAACAGACCAGAAGCCGGCGGAAGGTTTATTTGGAATGGTTTCGCAAGTGGCTGTGGGATGAAAGGCAGATTTCCTTCTGCGTCCTCATCGACCAGAAGCCGCCAGATCCAGAAAGGCTGTCAGAGCTGCTGGTGGATTACGGGAAGGCCTTGTACCGTTCGGGAAAGGCCTACGGGATCTACGCAGAGACAATAAACTCTGTTTCGGTTGAAAGGCCTTTGATTAGGCGTCAGCTGACCTCAGCCTGGGATCTGGCATTTGCTTGGCTCATTGATGAGCCTCATTCCCATCACCCGGCAATGCCTTTGTCGGTGATGGCAGCGATGGTGCTGACAGCCCTATATTGGGGAACGAAATTCTAAAGGTGTTGCAGCTGCCCACTTCGAAGACTACGACTTCAAGACCATTTGACCTTGGTTCAATGAGGCCTGGACCCCCACTTGGATGTTGCATCAGAGAGCCCGGAATACGTACAAAGACGCGGGCGCTGGCTCAGCGCACGGGTGATGGAGGTCTACCTCCAGGAGGTGATGGTGACAACTTTCTCCGAACGTATTCAGCCAAAGACCAGATTTTTGATTTCACTATGCCCTGGGGAGTTTGCAGCTGTGCTCGAGCGCGTGATCGCTTTTCTCGATACAGGCATCCCCCCCGAAGCCCCTGAAATCAGGAGGTCAACATATGGCTTGCGGGGCTCAAGCCACCCGAGCCTTCCCGTCCCCACAGGATTTTGAGTGGCGTGTTTGATGGCCACCAGGCTACAAAGTCTTCGTGGCATGATGATCCATCCGAGCAAGATCGCGAAAAGGCATGCGGCGACACTCATATATATATATATATAAAATTATATTATATTATATTATATTTTATTTTATTATATAATATAATATTATATTATTTTACATTATATATATTACATTATATATATTAAATTATATATTCTATTACATTATATATTATTTTATATTGTATTATATTATTTTATATTATATTATTTTATATTAAATATTTTATTACATTATATATTATATTATATTGTACTATATTATACTAAATTATATTTTGCCTATTTTACTTTGTCATACTATATTATATTATATTATACTATTCT
>Ga0126342_10023309_pt1 | contig 10143 bp, 9 predicted proteins | sample Cyp1metagenome_FD_92528 | JGI IMG/M metagenome (GOLD analysis project Ga0126342, IMG submission 92528) | Coral microbial communities from Lord Howe Island, Old Settlement Bay, Australia - Cyphastrea 1 metagenome | ecosystem: Host-associated > Invertebrates > Cnidaria > Coral ... | reverse complement strand
TGTTGTTGTTGTTGTTGTTGTTGTTGTTGTTGTTGTTGTTGTTGTTGTTGTTGTTGTTGTTGTTGTTGTTGTTGTTGTTGTTGTTGTTGTTGTTGTTGTTGTTGTTGTTGTTGGTGTTGTTGATGATGATGATGATGATGATCATGATATATCATGATGATGATCATCATATCATGATCATGATCATGATCATGATCATGATATGATGATCATGATCATGATATATCATGGTGAATCATGATATATCTTGATGATCATGAATCATGATGATGATGATGATGATGATTATGATGGTGATGCACTGCCTGTCGTCATTGCTGTTCGGGGCAAAGCCCAGGCATTTGCCATATATATATATATATATATTTACACATATATATATATATATATATAGTAGTCCTCACCATTTTGGATGATACATTGATATAAATTGATGGTCAATGGTATAACTTTTATGACTCTTCGTCATCATACGTTCGATGGTTGAATCATCAAGTTTCATGGTCAAATCATGTTAAATCCACCCTTTAGCAACGAAATCCGAAGGTGTTGACGGTTCAATCCACACTGACTTGACGTGTCAATCCCCATTTGTTTCGACAAGAAACACGTCGTCCCGGGTGTTGCTCGGGGAGTGGTCAGGAAGTCCTCGCAGAAGTCGAAACCCAACTGCGGGCACTCTGCGACCCTGACAAGGTGGCTGTCTTCACCGTTCACCGCGACTGGTGACTTTGGGTTTATTTGGCGATTGGTTAAAACCGATCACTATCATATTTGGGTGAATAGACATCCATTAATAGACATTCATTTTTCGAAAAAAACTGGGAAAGGCAGCCAGGATCATCCTTTCATGCAGTGAATGAATGTATAGTATTGTATAGTGACCTCACTGTGACCTCACTGGAATTCTGGTTAGTACTGAAATATGGAGATGTCCAGAGAGGAGTCCTTATTTCAGGTCACTGAATTAGTATGATTTGCCCCCATTCAATGTACCCTCTGGTTTTTGAACATAGCTATTTATATCATTTTTTCCATTTATCATATGTTATAATCACCCATTTATAGATGATTTACCGACAGTGATCAACAATTTTGCTGGCGGAACAACAACCTTGCTGGCCATCATGCCATGCTCGTCATCAAAAAAGATTGGAAGAAAGGCACTGCTCGGAGGTCGCCCCGCTGCTGGTGTTCACCAGTACTGCCAAACACGTCGTGCGGGATATCCTGGCATAACAGATGAAGACACATTTGTCGCATGAACTTGTGGCCATGTTGGGAGTGGACGAGGTTGATGGCGATCTTTTCCAACAGCTGTTGATTCAAATTTTGTTATAATCTATTGATACACATGGTGATTTTCCAGTTCGCTACGTTAAAGTACCCAGAGGTTATTTTTGATGGGGATTTACGCATGAAACATGCAAGGTGGGGCCCACTTCACTAGCTGAGCCGTTTTACAACGAGGGAGGTCACGCACCAAATTATCACTCAAAGGCAGCACCGATATCATGATTTGATTTAACCTGATTTAAGTATAGGACACTGGATGACTATTTGGCAAACCGACCAGTTGGGTGATTTATCCATGGAAAAGGTGGGCTTTACCTAAGAATATCATGGGAATGAACGATCAACCATATGGTTAAGCGGGCTGGTCATGGGTAGTTAATACCTGTCAATCTCTTTGTGATCTTTAATTGATATTTGTCATAAGCCATAGTTGATACTACTTACTAGCCAGCTAGCTTTCGGTTTCAGTATCAAAAATGTGCCATTCCAGTTGGAAGCCGGTGAAGATCACTGGATAATGAACCCACTTTCCAAGCAGTTGCTAAGTGGACCGTTGAAGTTTTGGTTTGAATCCGTAGAATGCATTGCAATAGGGAATGCCAATAATGAGACCTCCAATCCCACAAGCTTTCCGTAGTATTGGGGCTTCTTATGAGAGTAGGTTGGGAGTAGTATGGGAAGGGGTCGCGTCATTCGGGGTCCCTATAATTTCCACTAATTTGAATAAAGCATATCCTAACCAGCTACAACTGAAGTTTTTTTTTTTTTTCGCGGTTATTATCGACGACTCACCATGCATGGTTCCTATTAACAGCATTTTTTCAGGATTTGGACGCCCTCAATCCCACCCTTTGAGCATGGCCAGAAGACAAGATCAGCCCCTTTGGCTCCCCGTGGTGGATTTGTGCATCTGCCAGTCGTAGCAGCATGTGGCCAATGTGGGCCCCCATACTTTGCTAAGTTGTTTTAGTTCACTGAGTTAACTAGGCTTTATGGTGTAGCTGTAACATGCTATAACTATAGATAGCATAAATCAAGCGATTACCGGCTTCCAGTTGCACCGACAGCCGGCCAGGTAGCTGCGCAAGTGGGTCGTTTGACACACGAACACTCGCCCTTGAAGACGCAGGCACAGGACCTCTCCCTCCACCGACCCCGCCAAGTAGGGAGAAAAAAGGGAGTTGGAAGATTCGCTTCCACTAAAAATTGGTGATTTTCAGGTGGGTTATATGAGTTTATATGTTTTGTTTTTCCAGCGAAAATCATGCAAATGAGAATGTCATGGAATATCACGTCGTTCACATTTGGGCCACTTGGGCTACGCCAAAGCCACTGGTATCCCCACTGAAAATCAAGCGATTGAGGATGATGAGCATGGTGATTTCACCCATCGAACACAGCAGTTAGACACTCCCGTTGTACCCATAAGAATTGGCAACAGGAACGACGTCATGGCGTAGAATATCAATTTGAGGGCCAAAAAAAGTGTCTATATAGTCTATAGGCATCATGAATTTTCTATGTGTTTGCAAACCATTTATAGTTGCAGCTATTCGAAGCACAACCAAATGGAAGATCAATAGGAACATTTCGGTAACATTTGTTTGTTTCAGACCTTTTTGGGTCCGTGTTGTGACATGTTGTGGCTTGTGAAATGGTGATAGCACCAGTCACCAGTAACCTGTGTGTATCTATGTACATACGTATACAGACAGAAAAAGCGAGATAGTGAGAGTTTGTATGCTTACTTGTTATGGTAATACCCAAAGCTCATGTTGAACACCTATAAGCAGTGATCCACTGGCCATGTATGATATCCCATGGACATCCCATTTCTCTCTATGTTCCTATGCAGCGATGCACTCAGGTGGAAGAGGAGCACGAGTATCAGCTTCAGCTGGTGGAATACGAGGTCATTGAAGGCCAGGTGGATGTGGCGTTGACAAACCTCGGTAGAAGCCTACTGAGTAGCATTGTTCACAAAGGAATCATTGAGGATTCTGAAATTTGGTTGATGGTGGTGATGATGATGGTGGTGGTGGTGGTGATGGTACTGACAACCACAAATATTTACCATAAGATATTTGATTGAATGCTGATCAGCATTCCGATAATCACCATGATGAATCAGGGAAATCTAAGGGTAGAAAGAAACAAGTACCTCCCCAATCAGAAAGGGATTGATATGCCTCGTTAAAGGGTTTCTGGGGGGCAGATTTCCTAGGGTAGCGTTTCATAGGCAGTTCAATACTTTGCAGACTGTGTAATGTGTAGCCATAAATGAAGGAAAATAGTACCCAGCCAAAAAAACATCTTTTGCAGCTCATCTATTAAATTCTCAACCATGCTTCCCAGCAATAAAGACGAGTACAGGTATCTTCTGCTTAGCCCCGGGCCACCGTGTGCGCCGACGCTAGGGAAGGGTGGCATCAAATCGGGAGGGAAAAAGGTGAAGAAATCCTCCTACCGCGTGGTCAAGGAAGTCCAGTAGGGGATGGAGGTGGTGAAGCGATAGTTACGATAGTTCAATGGTTGACTTAAACCATTTACGGGGACAATTAGTTCTTGCTGAAAACATGAACGCAATATCCAACAGTGGTAGAAGTACAAACCCAATAGTGATGGAATTACGAAGCCAATAGTGGTGGAATGATTGGTTCAAGAACGGTTGGTATGTGTGTGTGTGTTAAAAACTATTGGCATCCAAGAACGGATGCTTTGGTACCAATAATGAATCCATTTTGCGGGTAAAACATGGCCCCCCAAACCCAGGAATTTTAGACACCACGATTTTTCACCAAACAGGGAATACACATGAAACAGCTGGGATGCAAGAGATTTGAATTGGGGTTGGGCAAGAATCGACTATATTACCATGGTGGGGTGTTTTTTAGCAACGTCATCCATGGTCCAACCGCAGCTCATCACAGCATTGGCCCTTGCAGGGGACCACTGTTGCCAAATCCCTTTCCACCCAAGATTCAATACTCTAATACAAAGTAGTCCTGGCTATGTTGGATCTATTCCTTTTGGGCACCTGGATGTGAATGATTCAACAAAGGGGGATGGGATTACGAATTTGACAAGTGTTACATAGTGTTACCAATTTCCGGACAATGGTTGTAATTCAAATCCCTGTGCCCCAATTTTCAAAGGAAGGATCCCTCGGTTATAAATTTGTACAGTAAAGGTAATCAGTTATCGATATATCCAGCATAAATCCAACAGTTTGTCCCGTTATTTCAACCAACTTACCCGGATTGCGTTGATTATGAAGGCATCCAGGGAGGCCCATCCCCTCCAGGATGATTTTCCCTTGATCTACCACTTGGACGTGGGCGCCATGTGCGAAATGGGATCCATGAGATGTTTCAGGGTGGCTCAATCATCCAGCCCCTAAGATTGACCAGCAAACAGGGCTCCCTATGGTGAGGGATGACAGGGATGACCGTCCATGACCTCAGAAAAGCCTAAGGGATCAAGCAGCTGGCCGAAAATCTAGTCAGACACTTTGTGTTTGGAGCCGTAAGGTTTGGGAAGGTGGCCGAATTTCCCTGGACTATCCATGCGGTGGTTACGGAGGTGTTACGGAGATATGGCTATCCATATTCGCTTATGTTTCCTATTACATTGGTAGCCAAGGACCTAAACCTACTAAGAAACTTCCAACCATATGATAGATTTTATCAGAGTGTATCCACCAAAGATCTTAGTGGTTGTTTTCCATATATGTCAGATTCATTACCAGATCAGAGGGTAGTTACACGTCAAACCCCCATACACATTCAATTTCCTGGTTGAATGATTCTTAAAGTTGGGATTGAATTGGTAGTTACTGTTTTCTTGGCCAGGGCGATTTCTCCCAGTCAAATACCCATCCATCCATGGGTCAAGTGCAAGTGATGGCGGCAGAGCAATGATGTTGTTGAGTACCCTTCCAATCTCTCTCACAATCATTCTGAGTCAATGATGGGCATAAGATAGTTATATTATATATATATAATTATATATAATTATATATAATTATATATAATTATATATATATACACACACGGATATCCCCCATTCTTCACAAGAGAGAGGGACATAGATGTTTTCACCAAATCCAACTTTGACTCCTGATGTCATTCTTTGGCCATCCCACAACGACGACTGACGTTTTCTTAAGGTCAAGATTCTGATGAGAATTGCTTTGTCTGAAAGCAGGTCACCCCAAAATCCAATGATAAATGGCTTCAATCTTTCCTCATATATTATGATTATTATGTATATACTGTATATACATATATATATTATACATATACATACTATGTCTAAATGATGGTGTCAATATGTGTCAATCCCCAAAAAAGTGCCTTAAATGATAGTTTTCGGGAGCAATCACCCAATGATTCCAATGATCAATGGACATGTCCTAGCCTCAGGTACCCCAACATCATTTTGTCGAATCGCCTTCAGCCCATGGCCATCGTCGGGGTTTCCCAGTCAGACGAAAGGGCATCCCCGGACGAGCCATTCATCGGGTGACGGAAGGTCCTATATAACAGATTTGGAAGGCAAAAAAGACACAAAGCATATTATACATTATTATACTATATAAATATATATATATATACTTATTATATAATTATATGTATACATACATGTATCAATTGTTGGTGTGTCCAAACATGGCGTACCCAATCTTCAGGTCATGTGTTTCATTCCCGATTCCTCGTAAAAAGACCGCTCCATGGATCCTCCATGTACCATCCCTAAGTGGGTAGGATCTGACACCCACGGGGCGACTGGGGGTTTGATCGAGTCTAAGTTGATTTCGAGAGACAAACACACTCAGTGAGTGTTTGGAATCCAAGTGTAGCAATGCTTCACGAAACTGGCCAGAAACACCATGAACAGAAACAAAAAGGGATCCATCACAGCGGAGGACGTGGCATTTTTTCTCAGATTTCCTCTCGAATCTGTTTTTTTCCACCAAGCCAAAGGAAGAACAGCAGCCGCCAGATCAGCCAGGTTATCAATGACTCCTAACACACAACAGGCTTTTCCCATAGATTCTCCGCTTGAACCAATTCCAGGAATGGACTATGGAATAATGCCACACCTTTAAGGCTATGGAAATCCATGGATCAAGATATGTAATATTTGTTTTTACCAAAAAACATGGTCTGACACTGACACATAGCTGTATCATATCCATAGCTGTGTAATCCAGGGGTATCTATGTGGCGCAGGTCAGCAAGGAGTTCTGCAACTCCTGTACCTACAACGACCCAAGCAACAAGCCGGGGGCGCCAATTTCGGGGCCGGGCCGTCGGTCGAAGAGAGGCGGAGAAATGGTCCATTACGGGACATGAATGATGATGTATATGATTATTTTATGTACAGAAATTGATATATATTATATTAATATAAATACTCTGTGTATATATAATATATAGATGCGAATTTGGTATTATCAGAATCCATTACGGGAGTCCCTATCAACCAGCTATACAAACATATGCAACCACATGTTCCAATTGGTTTTTGACGCTACTTGTATATGTTTTGTACCTAAATATATGACAAGTGATGTAGGGTCTATCTGAGGATTTCAGCAGGTTTCATTCAAATTTCGACCCATACCCAACTATACCCAACTGAATGATGTTTGCTGGTGTTGGCTATAACCAAGAACTTACCATCACCAGCTTTGTTACTTGCACAATACTTGCAATTTTTGTCCTGTTTCCTTTTGAAAATCTCCCCAGTTCAAAATCACAGAATCATTTGATTTGGTGGTAGTTAAATCTAGGATACAGCAGGGCGGAATGATTCAAGAGGTTCAAGATCCTAAAATAATGATCAAGTTCTGCAGGGTTTCGGTTTTTTTTTTTCCGATTTTGATTCATATCGAGATCTCTGTTGGTTGAGTCTTCACTTTGGTCGCTCATATAATCTCAAACTTAGTCTCCAACTTTAATCACAGATGCAACTGAATAAACCGAGATATACTGAATGTTCCTCATCATTTGGATCTTGCTATGTTCTCTATAGTCCTAATATTTCCCATCATTACTCTCCAGTATACCAATCATTATACCAATATTTGTGTTTACCCTAGTAGTCTTCCTATAGGGGGATTCCGATATCCTACGAATCAATAAGAATTATACGTATAATTCCATATATAATCATATATTCTACATATAATTCATATAATATACCATATTAATATAGTTTGTTCCATAGTTGATTCCCCTCTCTTGTCATTATAACCCATCGGGAAAAAAAATCCCTGATCGGATCCACCCCTTAAACACGCCTCGGATCGTGGCACGTTTTTTGCAGTTGTCAACGAGAGATGGACTGGAAGTGGCGCGGGGATCTTTACATGGCCACCAGGCTGGGGCCTTTGGGGCCATGGGCATTGCGATATGGGAAATCTATGGGAAAACCTATGAGTGTTTGACGCAACCAGAAAAAAGATGATGCAAAAAGACCACGGGGCCATGAAAAAAAACTGCGGGATTGATGGTGAACTCCCACTGAACGCTTCAGAATCTTGGTGCGTTTGTTTGCCAAGTTGGTTTATATGTGGTTTAGCATGGTTTTGTTGTGGATATGTCCATGGTTTATATGCTTCGTAAACCAACTTGGAGCAATTTGTGGGGTGCACCACATCCCAAACCATTGGAGCCCTTTAAATAGAAGGTTTAGTGTTTCGGTTTGGTTTTGAGATGTTTTGAGGGAGCTTTGACATAAAATCATTCAACAATATTCATTCATGATCCATGAACTCGGATGCGAAGCGACCCCACCCGCTGACCAGTCGTCACAAATGATGGTTGGTTCAAGAGAACCGCCAAAATGTATTTCTTTACAGTTTAGGAAATTACTGTAAATGATATGATTTGCCCAGAGAAATAAATGATGTCCCTTTTTCTATGTGACTTGAGCCTATATGAGATACAGTAACTACTTATTGTATGACTGGGATGATACAAGAGGGGATATCCTCATAGTCACAGTCCTAAAGCAATGAGCGACATGACAATTCTCATATCACTGACACAAGGTAATAGCCCATCCCATTCACCCCAAGTATCACCAAAACTTGTAGATCCAAGCAATGCAAGATTTGATGGATTTTGAAGAGAAACAAACTGGTGCCCAAAATTGGGTCACCAACAAACCTTCACATGTTTGTCATGTTTAGGTTAAACAAAACACATTTGTTTGGTGGTCCAGACATTTAATTCGAATTATAACATCATATACCAGGTCCCCAGAACACAACAAGAACGTCTTCTGAACAGGTCTATATATTCTACGGCATGTTTCAACGGTACTCGCATGTACTCGTATTGTTTCTCATCCCAAACCTGGCAGGGCAGATGTGAAAGCCATCATCAACGAGATGGAGAGCGAAAAGCGGCGCTACAATTCCAAGGACCCAGTCGGCTGGTGGCTGACGATTTGGAAGTGCTGGAAGTCAAGCCATTTTACCCCACAAACTCTGGGGCCTCCAGATGATAGGTAGATATATTGTAAAGCCAGGAAACTAGATTATTTGCAGGTTATAACTATAATTGATGAAAAAGTATACAATCTAAAGCTGGATGGGTGTGCAATTCAACTAGCATCAATTGACAAATAACTCAAGGACTACACCGGTTGCCTACTTTGGAATATACATAGAATAATAGTAACGACAGCAAAGACCTTCAAGGACCTTGAAGAAAGTGTAAGTTGTCTATTGTCTATAGCCTTTGAAGGTTTCAAAACAGCTGCTTAGGGTAGTTGCAGTACTTACTGTACTCCACTGAAAAACTGCGTGTCTGAGATGGAGAGTCGTGAGTTCCACCCTAGCTATTGAAGGATGCAGTATGGATTCCCCAGGGAAAGTTTGTTGTTTTGAATATAGAATGGAAGTTTTCGGAACGAAATCGTTTGGCACAACCTCCTGGAGTACTATCATAATATGCAGATCCTATTAATCCTATTATGTATCATTTACTCACCTCCTGGACATGTTGGTTTACGGGACCGCTATAGCCAATGGCTTGAACAGATCGGTGAGGACAAAGAGACCGGAGAGGTGAAACGAGTGAAGCGCAAAGCTCAGACGAGTGAAATGTGGGACGACCCCAAAAACGATAGGAGTTGTAGGCCTCAAAATAAGGTGTGGCTTCCCACAATAAGCCGGGCCAACAAAAAAAAACTTCCGAAGAAGTTGGTTGAAACAGCAAACAGTAAGTGTTGGACTTATGGTAAGAATAATCTACAGTTGAATGGGTAAAAACTAGCCAACGAAGATAATGTAGTGGTCCACTTTTGTAAATGATTAAAGGAGGTTCCATTGGTTTTTACAAAATAGATTCAAATGTAGAGAGGTTAAACTAATATTCAAATTTACTGTAAATTTCCAATAATCATGTTCATCCATGACTTGGATGATTTAAGGGTGCCCCCAGTTTGGGACACCTCCATATATATATATATACATATATATATATATGTGTATTGTACACGATGTAATATTTTCAGACATCTAAGTATTTATTAAAGTGATTTCCTCGGCTGAGGTGGAGTGAGTTGCATCCCAAGGAGCAGACAGAAGAAATCACCAAGGCGCTTACGCTTCGTTGATCGTTGAGACCGTTAATACGACGCTGAGCCACCAAAAGAAGGTAAACAACGTACTAAAGAAAATATATGAAAATATGTATATGTTGTTCATGGGGTCAACGCCCCGAGGCGGGCGTGGTTTTTTCCACGTTTGTGCTCTTTGGCAGTATACGTGTTTAACGCTCTTGCCGACTGTAAGATGACGCTACCGAAGACATGTTGCCCAACTTTGTT
>Ga0126342_10023308_pt1 | contig 10143 bp, 11 predicted proteins | sample Cyp1metagenome_FD_92528 | JGI IMG/M metagenome (GOLD analysis project Ga0126342, IMG submission 92528) | Coral microbial communities from Lord Howe Island, Old Settlement Bay, Australia - Cyphastrea 1 metagenome | ecosystem: Host-associated > Invertebrates > Cnidaria > Coral ... | reverse complement strand
TGGCAGCCCTGTGAAGTGGTTGAGCTGGGTGACGCTGGCTCAGTGCGTGCTGCTGGTCGATAAGAGTATTGCGACCACATGGCACGTGATGGCTCTTGGGGTGACGAGTTGTGTTTGCTAGCCTAAGCTCACATTCTTCGCTGCCCGCTGTGGGTGATCACAGATTCAGAATCTCCGGAACTATGTGAATACATTCGCAAAGTTTGTCCTCCTCCAATCATCGACGAGAGTTGCTGGGGTCCTCCAGTCTTCCTGGCTGCCAGTCTTGACCGACACTTCGACTCGACACAGGCTCTGTGACGCTGTGTGCCTGGACCTGCCCGAGCCCAGAAAATGTCTTGTAGCTCCGTTTGCATGGGGCATGCTGATTGCTCCGGAATCCTTCCCAGGCAAAGAATAAGAGTTAACCCTAGGATCACTTACCCACCATCAAGACAAGATGCTTTTATGGGCCAGCAGGGCAAGTGACTACAAGGAACTAACTCTTGAATTAACTCTTCCATGCATGTCTTGATGATCACCCCCCAGACTGACAAGAGTTGCCTTCTGAGTTAATTCTTACCAACTCTTCCTTTCACCCTCTACCCATGAGTCACCAGTGGATTTGGTGTAATTCGATGTAATTAGACTCAGTGCACTCTATTGACAAACTCCATGGGTAAAATGGCGAAGATTCGTCACCAGAACTGAGGTGGGTGATACGACCTCACTGTCCCACGTTGACTGTCATGCAGGCTGCTTGCTTTGTATTCTGATTTGATCGCCAGAGCCAGAGACTCACTTTTCACGCAATAAAACTTTGTTCAATCTACGCTAAGAGTTTTTTTGGACAGTCTATGGTTATTTCTGCCGGGACCTCTTGGACAGCCACACAGCCACCTGGAACATGCTGATGCGCAAAACCTGTTGTCTTCCAACAGTCGCTGTTGCAGAATAAATCCCAACATTCATCTTTTGTGGGCTTTGATTTGTCTGATAGCAGACATAGTTTCCATACTTGGGATGGACAAAATCCAGCACCAGTTGGTAACTATTCGGTCACAGTGAAACACTGCAAATAATGGAAGTACAATGGGGTAAATCATCTACCAGCTGGTGCAGGATTTTCTTCCATCCGCAGTATGTTTCCATCTTATCTCTGAGGCTGCATGTAGGTTGGATCCGGCTCACTTCCACTTTCTTCACAGCAGCTGTTATGAGCATTTTTCTGTATCTACAGTACTTTTATCTATCAGACATATGGGTTTGTCTGAAGATAGGGTAGCCCGAATTCCAATGGATTACATAAATATTTTCATAATTTTTCATATTTTTTCATTTTTTTTTTCATATTGTTCCCTCTTAAGTAGCTATGTTTTGGGTAGACCCCATACCCATTTCCCATTTTCAGCGCCATTTTGGGGTCGGTCAGGATTGGATCACTTCGATGATTGGTCGCCTGAGATGAAAGCTCATTGCTGTGCAACACAGCAAGTGGGCTGCCGGCCGATGGAATTTCATTGTAAGGTCCCTCACTCAGTCATTAGCAGCAACTCGTTCGAAAAAAATGCAGCTTTGCCATGCAGCTAAAAATCTTCCACGTAGACAATCTATATCATGTGTATGTATGTAGATATACCTTTAGTTATTCTTGCAGTTACATCGCGCCTCACGCTTCAATCTTTCTGGATGCTAAATGACACACTTTCCGACAGGAGGCCGATGGTTGGGAGCAGAAATGGAGCAGCAAACAGAAGGCCTTCTGCTGCGCCACCACAGGGAAGGTGCAACTGGGTACCAACGGTGCCTAGTGACGGTGACGAGGAGGGTAATTGGTCTTCAGAGGCCACATGTTATCCCCATTACTATATCGTATGTTGCCAAAAAATATGAATAGTGGCCGTTCTGTCTCATGAAACTTGTCATCTCAGACTTCCCCCACAAAAAATGGGCAAAACCATTCAGATTTCGGACACGCCTCTTGAAATGCCAGGGCTGCGAGAAGGCTCCCTTCAAGTGCCACACCAGCAGTGTCAATCAGCCTATCCTTTGGGAGAAGGATCACCTAAGCATGTGGCATAACTCAGAATAGAGAGAATGCATAAGTGCAAAATTTACTTGCATTTGTGATCGTTTGTTAATGTACAGTTGGTGTTTTGCTTTCAGCCTCCAGTCTGTAGCAATGGTCAGAACCAATGGAATTGTGGATCCAGGAGCGACGTGAGTGGTGTTGTCTACACGCCAAAGTGGGATGTCCAAGTTTCCAAGCGCCGTACAACTGCAAGGTGCAGCGTATGCCGAGTTCAAGATGTTGAAGCATTGTTTCTCCGGCAGATTGGTTGCAGTGTTGGGAAGCAAACAAGATGGCAGAAAGTTTTATTGCTAGTAGTATTTCCCTTTCTGCTATTTTCTTCCTGCATCATCTGACAAAGATCTTCAGCTCTTCCATGTGCGTTCGCAGTCTGGGACGATCAAGAGCCGGGCAGAGTGGTCTCCGGGTCACTTGGCTGCAGTGGTTTGTCGGTTTGTGTTTAAGTTTTTATTGGCTTGAGGGAACACCACGGAAGTTATCAGAAGTAGCACTTAAAACTGTGCTCAGTGGCCTAATTATTTAACTTACAAGTAGCAATGCTTCTCTCTCATGCTCTTGCTCTGAGACTGGAAAGTCTTTCTCAGAAGTTGGGCAATGGGTGAACCAGGTCCAGAGCAGGATTAGATATGCTTTTGTTGGGTGGTTACCGTGATAAGTGAAGTCTTTAGCTTTGGATGTGGTGCGTGTTTTTGCACCATGTTTTTGTCTATGACAAGCATCATTGGACCCCTATATTTCCCTTTCAGCTTCCTCGAAATAAATATGAGCCTTTCAGCCAGTTTCCTTTCTGCCCTTCCAGGCAAAAAGCAATGGTGCTGCGATCATTTCTTCACAGGCTGCGGTGAGGACTGCGCGCGTTTGTTCGATTTTAGAGTCCTTACATCATAGCTGATTTCGTCTGCGCAGGAGCGGAAGAAGCTGTATGACTGTAAGGCAGTTGGTGATATGCATTTCACCAATCGAGTACAGTACTGACAGTACTTGGGTTCCTGCGCCACCATTTTTTGTCCTGGTTGAGGCCACTTCAGCCCATGCAATTGCTGCATGGCCTGATTTGCAAAAGGTGCGGTCCACGGTCCAAAATGCGGACATCGAGTCTTTTTCGTGGTACGAAATCATGTTTCCACAACGCAAAGGAAGCGATGCCCCCGACATCACAGATTCACCATGATTCACCCACGGTGTCGCAGTGGAAGGCCTGGTGTTGCCACAATGAGCAAGTGGGCTGCAGCTCGGGACACATCATGGCCAAATATGACTGCGTGGACGGCTACTCCAACTGGCAAAGGCACGTGGGCAAATCACGAAACTCGTATCGTAGAAGTGATTGAAAAAGGATCTCAGAGGTCTCATAAATTCTGAAAACCTAAGTCTACTCTTGTGTGTTTCAGATTTTTTCCAAAAAGTGTCATCTCATAGAGATCTCGAGACGGAAAAGAGATGTTATCTCCAAAGCTGACTTCGCATACAGGGGATGGTCATCTCAGAAGAAAGACTGGCAACTGGGCAATGATTGGCTGGCACTTGTCAACCAGTCTATGAGATCAGAAGCTTTGTTCTATCTGATTCTAAGTAGCTAAGCTGCCAAATCCAGCCGGACATCGGAAATCCTTCAATTGAGCCCTAGATGCGGAGAAACCACAGGGCTTGCTGGGCTAAGGGTTGTGTGGCAATGTGTGGCAACATGTGCGGGCGAATGCTTCCACTGCGTTGACACAAAAAAGTATTCTGTGTGTTCTTTGGTGCATGGTTGACATGGTTCTTACTATCTTTGCATCCTCAGGTGCTGCGCAAAAGCAGGGAAGGGCTGTGAGAAGCACTATGACTGTGAAAAGGCCCAGCCGTGCTCTCAGAATCGGACCAGCTTCCGGGCCTCTGCGCAGCTGCAGAGCTCTGCAGAGCTCCAAGGTCTCCTGAAGAGAAAGAGTTCTGCGGGTCGTTCGGAATGCACTGCGGGACTTGCAACCGTTCAGACCCAATGTTTGTGAGATAGGCATTCCATGGCATTCCCATTCACCGGATTCTTGAGCTCTTGGCAGGCTTTCTTAAAGTCTTGCCCAGTTGACTTACTGCTTTCAGTACGTGCGATGCACATTGGTCCCAGTATGAGGGGGTATTCAGATGTCTACAGTTTGCGGCTTGCACTCCCATCCAAAACCAGTTTGAGCTTGACGGTCCATCAGCAGAATTTGCACTATGAGTGAAGCATGGCAGCAGTTACTTTGCGACCTTCCTTGTTCGTCACCTGCCATCGCTTTATGTTCTCAGGTCAGCAAGCTTTGATTGCAAGGCAGGCTACAATCACTGGAAAGTTCTTTGGACATCAGCCAAAAAGCACCCTGACAGAAATGTGGGCGCAGCCCTGCCTCATGGTGGGGGTCAAGAAGAATACCCCAAAATTGCTAAATTACCATCCCAAGATAGTCGATCTTCTTTTCTTCTCTTCATTTGCTGAGATGTTCGCTAGCAACCAGGGTGAAATGACCCATACCATCCTACATGGATGGCTTAAGATTATAGACCTGCCTGGGGCCTGAGGGACTGGTGTTGTAGCGCCTACGGCCGTGGCTGTGCTGCCAACGACGCCTACGACTGCAGCCACACTGACCAGCTGCATACTTGGTCAGAAACGCAGCTGCAATCGCTGTTGAAGCACCTCGTGAAGGATCACCAGACACAAATTGAATTCAAAATGCCGCAAAGGGATGCAAAGGGTCCTTTTCAAGGAGATAATCTCAGCCCTTTTTCGGTACTCTACCAAGAGGATGCTTTCCCCCAGCATGATATACCTAGGTGGAGGAATGAGATCATGACTTTAGGAAGTTTCTTCCGGCGAACCATTTCCTCTAACCTTGCCTTCTTCGGTGTTCTTAATGATTCAATCTGAATGTATGATTTATGTATGTCTAGGTCACAGCCTCAACGCAACATCCGTTGGAGTCTGTTCTGACCTGGTTAGCCTGGCTAGCCCTAGAAAGTGGCCAGAGCAAGAAGAGCAGGATGCACAGTCAATGACAAACGTTTTGCCGTTTTTATGGAGCGAGAAACATCTCAGGAATCCCAGATTATGTGGTGCTGTCAGCATCGTCGAGCTGGATGCGGAGCAAAACACCAATTTGACTGCTTCGCCGGCTATGACAACTGGAAGGAAGGTTGGTCCAGCACAAAGATGGTCTACTGTTGTGACCAATTCGGGATGGGTTGCGAACGCGACGGTGACCACTATGAACACTTGGAGGAGCTTCATATCTCCAGCAGTGATGATTACGATTGCACTGCGGGATATGACAATTGGCAAAAGGGATGGTCCCAAGACAAACAGAGCTTCTGCTGTGGGAAGTACAAACTTGGATGCCCCAAGGGCTGGAGTCAGCATCAGGTGCACTTCGGGCACCACTGGTCCAGTGACTGGTCCCGGCTTGGTCATCATGTTTGGGCCACCCATAAGTCCCACCACAGCCACCACCACGGCCCGATCAAGTATGATTGCGTCACCGACTATGAGCACTGGCAGGTAAGCTGGTCTTCAAAACGAGCCAAATTCTGTTGCTGAGCAGCAAGTTGGTGCCTGTTGCGCACTGGTTGCGACCTTTGTGCCGGAAACAGCATAGAACGAAAACAGAATCTTCATTCATGTTCCATGTCCATATGGACTGTGGTACATGCGTTCCCTCAACTGATAGATTGGCGAGTTTGAGAAATCTGATGAACCGCTTTTATTTTGTTCCGCTGCTGGGTGCAAAGCTGGAAAAATGTGAAACCCGAACTCCTATGATTCCTATGCCTGCTCAATTTTTTGGAAAAGGTAGCAAGAACTTGGCAAAGGGAACTGCAAGTCAACAACACCTGAGCTCAGTGAGTTCGACCAAATGTTTGGAAACAGACATCGAAGCCAGATCGAAAAACTAACTGCAGCGGAAGTTACACGAATGCAGACAGTTGGTCCCAAAACCAAAATGTTTGGCACTAAAACGTGGGAAAGTAGTGGCGGCATGAATTTTGGAAGACACACAAATATGAGGATCTTCGAAATCGCCCGCACGGAGCATAAAGCGATCGCTATTGCGGAGCCATAACCAAAGCTGATATATCAGCCTATCTCCATGACATGAATTGGAGCAAAATCATCTTCGTTCGCAATAGAGCATATCATATCATATATATATAATATATTATAATATATAGTAATATAATTATATATATATATATATATTACTATATATAATATATATTATTACGTATATATATATATATATAAATACACAATATTATTATGAATAATAAATATATATATATATACACATACACACGCACGTACAAAGAAAGCTGCACGTCTTTCCCCATTTCGATTGCTCGGCGTCACTTAGGCTGCCAGACGTACTCAGTGGCTTGCGACAAGGGCCACACATGAGTCTTGGTCCTTGTGTTTCTGAATCACTCCGTGGCCATCAAATGCTTTGAAATACACAAGCGCACCTTGGGGATTCTTCAGTAGATATGTGGTCCAAAGTGACAATTTCCAGGGTAGGTCCTTTCACATTGATATGACGCCTTGATACCCAAACATGCCCGTGACTGAGCGAAGTTTGGGGCATTGTTGATTGTGCTACAGATTTTGTCCCGAAACACCTTCAGCTACATTTTTTGGCTGAAAGTTTCATTAGCCAAATCATGCAGATGAGTACCACGTACAAAGCATTGCAGTTTGGGATGGCCACGGGATTGTCAGGTTCACCTTGCGCAAGGATTGATTGAATCACCTTGGTATGGTGAAACCCGCAGCCACAAGCGCGCTCTCCAAAGAGACAGTAGCATGTTCAAAGATTCAAAGTGAAACGGCAGCCCATACCTGGTTCAGTAGTGAAAGGGCTGCCATGTACCGCTTTTTTTCGCGATCTGGCAGCAACAACACGTTGCAAGCTGGAGCTTTTTCATGCATTGAATTCATGGATGCCACTCTCTTTTTTTGGGGCCTATGGGGCCTATGTTTGGTTTCCCAGCTCACAACTCAAGTCGCTACAAGAACAGCAGCCTTGGAATCAAGCCATTGACAAAAAACTCAGGAGGCTGTAGCTGATACAATCCACCCGCATATTATATACATCATATTACCCTGTTAAAAACCTTAGTTTGGTATTGGATCCAGTGATTTTTGGGGTTCCAATTCTGCGGCATCCATCCTTGCGCCACAAGAAGCGACCAGGAGTAGGGGGCCACCAGGCGTGCAAAGCATGGATATCACAACGGCAACACTTGGTCAAACGGCGGGGTTTCTGCGAAGTGCACCTCCATTGTGGAAGTACTTGGAAAATGACAGTGCGACGAAAGTTGGAGGTTGTCCGTGATATCTTTGTGATTTTGTGATATGACATGCCTGGCTTGAATGCTCTCAGCTTTGATCTGATGGCATTTCAACTGGCATGTCTTGGGCACCGCTTACCAAAAAGCGATTCTGTCACAACCAGAGAATCAAAGCGTTCTACTGGTGGTGGAAAGCAACCACGGAAGTTGCAGTGAGCTGGCGGACTTTCCCAGACTTTTCCTTTTTTGCACAGGATTAATTAGAAAAAGTATCTCTTTGAAAGATGTTCACAGCAAACCTTTAATGGAAGCTGATGACGTTTCTCCCTGGAAATGGCACACCATCTCAGCTCATTTGCGAGCACAGCGGGATTTGGAGTCGGGGCGGCAGCAAAGGGTCTGCACCTCAGCTGGATGAAAAATGGTTGAACAAGTGATGCTGCCGATAGTGGTTGTGAAAGGGGCAACATGGTAAACCCCAAAACTGCATAATTTCATAATGTGGGTAAAACAATAACAAACCATCCCCCAAATCACCATAAATAGGTGGTATGAGCCATTCCCAAATGGGTGGTTTATTATGTTTATTATTGTTTTACCCACATTGCCTGATTATACATTTGGGGATGTTGTAAACCATACACACTTGGTGCTGTATTGTGGGGTTTGCTGAGTTGTGGATTTGCATGAAGTAGACTTGGATGTCTAATGATCCAATTTTCGTGACAGCATTGCACTCCAAGTGCGATTGGATCTGTAGTCACTGTAGTCACCAACCAACACATTCCCAAAGCAGCAATAGGCTGGTTCGGATTGTCTGTTTACTTCTGCAATGATTCAACGAGCCATGGTAGCCGCTGGTAGCCTTTGGCTGCTTCAGCCATGGAGCAAAAGGACACCACACCACAAGAGAGGGGCCCATCACTTGACACTTTCAGCTTTCATCCCTGCCAGACCAAAGCGAGAACCGAAGAAATGTGGTCCCCGAACTGGACCTTTGGAACGAATTGGAATCCTCAACAGTGAACATCAATACAGTGATTGGAATGGATGTGCACGTGAAATCTTCAACCATTTTTGCAGAAGTCTTTAGAAAAGGCCTCACTTTGGGCCATTGGGGATAGCCGATGGCATGATTTTAAGCCATGGCTCGGAGTCCGGCCTTCAGACATGTTGGGTGGGCAAGAATGGTTTGCTGCTTCTGGTAAGTTTTGGGAAAATATGCCTAGATTTTGTGCCTGTAGCATTGGATTTATACTCAGATGTGATTACAAAGGAAGAAACGAAACCATCTAATTGAATGGCCTTTGATTCAGCTATGCTACGATTCAGGGCGACAGCGCGTTCTACATCTTTGAAACGATTGAGTGAAGTCAAACACCATGGTGAATGTGGTGATGCAACGACTTCGGTCACTTCCATTTCCACTTTTTTCAAAGCTGTTGTACATGGCGACATCGTCAACATTTTGCCAGAGAACTGAACTATTTCATCACATCACTCTTAGGCCAGAACTCTTTCGAGCGTGTTTTTGCACGCGATGGTGAACTAAAGAAACAAGGCCTCCGCGATCTTCTCTCGGGATTCTTGGCAAAGCTTAGCTCTGCTGATCGAGTATACGATGTATACGATGTATACGATGCTCCATGTTAGCAAAGGATTCTGTGTCTATTTAGCAAATGAGTCAAATCATGTGAAATCATTTTCGACAATTTTCCTAGTCACGTTGCGTCAACATGCCGAGCATCTGTGGCTCATCAGGCAATCCTCCTTCCGTACACGAGTTGTTTTCAATGACAATGCGCCACTTGACGCAGTACTCGTAATTGAACAGTGGCTGCCCCTCTTGGTTGATGATGTTTTTTTTTTTTTGTTTTTGGTTATACTGCCCTTCATATGGGGAATCCCTTTTGACTGACTAGTACTACATGGAAAGACAGTAGGATTAGAGCACTGCTCAATTGAGGGCCAATCTTGCAACTAGAATGCCGACACACGACGATTCTCTTGAACTTTCGAGCATTGCGCGCTGCTTTCCCGAGATTACTGAGCAGCGTCAATTCGCTCACTCGTCTTGAGTTCCACAATTAGGACTTGAAAACCAGGCCCGCATTTAATAAAAGATAGTAACTTAGCAGCATCATCCCAAGTATGTGGTGCAGCATATATACAATATATATGATGTATAATGATTTCTATACATGTAAATTAATACATCTAATATCATCTAATATATGTGTATGATATTACGTGTCTGTCTAAAAATAATTTGTGCACACATACCCATTCTATCACGTGTTTGTTTAGCGCCAAGGTGATGAGCTGTCTATGTCTCACTTCGCTGAAGCGCTGCACGAATTGCATGGCGATGCTTGGTTGCATGGATGGTTCAGCCTGGGGTAAACACACCAAAAGATGTGGAAAACCCATGGGGAAACCCTAGGACAATGATTTAGAGGAGGGTAATCAGCCCTAAGATCAACGTGGTTTTGGTGCTGGTTCATTACGCACAAAACATGATGTATATCATAGAAATAGATGTAATATATGTATATATACGCGCAACGCCTGCGCTTTGCCCAGGCGTTGCAGCGTAGAGGTTTCCCATTCACAAACAAATGATGTTGCAAATTACCGTAATTCCTATAGGAAAAATAACAAAGGTACTAGGGACTATTAAACAAACAAGGTCAAAACACCCGAAATTCCTATGGGAAAAACAAAAACGGCATAACATTTGAAATTCCTATGGGAAAAACAACAAAGGTACT
>Ga0126342_10023307_pt1 | contig 10144 bp, 6 predicted proteins | sample Cyp1metagenome_FD_92528 | JGI IMG/M metagenome (GOLD analysis project Ga0126342, IMG submission 92528) | Coral microbial communities from Lord Howe Island, Old Settlement Bay, Australia - Cyphastrea 1 metagenome | ecosystem: Host-associated > Invertebrates > Cnidaria > Coral ... | reverse complement strand
TGTGTGTCTGTGTGTCTGTGTGTCTGTGTGTCTGTGTGTCTGTGTGTCTGTGTGTCTGTGTGTCTGTGTGTCTGTGTGTCTGTGTGTCTGTGTGTCTGTGTGTCTGTCTGTCTGTCTGTCTGTGTATGTCTGTCTGTCTGTGTATGTCTGTCTGTCTGTGTCTGTCTGTCTGTGTCTGTATGTCTGTGTCTGTCTGTCTGTATGTCTGTCTGTCTGTCTGTCTGTGTATGTCTGTCTGTCTGTCTGTGTATGTCTGTCTGTCTGTCTGTGTATGTCTGTCTGTCTGTCTGTGTATGTCTATGTCTGTCTGTGTATGTCTATGTCTGTCTGTGTATCTGTCTGTCTGTCTGTCTGTCTGTCTGTCTGTCTGTCTGTCTGTCTGTCTGTCTCTGTGTGTCTGTGTGTCTGTGTGTCTGTGTGTCTGTGTGTCTGTGTATGTATGTATGTCTGTCTGCCTGCCTGCCTGTCTGTCTGTATATCTGTCTGTCTGTCTGTATGTCTGCCTGTCTATGTCTGTCTGCCAGTCTGTATGTCTGTCTGTATGTCTGTCTTTCTGTATGTCTGTCTATCTGTATGTCTGTCTGTCTGTCTGTATGTCTGTCTGTATGTCTGTCTGTCTGTATGTCTGTCTGTCTGTATGTCTGTCTGTCTTTATGTCTGTCTGTCTGTATGTCTGTCTGTCTTTATGTCTGTCTGTTTGTCTGTCTGTATGTCTGTCTGTCTGTCTGTCTGTGTATGTCTGTCTGTCTGTCTGTGTATGTATGTCTGTCTGTCTGTATGTCTGTCTGTCTGTCTGTATGTCTGTCTGTCCGTATGTCTGTCTGTCTGTATGTCTGTATGTATGTCTGTCTGTGTCTGTCTGTATGTCTGTCTGTCTGTCTGTGTATGTCTGTCTGTCTCTATGTCTGTCTGTCTGTATGTATGTCTGTCTGTCCGTCTTTGTCCGTCTGTTTGTGTATGTATGTCTGTCTGTGTATGTCTGTCTGTCTGTATGTCTGTATGTATGTCTGTCTGTATGTCTGTATGTATGTCTGTCTGTCTGTGTATGTCTGTCTGTTTGTATGTGTGTCTGTCTGTATGTCTGTCTGTATGTCTGTATGTGTCTGTCTGTCTGTATGTCTGTCTGTCTGTATGTCTGTCTGTCTGTATGTCTGGATGTAAGTCTGTCTGTCTGTATGTATGTTTGTCTGTCTGTGTATGTATGTCTGTCTGTATGTCTGTCTGTCTGTATGTCTGTCTGTATGTCTGTCTTTCTGTATGTCTGTATGTATGTCTGTCTGTCTGTGTATGTCTGTCTGTCTGTGTATGTCTGTCTTTCTGTGTATGTCTGTCTGTCTGTGTATGTCTGTCTGTCTGTGTATGTCTGTCTGTCTGTGTATGTCTGTCTGTCTGTGTATGTCTGTCTGTCTGTATGTCTGTCTGTCTGTATGTCTGTCTGTATGTCTGTCTGTATGTCTGTCTGTCTGTCTGTATGTCTGTCTGTATGTCTGTCTGTCTGTATGTCTGTCTGTCTGTCTGTATGTCTGTATGTATGTCTGTCTGTATGTCTGTCTGTGTATGTATGTCTGTCTGTCTGTATGTCTATCTGTCTGTATGTCTGTCTGTATGTCTGTATGTGTCTGTCTGTCTGTATGTATGTCTGTCTGTCTGTGTATGTATGTCTGTCTGTATGTCTGTCTGTCTGTATGTCTGTCTGTCTGTCTGTATGTCTGTCTGTCTGTTTATGTCTGTGTATGTCTATCTGTCTGTATGTCTGTCTGTCTGTATGTATGTCTTTCTGTCTGTATGTCTGTCTGTGTATGTCTGTCTGTCTGTGTATGTCTGTCTGTCTATGTCTGTCTCTATGTCTGTCTGTATGTCTGTCTGTCTGTCTGTCTGTCTATGTCTGTGTATGTCTGTGTATGCCTGTGTATGTCTGTGTATGTCTGTGTATGTCTGTGTATGTCTGTGTATGTCTGTGTATGTCTGTGTATGTCTGTATGTATGTCTGTCTGTATGTATGTCTGTCTGTCTGTGTATGTCTGTCTGTCTGTCTGTATGTCTGTATGTGTCTGTCTGTATGTCTGTATGTCTGTCTGTCTGTCTGTATGTCTGTCTGTCTGTGTATGTCTGTCTGTCTGTCTGTCTGTCTGTGTCTGTCTGTCTGTCTGTCTGTCTGTGTATGTCTGTCTGTCTGTGTATGTCTGTCTGTCTGTGTATGTCTGTCTGTCTGTGTATGTCTGTCTGTCTGTCTGTCTGTGTATGTCTGCCTGTCTGTGTATGTCTGTCTGTCTGTGTATGTCTGTATGTCTGTATGTCTGTATGTCTGTATGTCTGTATGTCTGTCTGTCTGTGTATGTATGTATGTCTGTATGTCTGTATGTCTGTATGTCTGTGTGTGTATGTGTATGTGTATGTGTATGTGTATGTGTATGTGTATGTGTATGTGTATGTGTATGCATGTATGTATGTGTATGTATGTGTATGTGTACGTATGTGTACGTATGTGTATGTATGTATGTATGTATGTATGTATGTGTATATATACATAATTTTATACATATGTAAAATCATATGCGTGTATATATATATATATTATGCTAGCCCACTCCCCAAAGATACCATTTTTCTCTGATTGTATGCATGCCTCACCAAGAAAAATGTTAGCATACATGTAATTGCTGAGTTGTTACATATTTCAAAGGGGTGAAGAAAACCGTTTCATTTTCCATAAGAAACTCTTGTTGGAAGAAACCCTGTACTTTCTCAGAAGTGAGTATTTCTGCATACTAATTGATTTCAAGGGGATGCAGCATCTTCAAGATTTATTCCGAGAGTCCTGAGCAATCATACGCTCACCTCCATGTACTACTTTTGCATACACACATGATATCACATGATTACTTGCTTAACACCACAAATATCCACAAACCATATATCTAAAATATAATCTATTATAATAAATGATGATATTTTATATTATGACAAAATATATAATTAATATATAATTGAAAATAAAATATAAAATAATAAAATAACATAAAATAAAATATAATATAACAAAATAAAACATAATATAATATAATAAAATATAATATAAAACAATAAAATATAATATAATATAATATAATATAATTTAATTTAATATAATACAATAACATATAGAAATGAAGTATATTATGACAGATAATGACATATAACACAATAAAACATAATATAGCATAATATAAAATAATATAATAAAGTACAAAAAAAATATTTTTATATTATGTAATATATAGTATAATGTAAAACAATAAAACATAGTAAAATATAATATAACATAGTATGATACAATACAATACATTATAATATAATAAAATATAATATAATATATTACAATATAGTAAAGTAAAAACAAATACAATATAATATAGTATAGTAAAAACAAATATAATATAGTACAATACAATATAGTATAATAGAGTACAATACAATATATTATAATATAATATAATATAATACAATATAGTATAATAAAATATAATATCATATAATAATATAATATAATAATATAATATTATATAATATTATATTATACATACATTTATGACGTCGAGAATGAAAACAAACAAACAAAAAAACAGAAAAACAACAAAAAAATACCCCCTCCCCCCCAAAAAAAAACATGGGGGAATATGGCAGGATATAGGAGCAAATAAGGAGATACGGGAACAACATGGAGCAAGAAATCAGATAGCTTCCATAAATGCACCTGTCCTTTTTTTACGATCCATAGGGTGCGTGTCTCTGCCAATCCTGTACACGTTACAATGGCAGACAAATCCAGCTAGTCCAGACCTCCTCTTGGATTGTTTTTGTTTTTTTTTTTGTTTTTTCCCTAGGAAAAGAACAAAAAAAAGGGGTACCACGAGCCGTGGGGCACCCCCTAGACTGATTGCTTTCCCCCATCAAAGGTAATAGGCGCACTGTTTGAAGCTTTGACTAGGCAGCCCTTGTTGGATTTTGGGAGTTTTGGTCGCAGCTTGGCAGCAGGCAACGCAGCAGACTGGGGACTTTGAGAGCAAGTGGTATCAACAAGCTGCGGCGATTAGAGAGAAGCACAAAGTCTCTTTGAGTTTCAAACCGTGCGCTGTTTATTGTTTTGTTTATTGTTTTTCTATTGTTATTGTTTTGTTTTTTATTGTTATTGTTTTGTTTTTTTGTTTTAATTATTTGCTGGTTTCCAGTAAAATGAAGCATTTTGCGTCATGATAATACACGCATACATACAATCATACATGCATACATGCACTTGTAATCTGTGTCTGCCAATGGCTCTGCCAAGGTGCAAGACCTTCTTCTCACAAAGAACTTCGCTCAGCTGATCCCTGCAGCTGTGAAGCTCTGCGTTTTCCTCCGGGACGCAACGTGATGCAACGTGATGCAATGTGCAACTCAACACTGCTAATTGAGCTTCAATAGGTCAAAGTGATGGCCGCACGGTTTTGAAGCCTACACTTGGTGTGTCTAACAATGTCTAACCCGCAAGATTCCACAAGGACCAAACCCTTTTGGCTGCTTATATTTGATGATATTTACTGCAGCAATATCTTAAACATTCTTAAACATTCTTAAACTATAGTCAATCAGATTCAATCAGATTCAATCAGCACTCTGCGAAGGCACGCCCTTGTGGTTCTGTTTAAGGCTAGATGCAAACCGGGCACAGTACTCCAGGCCTAGCCTTGGACAAAAGATCCACCTGGCGGGACAGTTAAACATGTTGACATGGTTTGTTGAAAACATGTTAAAAACACAAAATAAATCAACATAATCCCAAAAAATATCCCCAACAGCAACAAATACATGAAAAAGTCAACAAATGTTTGTCGGAATGATTTTTGAGAGCTGTTTGAGAAAAACCGAGATGAACCTTTGATTGACCCGTTGTCGGGAACAACAAAAACTTTGCTTGGACACGTGTGCCTGGACACCTTGCTTGCAAATCTGTTCCTGGGAGCTTGCTTGGGAACCCTTGCTTGGTAACCTCGCTTGGGAACCTGTTCTTGGAAACCTATTCCGGCGAACCTTGCTTGGAAACCTGTCTTGGGAACCTGTTCTTGAAAACCTTGCTTGGGGACCTTGCTTGCGAACCTGTTCTTGGCAACCTTGCTTGGAAACCTGTTCTTGGAACCCTTGCTTGACAACCTGGTCTTGGAACCCTTGCTTGGAAACCTTTTCTTGGGAACCTTGCTTGGGAACCCTTGCTTGGTAACCTTGCTAGGGAAACCTTTGGGAACCTTGCTTGGAAACCTTGCTTGGGAACTGGCTTAGCACCCTTACTTGGAAACCTGCTCTTAGGAACCTGTTGTTGGGAACCTTTGGGAGCTTGCTTGGGAACCTTGCTTGGGAACCTCTTCCTGGAAACCCTTGCTTGGGAACCTCTTCCTGGGAACCTTGGTTGGGAACCTTGCGCAGTGTGGATTTGGCTGCTCCGACCTGCTCCGAGACCTTTATTATGGCTGAAAACCCAAGCTTACCCTGTTGGGCAAAAACATCTATGACTTCTTGAAACATGTTGCATAATCACATATATATATATATATGATACAATATGACATATATGTATCCATAATAATCCCTATAATCTCTATACACATATTATATCCAAACATTTGGAGGTTTGACTTGTTGGCTCCGGCGATCAAGCGAAAGGTCACCTGCACTTCGAGCACTTCCACTTTGTTGTGCTCTTTGTGACCAACCTCCTGGGGCGGGTGCCGAGAAAGAAACGCGTCTTTTCAAGGAAACTTCTTCAAAACTAGATGCTCTACATATTCTCTACATATTCTCTACATGCTCCACACATGCTCCACACATGCTCCACACATGCTCCACACATGCTCTGCACACGCTGCATGTGACATCTCTTGTCTTGCAACGGGGCCTGCGTCTTCTTCAACTTTTTTTGCAGCTCCTCACATTGCAACTTTTCCAATTGTAGCAGGTCGCGTTGTTCCTGTCGAAGCACAGAATCTGGCATTCAGACGTGGTCTTCAGTGAGTTTGCCTTCTCACTCGACAATCATAGCACATTTTGACGATTTTAGATAGATGTGCTGACAGATGTGCTCTTGCTCTTACTTGCTGCAATTGTCCATAATTATTTTCTGGAAACAAACATGGCAGCATACTATCATTCAATTCGACTTGGCACAAGGAAAGTCTCTTTTCATCTCCTGCAGGTTCTTTTCCAGCTCCGCTTGCAGCATCTCGTACCTTTCCTCTGGAGTGCAATCAAAGAACATCAAAGACTTCTGAACACACAAACAAAAACATGTTTAATTTTGCATTTTTCAAAATCATATTTTGCATGCTGCTGCAGGGCAGATTGGATATTCAGCATTTCGCCCATTGAAATGCACTCACACAATATTATCTACGCATCATGTATATATATACAGTATATGTACAGTAACATATATATATATATGTCATATGACTATATTATATTATATTATCATGTTCATATTGGATGCACATGCGGGTGCAGAGATGTGCCAAGTAAACATTTTGTCATCCTTTTCATGTTTGTTGGTGAGATTCGGGGCCTGTGTCTTCTTCATTTTTTTCTCCAGCTCCTCCCATTGCAACTTCTCCAGCTGCAGCATGTCCATATGCTCCTGCGAAGCAACAGAAGAGGGTGAATCTGCAAGAGTCCACAACTTGATCCGCATTGAGACAGAAAGGGATTTCAATGGATTTCAAGTGATTCCCACCGCTGCTACGATGCTGCTGGCTTGCTGAACATTGAAACTAATCTCCCAACTGTACTCGAAACGATTCAACAGCCTGCCTTGCCTCAGCCAGCTTGAGCTTTTCTGCCAGCTCTTGCCATTGCACCTTTTCTAGCTGCAGTGCGTCCCGCTGTTCCTGCCACTCTATGGTACAAACATGGCACAAACAAGCCGTGCATGTCGCTGTCCAAACAGGATCAAATAGGCATGTGCGGCATGTCAATCTGACCGCAAAAAAAAACACCATCGTTGTCACCGTCACCTGGGATCCCACCCTGTCGACAAGGTTTGATGCTTTTGATGCCTGTGTCTGCTTCAATTGTTTTTCCAGCTCAAATTGCAGCGTTCTGGACTTCATGTCCCGCTGTTCCTGTCACAAACTTGGGCAGATTTGTCACCACAAATATGCGATTCCACTTTGTGTTCAATCTGACTCTGATCTCTGAATTGCTACAAATGTATTGTCTTGATGTCAAAACTATGCAATTCAACTCTTCAGCGTTGAAACCATATATAGCATACGTAATTTAGTTCTACCACCATTCGACTGCCTTTTGTGACCTTTTTTTAGCCATCAGCAAACAAAGAGCAATGCGATACAATGAGGATGATGTCATAATCCAGGCATATCCAGGCAGTGTGCAGTGGAACACACACTGCTTTGCCCGATTGCCTGGTCATTCAGCTGCTCTTGTAAAGCATCCTGCAAAATCTACAGGCAGTCTCGTTTTCAGTTGACAAACTTCTAAAGGTGGGCGCATGATACAAATTGATACAATATGACAACACAGCGTATCAAAGCGTTGCATTTTCACATTTTTAACATACATTTTGCTGCCATGGCCTCCAGATCTTGTATCTTCTTCTGCATTTCTTCTTTCTGCAGCTGTTCAAGTTGGAGCAAGTCTCGTTGGTCCTCGGACGTCCATCAAACATGATCAAACAGCATGGATAAAGCCTGATAAAACTTGACCAGATTGGTTGGATCTGTCCATGTTGCTCCTCGAGAGAACGCAAACTATTTGAACTCGGAACATTGCCAAGAAACACAGCCACCCTTCAACCACCAACACCGTTGAACTAGCCATTCATCACTTGAAAGCATTGTGCCTTACAATAGCCATTAGTGAATTCAAACATATTCAAACAATCTTCCATGCTGATCATGGGAATATATGGGAATCATAGGTGTCAGAAAGCGCCTTGATCACCTCTTGCGCTGATTCCAACTGTTTTTCAGCAAACATCTGCCAGTCTTCCTGGCCCAAAACAATGCTCAAATATGCTCAATCAATCTCACTCCACTGAATTCCACTGCATTCCACTGCACCTCCCTGGACCTCTCTAGGAGGAGACCGTTCTCTGACGAAACATATTGTCAGTCTTTCCTTTCTGAAACATTCCTTCTTACAGCAGTCTTTCCCGTACAACCTTTTAGATCCCTCTGACAGTCCTTCTGACCGCTTTTGAAATCTGTTGGTACAAGTAGTGCTGGAGTTGGTATGATGACGTGAAATCATTACACTCGCATACACTCGCTACACACAAGCTTATGTACTGCCACCCAAAAAACATTTGCTGTATCATGCATCATGCTGGAGGTGTGCAAGCTGTGTGGCAGTTTTGTGGCAGCTTTCTGGCTCCTTCTCGGTCTCAGACAGAACCATGCTGTCATAGCTTTCTCGCCAAGAAGACCTCATTTTGACGCTACAATCAATCTCAACACGAGTGGAACATCATTGCAACCTAGGGGTATGGAAAACTACGACTCGTGGGTTCATTCCATGGGATTGTATTTTGGCAACCTCAGTGCAACATAGTGCAACATCGCAAATCCCGGGGCCATCCGGGGCCATCCGGGGCACAGTTCCCAGTCTCAACTTGGCATCCCAACTGAGACGTTCTCTGTACGCTCTGTATTTCAATTTGCGGCGGCGATGTCCAGAGTTCGCCCAATGTTGAACAAAAGGCCTCTGAGAGATGGTAGATGGCAAGAATTGGAGATGGCAATCACATGGTGTGATCATGGTGATGATGGTAAGGCGACATATCGGTGCTATGTCAGTTAGCACGTTGCTTTAAATAGCAAGATATAGCAAGATATAGCAAGACATCATCGCCCTTATGACTGGTAAATCGCCAGGAAAATATATGTTGTTGAAACATTATACGAATTTGGATCCGGGTTTGGATACGAATTTGGTACCTGGTAGCTCAATTGTTCAATGTTGGCTTCTGGGCCACCAACATCAGGCAGAGAGCCGCTGAGGTGCTGGATACGAGCCTTGAAAAATCGCAGCGGCACACTGAGGAATCTGACAAGGATCACAGTGTAAAAATGTTTGAGGAAAAATAAAGATATAATAAAGGAATACACATGTTGTACACAGACTCTCCACCGTTTCGGACCTGTGTACCCTGAGTGCATGGTTGGAGAAAGAAACACAACATGGGTCTGAGTTAAAAACGTGTTTTCCCACAATTTTATCTGCTGGGAACCTCAGCCCTTCTCAGCCCACATGCGGTCACACCGGAAGTGAAACTTTATTATCCGACGAGTAACAAGGAGTTTGGCAGCTGCCAATACATCACGAGCACCTCTCTCCTGAGAAGAATCAGGTCAAACGAGAGTACGTAGACCACCGTCAACAATGATGGCTATATCATCCTACACATGTGTTTCCATGGTTTCAGACTTGTTTTTACTATAAACACTACAATAAACAATACATATCAACATGTCGTATGTCCACCACTGTCCACCGCCTGAGGATCCCATCCTCGGATTCAGAGTCGGAATCTGCGTCCAAACGGATGCGACGATCCAGGAGATCCAGCGATGGATCAAGGCGGTGATTGGCCAGGAAGGCCCGAGCAGCTATCACTAACGCCTCGGGCAAAACGGAACCAAAACGGTGGTGATCAAAGAACCAACACCTCCGACTGACACTTTGACATCCAACAAACATCCAACAAAAACTCAACCAACTGTATGATGTGCAAAGTTGTTTCTTTCTTGCTTTTTGAATGACTTGCTCTGCGCAAGCCTGCAAATAGCAAATAATTAAGAACCTAAAAAACTGGGTAGGCTTTGCGCTGGGCTTCCGTTTTGGTAACGCTCAACCTTACTGCCCTACCTAAGACCATGCCTCAGAGCCTTCCCCACGGGGCATTGCCAGCGTGGGGAGCTCATCAATGTATGGTTATAGACGTATTTATACATACCATATATTACCATATCATATCATATCATATCATGTCAATTGCATACCAGTAGTACCGCACAAGGCGGTGGCGGAAGTTTCAAAAATAGGAAACCTATAGGAGAGGTTGGTTGTTGTGAATCAGGGATGGCAGAGCGAAGCCACTGATGGACCGAAAGGTGCT
>Ga0126342_10023306_pt1 | contig 10144 bp, 17 predicted proteins | sample Cyp1metagenome_FD_92528 | JGI IMG/M metagenome (GOLD analysis project Ga0126342, IMG submission 92528) | Coral microbial communities from Lord Howe Island, Old Settlement Bay, Australia - Cyphastrea 1 metagenome | ecosystem: Host-associated > Invertebrates > Cnidaria > Coral ... | reverse complement strand
CTTTTCGACCATCCGGAGCCACAAATCATTGCAAAAACACAGCGTTTCGCGACTTTCCTACCTTTTCGCGCATCTGCATCTTCTTTCTTCTGACTCTTTGTCTTCTATCATCTTCTCTCTTCTGCTCTTCTCTTGGTTCTAGTTCTAGTTGTAGATAAATGTAATGTAATTAGTATAGTGTTGTGTAGTGTAGTTGTATTTGTGTTGTAGTGTACTGCAGTGTAATTAGTGTAGCGTCCTGTAATGTATTGTAATGTAGTGTAGTTGTAATTGTCGAAGGAGTTTAGAAGTCAAACTTCCGACAATATGGACAGATGAAAAGCAGAGATGGGGAGGAGGCAGAGAGAGAACTAGACTACAACTGCAACTACAACTACCACTACATTACGCTACGCTACACTACACTACACTACACCACACTACACTACACTACACTAATTACACCACACTACATTACAACTACAGCTACTCTATTTTACACTACACCGCACTGGACTACACTACACTATACCACACTACAATACACAACACTACAATACACTACACTACACTAATTACAGCACAACACAACTACAACTGCAACTGCAGCTACACTAAACTAATTGCACTACATTGCCACTACAACTCCAGTACACTACACTACAACTACAACTCCAGTACACTACACTACACTGCAACTACAACTACAACTGCAACTACAACTACAACTGCGCTACGCCACACTACATCCAGCAGTTTTGGTGAGGTGACCACTGCAACCATTGCAGCCACTCCAAAAAACACAACTCCATCAGTGGATTCGCTCTGCCATCCCTGATTCACAACAACCAACCTCTCCTATAGGTTTCCTATTTTTGAAACTTCCGCCACCACCTTGTGTGGTACTACTACGATAAATAAATAAATATACATATATATCATATGTGATGATATTATCTAACATAGATTGAATTTCATTTATATTAAACCACATCGCTTTCATTATATTGTACAAGAAATATAATACCATGGTATCTTTTTTTATTGTTACATTCATCATTATCTATTATTACAAATACAATTACATATATATGTATACATAAATGTATGTATGTATGTATGTATGTATGCATGCATGCATGCATGTATGTATGTATGTATACACATGTTGTAAATGGGAAAAGATCACCAAAGTACACTGGCAACTTCTCCCAAGGCACCTCCAAAAAACAGGCAAAAGCGGTCTTTTCCTCGACCACGCGGCACAAAAGTCTCGAGTGACTTCCCAAGGCAGCTAGGATTGCACAGCAGGGCCTAATGGCCGAAGGTGAAGCTCCCAGGCTTCTCAAGAGCGTCCTCGCCCCAACTTCCTATGGCTTAAGCACAAGTGAATCCCTTACCCGCCCACCTCTGGCGCGAGGAAACATGGTTTTCCTGGAAGTGGATCGAAGAATGCCCTGCAGGATGAATCACGAACCACTGGTTGATGCAACGAGGTGGAATCACACTCCCAAAACTTCAATATTTAGACACATAAAACAGTTTTCGTTGCATCCAGTGCTTTTGGTCGGATCTTCACAAGATGTCTTCAGCCATCTGATCCTGTTACGGGCGCTCGCTCGATTCTTGAGCACTTCAAGTTCATCATGCAAAAGGTATTTGCCCATTTTCAGTGTCTCTCTCAAGAATGATGCATCCATCACTTTGGTTAGAAAGTCAGCTAGTTGTGCACCACCGTGCGCCCAGCGTAGTGATACATTTTCGGTGAGAAATTCCTTGATGGCTCGAGCGTTCAGCTGTGTTCGAAGTTCAGTGCAGTTAGGGGTCGCGGTTCGAGTGATGAGGTCACATAGGGATTTGCAATCGGTTGCGGCGACGCTTGCGGGTAGATTTTGAGCATTGTATGTTGCGGTTGTGCATGTTTCGGGTAATTTCTTGAGTGTGGCATTGGGTTGTTTCCAGTTTACTTTTGGATCAAGCATCCACGCCCAGCATAAACGCATCCATGACAGGTGATCAAGGACCGAGTTAAGGGAAACTGTCTCTCCAGCTAAAGTATTGGTAGTTATGACCCTGTGGATCTTTTTACAACCCCAGGACAAAGGACTGACGGGACATGAGACATTTTCACTGATAAGACGGTGTGTACCCATGATAACCGGTGTGGGATGACGGATTACTTTTGGAGGCAAAAGATGCATCGGAAAACGCAAGGAACCGGAAATCTTGAATTGGAATCGGTTGTACCTGGATTATGGTATCATGATGTTTCTTGGCTTCGTGTAGTGCTTGATTGGCGGTGATCAGGGTATTTACTGTTGCTGAGTTGATTGATGATTGGAGCATGCTGAGTCTGGAGGATAAGTCCGGTCTTGTGTATACGGCGGCATATTGAAGGCTTCCGATCAATCCTCTGAGACTTGGTTTTCATCTTCAGTGTTTTTGTCTTCGGCTTGTTGGCGGCGTTCAAGGGGAATTTTGATGGGATTACTGGCTCGTACATATCTGGATTGAGACATGGTAATTGTGCCATTGGGTAGTCCATTTCGATCCCAGTGAAGGTAAGTTGTTTGATCCTTTTTGAGCCAAATGGATATTTGCTTTCTAGCTTTGCTAGTTTTTGGGAAAAGTATTGGCTACCCTCACAGAGACCATCGTCAACATGTAGTCCTAGAATGCCTTCTAGGTTTCCGGTGACAGGATGTCGCAGAACAAATCGACAGGGTTCAAATGGACTTTGCATAAATTCTAGGGCATAAATCCTAGGCTAACCAGCTCTTCGGATATTGCGAGATACCATTGATATGGCGCGTCGATAAGACCATAGGCACCCTTTTCTAGCTTGCAAACTTCACTTGTTGAAAGTTATAGGGCTTCAATGAGTTCAGGGACGGGTTCAATAGCCAGTGTTCGATCGGTCTGGGGTTTTCCTTGCAGGAAGGCAGCACGGATGTCAAATGATTGGAGTTGCCATCCCATGGATGCTATCAACTGGAGTAGCAGCATTTTCGAGTTGCGACCCGGTGTTGGGGAATCTCTGGGCAGCTCTTCGAGTTTGGGATTCAAACATCCTAAGATAACAAGTCTTGCTTTGGCCTTTGTCTTCTGGTCATTGGACTTTACATCCTTAGGGTCGGGATCTATAGGCTTCCAAGTGAGTACCCATCTGCATTTTAGGATTTGGCCAGGGGGTACCTGATCACGGAGGATCTTCGAGATTGTTCCAGTTTTGATCCAGTTTTGGATTTCGGCTGTTTTTGCGTGGCAAAATTGCTGTTTTTCTTCGGCGGTGAACGTGGGTAGTTTGACTTCAGAACGCTGCTTTTTGGCGGCCGATACTACGAAAGCCATTTCGGTGGGGTTGGTCTCATTTTTCCAATTTTGGTTATCTTTTTCGAAAACCGGGACTTCGCATCTCCACGCAAGGTCTGGTATGTCGGAAAAGAGACAGGTGTCGTCGTCGATGCAGTGGATTTCATCGCACACCAGGTCGTCATCTCAGTGTCAGGTGGTACAGGGGTATCTATTGCGAGAGCTGGGTTATCGAAACGAGGCCTGGTCAATTTTAGCTGCTGAAGAGCATCCTGAAGCTCCCCAGCCAAAACGAGCCCGTGTGAACTGATACACATCGGCCAAACTCAGCCGTGCAATGGCGATTGCAGAGATCCCTTGGGGCAAACGGCAGAAATGTGTAGGCAAAACTACTGCAATTGATGCTTCACAACAATGGCAAGAGATCTTCTCCAAGTTGAATCAGGAGTTCCCCAGGGTTGGTAAAGCACATGTACATGAAGATAGCCTAAGGGAAGCTGTCCAAAGACTCATGCCTGAAAAGAACATCATTTCCATAGTAGCCTGCAGAGGGGCCAGCCGTACCCTTGCCCTCTCATGCCACTAGAATCAACATGACTGTTTTTGCCAAGAACGATGTTCCTAGGAGACACCGGGGAATTCCGAAATGCCTGAGACTTCTAGAGAGAGCGAAGACTCACCTCTAGAGGACAAGTCATCCTCGAACATGCCTGCGTCACCTGAGCTGACTAGTTCCCAGAATGCGGACTTGCGAAGTGTAGGGCAATCACGCCGGTTTCAAAGTCTCCCCAGAGATGAGAAAATTACCTTGTTGCGAACAAATAAGAACTTAGGACATCCCAGTCCGGAACGCCTGAGTACCCTGTTGCGAGCTCAAGGATACAGACCGGAACTTGCCCGAGCTGCGTTGGAGCTGAAATGTTCCACATGCATGGAAAGCAGCCGACCCAAACTTGCCCGACCGGGCAGCATCCGCGATGATTTGGACTTCAACGACAGGATGGCACCAAGTTCCATGTCTACCATAGTGTTGATTGGGCCACCAGTTTCCAATGTGCCAGATTTGCCCCGGATCTGTCATCCCATGGTCTTATTCAGAATCTAGTGGATATGTGGTTTTCTTGGGCCGGTAGTCCTAGCGAAATGTTAGTGGATCCTGGGACGGAATTCAACTCCGAAGAGTTTATGACTTTTGTCCAAACCAATAACATCAAGCTGACCACGACCAGCACTGAAGCCCAATTTCAGAATGGAAAGGCTGAACGACACGGTGCTGTGCTGAAGGCAATGCTATCCCGGTTTGAGACAGAACATCCCATCACCCAGACACAGGATTTCTGTCAAGCACTCTATTGGTGTATCAGAGCCAAAAATGCCAATAGTCTCAAGGGAGGATATGCCCCAGAAGTGTTGGTTCTAGGTAAACATACCAGAATCCCTGGATCAGTTTGCAGTGACGAAATGTTGCCCGCTCACCTCCTTGCAGAATCAGAAACCAGTCAAGGCATTGCTTTTCGCCGACAGCTTGCTTTCCGCGAAAGCGCTAGGCACGCATTTGTGCATGCCGACAATGATGCCAGCCTGAGAAGATCCATGTTGCGACGGTCACGCCCTGGTGGCAAGTCTTACCTACCGGGGGAATGGTCATGACCTGGCGACAAGGCAAGGGCGTAGACCCAGGCTACTGGATGGGACCCATGCGTGTTGTTGTACATGAAAATGCCCAGACCATATGGACCACCTTAGGTTGTAAGCTCTACCGTTGCGCACCCAGCATGTCCGACCAGTGACCGCGAATGAAGCCCGTGAGATTCCGATCCAATCCCAAGAACCGTCAGTGTCCATCATTGCCCAACAACTACAGAATCAACTTTCCCAAGGTACCAATCGTAACATCAACCTGCCTGTGGAAATCCCTATTCCCAATGGAGACACCATACCCATACCTGCCGAAATCCGATCCGAACATGCATCCCAGGGACAACCTGACGATGAACCTGAGATCCCTTCCCATCAATCAACTCAATCGACATCAAGTGAAATTAGCCCTGAAGCTCATTAACGTAAATCCCAATCCCTCAGGAGATCCTGCTTGACCTTTATACCACCAAACTTGTCCCTCAATGACCTGATGTTCATGGTTACCTGCACGACGCAAACCAGTCAAACTTTTAGTCATCGATTGAGAAGTGGAAAGGATGGTCAAAGTATTCTTGATCATTTTTCCATTTTCAGGGTCTTTCATTTCCCCGGCGGTGCGCGAATCCACATCGATGGCCAGCATGTAAAACAGGACTTCTTGCACATATGGCAGTTTGAACATGAGAGATCCCCGGGGTTGCTCCCAGTGAAGGTGATTCCCTTGTTGACGTTGATACCTCAAAAGAACCAAACCCAAAGCCACTTGTTCGAGATGCTTCATGCGAGACTGTTGCAACTGGTCCCATGCATCCAGAGATTTACTACCGTTTAAACATGAAAATCCACTCATTTGTTACAAGTAGGAGAAAACCAGATGTTCTTGGGGCGTTGGCTAACAACCTGATGGAACAGAAGGCTTCTACCTGAGGCTGTCTGGAGATCACCTTGCTCTGGCTTTGTGGTCCACAGAACACCTCTAGCAAATCCAGTCGGAGGTCGGTGCTTGAGTTTTGGGAACACTCTTGAACAACATTTTTCAATTCACGGGAATACTGTTGGACAAGTCTTTCAAACCGAGTGCGTTCACGATTGCTGTCTGGAGACAATGAACTGTCTTGGACATGTTGGCATTCGGCACTCAGATCTCCGGCATGCTGCATGGCAGCCAGGCTCGGGCACTCAGATTCTCTCACTGCTCGGCAGCATGTTGGTGACTCTGCTGCTCGATGAACTGGATGACGCGCTCGAGCGCATTCTCCATGTTGAGCATGCGACTCTCCAGATGGACGATATCTTCTCTGGGGCTACTTGATGCTCTCCGGGAATCACTTCGAAAAGATCCTGGCTCTCTTCGTCGAGATCCCACACTGTGGCATTCATCTCGGCCGGTGGAGTCGCTTGGGGCTTGGCCTTCGGCATCATCTTCGCCTTGGGCAACATCATGGTGCTCAAAGGAGCAGTCTCCTGTTGGCAGGAGGCACTTGTCACAGGCATGCGATCGCCCGTCATCTCGCAATGCTCCACCTTGAGGTTCACGTAGTGAAGAAAGATCTGATGTTCTGGCTTGCGGCTCTTGCTGTAGTGTTGGGTGAACCAAGGCACCCAAGCTTGTTCCTGGTTCCACATGTGATTGAACGACTTCCCCTGGTGGGTCTTTCCGAAGTTGATGCACGTCGTCTCCAGCTGATCCAGTGAGTATTGGGAGAGATCCGGACTGGCCTCCTCCGCTGGCTGCTGGACTTTCTGGAGTCTCTTCGCCAGAGTCGACAGGGCCATCACGTCGCAGAACTTGGAAAATTTGGGGCAAAGCTTTGGACAGATCTGAGCTGCTGTTCTTTGCTTTTCCGTTGGGACCTGATTTCACTGACCTGGACGCCTCATGAGTATCTTGATCTTTACTATTAACATCATTGTGGCTTTCCCCAGTTGCCCCATTACCATCAACAAAACCCACTGCACGCTGACATGATGTTTCTTTGGCTTCTGAACATGTTGGCATGCTTGGGATTGCTGAGCCCTGGATGAGGCACACTCTGTTTGCTCACTCACGGTGGTGTGAGTCTCGGCAGGTCTCGCAGACATGGTTGACTCGGGCATTGGCTTGGCCAAGTCATTCAAATCCAAAAGAAACAAACCCTTGCCGGTCAAAATTAATGGAAAACTTCTATCCAACTTGGTGGCATGCAGGACATGATTGGCTGTGTCAACCGTTGCTCCTATGGCACGCAGCAAGGTGTTTGAAAGGAGAAACGGTGTATCTACAGGCACTGCTGCGATTTTCAGCAGGAGTCCTTGAATTGGCACAACTAATGCCTGCCGCAAGGACAACGTGTGACTTGTTTTCGGACCTGGGGATCTAAGTTATTCACTTCCAATGACTGTTTTGGTGGCACCTAGATCCACTATGCCTAAACTCCCATGTGATGCAAAGCAAGGGACTTCGGAAGAGTCACAAGCTCTCGGCTCATCATCAGCGGTTCCAGGCAGGCTAGTCTGCGCACGGCTTCGCAGGCGCAAACGAACAGCTTGGTCATCGTGGCAGTTCCTGACAGGAGGCATGATCTGACTGGAGGAAATTTCCCATTGATGTAAGGATTTTCGTAGTCTGGTTTTGGGTCATCTAGGTTTATAGTCATGTAAACCTGGCCTATCCCTACTTCATGCTGAGTTTCATCCAGTGCGGTCTCTTGCTGCATAGGTAGGTTCAGGAATTCCAGAGGCAGTGCAACGTCCACTCCCACGGCTGGCTGATCAACCTGATCAAAAGAAGTTGGCACCTGTGCTGTTCTAGCTGATGCTCCAGACATATCACGGCGGTTCGGGCACTCCGCCTTCCAGTGTCCTACCTGGTTGCAAAGTCTGCACCTTGACTCCAGAATCCGTTGCTGCAAAGACTTTCTGGACGATCCATGCCCCTGGAGAACTTGCCTTTCACTCCTTTGAGAGAACCTGTGGATGGCCTTTTGAGGAAATCGGCCAAGCGCACTTTCTCATTCAGGCGCCTGCGGGCATCGGTGTATGCCGTATAGGCTGCAGAAAGATTATCATCATTCTGCAACAGCTCTGTTGCTGCCGCTTCAAAGTCCATGACAAGCGTAGCATCTTCATCACCTTCTTGAACCAGGGCCTCGACCATTTGGTCGTCTACCTCAGTGTTATCAGCTATCATGGCATATTGATCCAGTTCCGATTCTTCCAGAGCCTCCGCTGTCAAGGCTGCTTGATCGTAGATCTTCTGCTTGCCCAGGCGTTTGCCTGAAGTCATTTCCTGAAAGAATCCGGCACCAAGCATACGAATGGCTGAGCTGACCCTTTTGACAGTGAGTTCACCCTTGTCTGCAACATCCGCATTCACCAGATCACGTTTCTTATCCTCAGGGGACAAAACAGATCCACGCAGTGTCACACACGCTTGCAGGTCACTCAACTGAAATTCCTTGGAATTCAACTCCGTCCACATGATGTCGGCACGTGCCAGATACGAATCAGCACTCTCATCACTCCTTTGGGAACATTTGTACAACGCTCGTTCAGCAAACTCATAGCGCTGCTCAAGGTCAATCTGACCCCAGTGACCACCAAGGAGCTCAACAATTCGATGTGTTGACTTTCGATCGTTGGCAATCAACTCAGCTTGATGCAATTGCAACTTTTTGAAGGCCGATCCTGTGCAGTTCAAGATTAACCGGGTGGCTAATTCAGTGTACTTTCCAACAGGCCAGGCTTCCAGTAGCAAGGCAACCTTCTGTTGATAAACCTGGAAGTCATCTTTTGCAGGGTCGAACGACGGCACTAAGATTGCTAACTGGTTGGTGACATTTCCTGGCGAACCTTCACTGGCGGATGCTTCGGGTCCATCAGAGGTTTCAGGCATGATCACAGACTGTCTTCTTCCACCCTGGATTCAACCGTTCTTTCGGTAGCTCCGCTACCAGTGTAAATGGGACAAGATCACCAAAGTACACTGGCAACCGCTCCCAAGGCACCTCCAAAAAACAGGCAAAAGCGGTCTTTTCCTCGACCACGCGGCACAAAAGTCTCGAGTGACTTCCCAAGGCAGCTAGGATTGCACAGCAGGGCCTAATGGCCAAAGGTGAAGCTCCCAGGCTTCTCAAGAGCGTCCTCGCTTCAACTTCCTATGGCTTAAGCACAAGTGAATCCCTTACCCGCCCACCTCTGGCACTCCTGAGCCAATGTGCTGGCGCGAGGAAACATGGTTTTCCTGGAAGTGGACCGAAGAATGCCCTGCAGGATGAATCACGAACCACTGGTTGATGCAACGAGGTGGAATCACAACATGTATATACATGTATATAATTGTATATTATATACATGTAATATATATATACATGTATATTACACTATTTATTGTTGATCCGGAGGATGTGAGGCACCAAATCACCAAAAGTATGCATGAGATGCGGTTGCAACCCAGCCTTTGGATCTAGAGCGTGCACGTGTACCATGTGCTGCAAAGGTGCGATTTCTTGCCGATGGGGATCTTGACTCCGAACAGGTCCGCAGTTTTCTCCTGGCATCAAGCAGAGAAGATGATGGCACTGGCGGCGCGCCTGTTGTTTCGACGCGCCCTCCCAGACACTCTTTGGTTGCCTCAAAAAAGAGATTGGAATAAGAAACGTTTAAAACATTTTGAAACTACAAATCTTGGATGAATAGCAAGGTACCTGGGCAATGGATCACTAGAGTCGATGACTGAGCAGAACCCAGCTCTTTCAACACCTGCACACTGCAAAGCGCACAGGTAAGATCCGCTAGCTGGAGTGGTTGAACTTCTTGTATACCCTTTTCATTGTCACATATCCATTTTAACAGGCGGCCTTCCCAAGCCTACGTTTATTTTTAAGGTTATTTGAAGTCATTCAAAGCCTGGGTCTGTTGCTGCCCTTTTAGGACGCTGAAACACCAAACATGTGGTACTTGGAGCCTCCTCTTTGTTGAAGTAGGACAGGTTGGCCGTATTCACCTGGTTCATGCCCTGCACGCAGCGGCAAAAGCTCTGCAGAGTTGTTGGCACTTCGCAGACTAATACATGGTTCGACTCCAATCCCTTTCCAACCAATGCTCTACAGTTTTTTCCCGAGAGCGCCTGCGAAGGGTTCTTCGTAAAAAAGCAGCCGTTATACTAGATCTTCACACCTTCACACCTGCAGATCTAGATCTTCACACTCTCACATCTGCCGATCTACATCTT
>Ga0126342_10023305_pt1 | contig 10144 bp, 11 predicted proteins | sample Cyp1metagenome_FD_92528 | JGI IMG/M metagenome (GOLD analysis project Ga0126342, IMG submission 92528) | Coral microbial communities from Lord Howe Island, Old Settlement Bay, Australia - Cyphastrea 1 metagenome | ecosystem: Host-associated > Invertebrates > Cnidaria > Coral ... | reverse complement strand
GTTGAGGTCCAGCGGTGCACACTGAGCTGGGAAGTTGGCAAAGAGCTTGGCGAAAAGAGTTGGCAAAGAGCTTGGCGAAGAGTTGGCAAGGCGGAAGTGCAGGTGGAAGTTGATGCAGACATGATCGAGGAGAAACTGGAGGAGGAGACGGAGGAGGAGGAGGACGAGGAGGAGGAGGAGGACAGCTAGCCGAGGAGGAGGAGGAGGAGAACAACTCTGATAAAATCTAACAACCCTCACCTGGCAGGTGGGGAATAATACATCTATAATCATATAATATAATCATGTATATATATATATACAGTTTTCTATCATTTTGATTCATAGATAATATACTGTATTTGTTAGGATCAATAACTTTATTGGTGAGGTGAGCCATATGATGATACTGATGCGGCTTCATTATCTTGGAATTTGCTCATTGGCCGCCAACGATAAAGAGACGCGCAGCAATACTGAGAAACCAGGTGCTGAATCCCCTGATTACTTGGGCTTAGAAATCGGCAGCCGCAACCTCAGAGAGACCTTTCATTCATGATTACAATGGAGGAAATACATAAATAATCAAATATGCTAAAATAACCTAAATTATCCATCATTCAAGCATCTCAATTAGAAAAAAACACGTTTTGCATGTGGTCCGCACAATTACAAACATGAGGCTATCATTCATGCAAACAAAGTATCTGGCTGAAAAAAATCATTGATCGTAGCGATTTCGTTGCACTTCCACATGGGGATGGCGATAAGTAGTCCCATTTTTTGTTGCACCCAAATAAATGGCCTGTGAGAGTATCCGTTTCAACATGAATGAATACCGTTGAATACCAAGAACTATCTGAGAGTGATGATTGAAAACTCAGCAAAAAATGGATCAACATGGAACATGGAGGTTTCCTGAAATGGACCTTCAAATCATCCAGTCGTCATGGATGACCATGACGTAGAACCCCCCGTCCTCACCGTGGAGCCAGAAATCCACGTCTTGAGCCACACAGCTCCGGCAACACAGGGACTCAAGCGAAGAGAATTTAGAGGCCATGTGATTTTTACATATTTTGATCAACATGATATATTTTTTGATCAATAAACAAATCAAGATTTCGTTTTTTCTGATCAACACTAGTTCTATGTTTTTTTGGAAGCCAATTTCGACAAATAATGGTAAATCGATATAAGATGTTTCTGAATATATCAGTTGAATCGATATAAATATACCCTTTGGTAATTTAACAGTTTGCTATTGAAAATGGCCCATAGAAATAGTGGATTTACGCATTAAAGATGGTGATTTTCCAGTTCGCAAACTGTTACCTAGTTTTTTACCAGAGGGTATCCAATAAATCTCCAGGGCTGCTGGTTTCATCCACATGGAAGCCCGAGGCCAAAAGCTTTTGAAGATTGACGTGAGTCTTTCAATGGGAAATCTCTCAAACCCTCCACATGGTCATATGTGGTCCATATTATATATAGGTACAGTATATATATATATATGTATGTATGTATGTATGTATGGATGGATGGATGGATGGATGGATAGATGTATGCATGCATGCATGCATGCATGCATGCATGCATGCATGCATGAATATAATTATATATATAATTAATAATAATATATATATATATATATAATTATATATAATTATATATATATATACTTTAATATATATATATAATTTAATATACATAATCTATATATATATAATATTAAATAAATAATTATAGTCATAATTATATATATATATATTATATTTATAAATTATATATATACTATAATATTCTACTAGAATCCACCTTCCAATTAGTGGGGTGGGGTTGGAGCCAGCCATTTAGTAGTGGACCCGGTATTTTCTCTACAAAGTGCTGGACCTGAGGCTACAAAATGGAGTGCCTGGAAACTCTCTCTACTAAATCAGGGCCCTGGATAGGCCACTTCACTACAAAATGACGACCGAAAAGAGGTTCAAACAGGGTTTTGATTCTGGCTTTGTTTCATCAAGATTGTTTTCAAAGGTTGTTTTAGCCATTATCTAAGGACCCAATTTGTAGACAAACCATGGGCCCTGATGGGCCCTCAGCATTCAATTTATACCCATTTTGTAGTAAACCCAAAATGCACCAAAAACCCAGAGATTGAAGGGAGTAAAACTCCAGAAGGGTTCGCTGCATTTCTTCCGTCTCAAGGCTCAAAACCATGAAGAAACAAATTGGCAAGTTATCATGTTGTTCTCTCTGTGTGTGTTTTTCTTGGAAGGAACCACATGATGGGTGTCAAGAACCCAAACAGTTTTGAACAGTCTAAATTCTTAAGTTGCATCGTTGAGGAAAAAAAGAAAACAATTCACAACGCCAACCCATGTTGTAGGTGCTTGGAAGGAAACCTGTCATTTTGTAGGGGCATGATGGAGGCCGTGGGAATAGAAACACCACACAAATACTTTCTCTTGGGGAGTCAGCTATATGCACAGGAAATAAGAAAACACCTAACCATGTAGCTGTTTCGACGACGTCTCACTATGCACCATCTGGAGCCAGACCTTTTGAAGCACGGGGGTTCGAAAGGGACCTGTCATTTTATGGCATGACATGGAAGAGAATAGTTTCACTATAAATTGTTGCGATCTTCTTAAAGAAGGTAAAAATCAACACACCAGTACATACTGTAGACGTTCTGGCAGAAGACCTGTCATTTTATAGGGGCGTGATGCGGGGTGGCTATACAGGAAATAATCAAACATACACGTTTTAAACATATACTCGCCACACACAAAAGAGCGAGAAGAGAGAGAAAGAGAGAGAGAGAGAGATATATATATATATATAATGTAGAGGGAGAGAAACAAAAACCAGGCAAATCAGGCGATATTTGGGTCTATCGGCATTTCCAAAAATTAAATTACACGTGGAAAACTTTAGCAAAATCACAACATGTTACATGTTTTCCAGAAACCCAATGGATTCACTACAAAATGCAGGGGTTCCAATTTTAAAGAGTCCTCCATGGGACATGGTAATTTCTCTACAAAGTGCCTGGCCTTGGACATTATCTTTTTGAAATTAATTTCTATCTTCATCCATGGGACCCTGTATTTTCTCTACAAAATGCCATGGTCTGCCAAAGTTGAAGTGGGACCTGGACCTTTTTACAGGGTGGCCTGACTACAAAACGACCTATAAAAAAACATTTTGTAGTGGCCTTAAGGCCAGTCATTCTGTATGGGAAAAATCAACAAGGATCCACTATTGCTTCAACCCCTTCCCATATTTTGCATTCACACAAAAGATGCAGCAAAGTGAGTGCGTAAGGCAGCGATCAGTGCGCCTTTCCACCTTCCAAGTGTCTTTGAAGCTGTAGTACCTAAGCTTTCGACATCTGGGTCAAAACTCAAGTGCATCAACATCTCACTGGGACGTGAGATGGTCTCAGATTCCAATACGTCACCAAGATCTGTGCATGGAGGTGCTGAGAGATCTTGATCCGTTCTCAAATGTAACCCAGGTGTTTTGGGTTGGCAGCGTTGAATCCCAGAACCCCCCTGTAAAAGGGACCATCACTAGGAGGCATCCCCTGCAATCCAAAGCAGCAACCCAAACCACGAACCACCGTGGAGATGTTCCCATTTTACCTCTTGAGGTGCCAAAAACTGAAAAAACTGGTTGTGCCATAAAAACTTGGAGCCATAGAAAGATAGCCATAATATCTTCATGATTGCTGCTTCTAGCCCTATCTGATGACCCCCGATGGTGGCTTCGGCGCCGCACGCCATACAAGCCAACGATGGAACCCAGGAGGGAGATCACGGCGCACAGGCCCTTGGGTAGATCACCAGCAAAAACACTGGATTGACCAACAAAAAACTTGGAATTGAAGGGAAAAGGGGAATGTATGATTTAATGAACATTGATTTACATTGATTTACAATGATTTACATCTGGTTGGTGGTATACCTACCCCTCTGAAAAATATGACTTCGTCAGTTGGGGTTACTATTCCTGATATATGGAAAGTCATAAAACATGTTACCAAACCACCAGCCAGGCATTGATTTCTATTTAGCCAAGGGCGATGCCGAAGCCGAATGGGGATGGAACGAACAGAAATGAGGGTCTCCAAAGAAAAAAATGGATATTGAACTAGCAAACATGGGGGAATATGATGGATATGTGCAACAAACAATGGCCATATGCCATGCCAGGAGCGAATTGTGCAGGACGCTGGGGAGAATGCTACATTAGTGGCTATAAATTCAGTGGTCAAGGCTGATGCTGAAAGTATCAGCTAGCTTCTATCAAAAACATGCAAAAACACATAAACATGTCAAAACAAGGGTCACAAAACCAATGGGTTTAGAGAGGTCCGCGCGCGTTTATCAACCAATGTTCCCACATCTTCAGTGTCAGCACCCAGGCTCCCAGCAAAGCAGCAAAGAATGACGAAGACCACCTGACCTGCGAAATTGGGCAAGACGACGTCTGGATAAGCTCATGACAAGCCAAATTCAAAACCACTTTTTTGGAGATCTTTGGTAAACTAACATAGCTATTGAAAATGGCCATTTATAGTGAACTTTCCAATAGTTTTCCCATTAAACATGGTGATTTTCCCTAGTTATGTTAGTTTACCAGAGGGTATCTTTGGGAGGTTTTTGGATCGCCAATTTTAAGATGATTCCGTATGATTCCCATTTGGGTGATGCCATTTCGCTGCAGAACTGCAAATGTCGGCTGAAGTTGGGAACCTGGGTTCAGTTTTGATCAGATTCTCGAACTATGAAACAACCATTAATAAATCCTGGGTCTTCATGGGTAATGTGGTGAACCCTACACTGAATCATCCTGAATATCTTGGTGTTGTTGTCAAAAATACTCTGGTTGGTGGTTTCAAACCCTCTGCAAAATCTTAGTCAATTGGGATGATTCTTCCCAATATATAGAAAAATACAAAATGCTCCAAACCACCAACCAGTAAATCCCAAATCTGATATTTATACTATATTAGATATGTATAAATAAACAAAGATTCCAAACTGGAAACTTCTTGGAACTTTTTACGGATCCTTTGGGATGATTTCATGTGATGTGCTGACAATATGACCTGCAGCGAGGGAACATGGTCCCAATTTATTTACAAGTCCCATCGTGGCAATTCCAACTTGATTATCCCATTGTCTCGTGTAATATATATATATAGTTTATTATTTATAATATATATTAGACTATATATATTTATATATATATATTTAAAAAATATAAACTAATATAAAATAATATAATATATAAAAAAAAATATAATATAATATAATATAATATAACATAATATAACATAATCTAATATAATATAATATAATACAATATAATATAATATAATATAACATAATATAATATAATATAATATAACATAATATAATATAATATAATATAATATAATATAACATAATACAATAAAATATAATATAATATAATATAATGTAATATAATATAATGTATTATAATATAATATAATAATATATATATGTGTATATATATGTGTATATAATATATAATCATATCATTAACTCCATCTACGTATCTATCCGCATCTTAAAGGGGTATCTCCCGTAATCAGTCACATGGCTCGCTGGCAGATCAGATCACCCATTTAACCCGATGATTTCCCCATTGCTGCCTCCATTTAAATTTACCACCGGGATTTCCATGGATTTCCGATTGCCATGTTTGATTACCGAAGGCCAACTCCCGATGAAATCCCATCCTGGTATATCCTGGTCCGCCAAGTGGCATTCAATGGTCGTTTCGAAGTAACAAGCGAAGGACATCAAGACCCTCTGCACTTTGGCCTCTACCTGACCGCCATGGCCACCATGGCCGTGTTTTTGGGTTTGGGTTGGCAGATCCGGGGCCCATCGGGATTCTTATGGATTCTGCCGACATAAGGGAAGTTTCTTAGCTCCGGTTACGAATCAACAGGATTCAACAGGGCTTTTGAACAGCAACTGAATTCAACTGCTTGCAGAACTTGATCATCTTCCTATTCATGACACATATAGAACGAATCCGCTGAGCACCACATCCAAGGCGTCCCAACAGGATCTTGACACACAAAGTCATCCTTCTTCTCCACCTGCCAGGGACTGCCAGTCCCGTGTGGCCCACATAGAAACCTACCTGGTCTAAAGAAATGAACTGCAAAGTTGTGACTTACAACTTTGCCTTCATTTGCATCATAGATAGATTAGATGAGAGTAAGATTAACAAATAGATTAACATTTAGGACATTTAGTAGATTAGATCAAATTGGATGGATAGATAGGATCGATGAATCAATCGATCGATCGATAGATATCCAAACAAATTAAACCAAGTGATACAGGACAGGTGCGCAAAACCCCATCCTATGACTTTTATTGCAGAGGGGGGTACGGTATCTCTTGAAAAACACGTGCAATAGCTATATAAAAAATTGCTGTAGGCTGGTCTGGTTGCAGGACCAACACAAGTGGATCTATTGCCACGAAACATCTTCGACCCGTACATACCGCCTATGTATACCTATATGCTATGCGATTCTCCTCTCGACAGTTCTGAAAAGCTTGAGGCAATAAAGTTGCGGCTTCACAAAGTCCGCGCGCCTCCTTACAAGTTCTATACCTCCAGTGAGAGCACAACCTCCGAAGCAGGTCATCTTCATGGCTAATGGCAGGGTGCTGAACAAACCTTCAATCAAGGCTTTGCCTTGACTCCGCATTTGACTCCACATAGATGTGAACTGTAACTGCACGGACACTCATCATTAGCAAAGCCATGAATGGTTTAAGTGTTCCCTCTAATGAATCAATGTAGACACCTCAGCAACTGGTGGAAACGTTGTCGCACAGAGAATGTGTAGAAGTGAAGCTCCAGAAGAGTAATGTTCGTTCATCCAGAGTTACATTACTGCGCCTAATATACAATCTTATAATAGATATGCGGTTTGTTCTCAAAGTTGGATATCCAAGCTGTGGGTTTCCCTTCAAAAATGACCCAATTTGGCTGATCTGGGGGTCCCCCTCTTTGGGAACCCACAGTGGACTCCCCATTCGCTCCCGATATGCTCCCAATCAAGCAGCACCTTATCAGAAGGAGAACTGAGCAAAGTGCCTGAGGCATCCCCAGCTCTAAGTGCCAGCTGTCAGAAGGCTGGAAAACTCAGGGAATATGCCAATATGTCTGCAAATGGGAGTTTTACAGAAAGCAGCAACGATCATATAGGACTGAGTTGGGGATAGGATGGGATTTCTAAGTTCATAAATTTGGGCAAACGCAATTTTCATAATATCAGCCCGGCATCGTCTGAGGCCTATCCGAACTTAGTGAACGCGTAGCGTCATTAACTGCTGAATTACGGCCAAACATGTAGCTTGTACATGACGTGTTTTGACCATCTGCTTGGTTGGCCCCCGGTGAAATATCTTCCATACCACTTACAAGTGGTGTTTTAAAACACTTCCCCAGAGGTTTCCCAGTTACTACGCTCAACATGACGGGGTTTCTAGCCAAACGCATCAGTTTTGGATGGTCAATGGCCCCGTTTTTGTTGGCATGCTGCATACATATATATATATATATTATATTATATATATATATATATATTTAATAAATCGATCAAATACTGCACATGCAGATTCCTGTTTTTTGGACCCACGCTACTCTGGAACCCTCCTATCGTTCATTTCCTGATAGATATCCCATGTTTTGGAAACAACACGAACCCATCAACCCATGCCAACCCAACCATACGCAAGGTGTAGCAATTCTTCTAAGTAAATAATGCCGTTTTGGGTACTACACATTCATACACATTCTAAGCCTAACCCTTGTTGAAACAAATCCCCACTTTTGTCGTCGGAACATACATATCACATACTATGTACTACACACATACATTTAAACAAAGTACGCCCCAACCCAGACATTGCTCCACACTTACAATCGTCATGATCATGATCATGATCATGATCATCATCATCATCACCATCATCATCACCATCATCATCATCATCATCATCACATCATGACGTCATCACATCACGATCATCATCACATGAGAATTCGCCACCCCCTCTGAACGATATGTTGACTGGGGTAATAACATCAACTTTATCTTCATAAGGGATCAAAGTTCGCCACCCCTTGAATGATAACAAGTCATATAACACGTCATCAAGCTAAACGTGGTGAGGTCATGATCAATTTGTCTGGACATATGACCACAAAGGTTGGATACCCTCCGGCAATCAAACAGGGTTTGCTATAAAATCCACCAATGTACCGATCTCCTCCATTTCTGGATGATGTTCCCATTAAATCTCCATTGGTTGATGATTCTATATCATTAAAACCTCCATTTCTGGATGATCTTACCACATTTTCATACATTTTCCCATTAGAACCTCGTTTTATTCATAGGATTTCCTTGCCGCTGAGCCGAGCTGCCCAGAGTGTGGCTGTCAGTTGCCCAGTGAAGGCCAGCTTGGCGCGGCGCAAGGAAAGCTCTCCGCCCAAATGCATCAGCGAGATGACCTCGACTTCCCCACTTTTGAAAGGATTCAATACAGGATGGGGCCCCCTTCAGATAGCGTGCAGTTGAGATAGAAGTGGCTTAACTATGGTTTATGGTAGATTTAACTATAGATGACTATAGACTATAGTTGATAGGGTAGTTGATGGGGTTTATAAACCAACTTACAACTGGGGGGACACCATCCTGTAGGGATCTAGATATTTCATGATATGTCTGGGACTATAAGCAACAAATAACCAACAACTGATAGTAGTCTATGTATATATATATATATGGGAATGACAAGAATACTAATGATCATAGATTCAATAGGGGGGTCCCGTCCCCACTTTCTTGTGGTTAATAGTGGTTAATACTGGTTCAAAATGGTTAATCATTGTTGATCATGATTAATAGTGGCATAGTAATCCCTTCCCCCGTTCATATTAGACAGCAGAAACCATGGTGGATGTAGGGGATGAAACCACATATGACTGGGACCATAGCATGGGGGTGTTTAGAAATAGGGGGTCCGGGATTAGTAATTCTGAAAACTGTGGGGGGTAACTCCCAGAAGCATAGTAGTGGTTTATTAATTAAGGGCTGACATTAACCAAAATAACTACTTGAAGCAATGTGGGATTCAGAGATTTGAATGCAGGTTTTATATCCTTTATCCTTTACCCGGTATAGTCGATATAGGAAAAGGAGCTGATGAAAACGAGCAGGGCTGCAGGCCCAAGTTGATGCAACCAGGCTGCTCCAATCACCGCGGCTGGAGGGATGCTCGTTGCCTGGGTGGAAAAAAACACCTGGAAAAATGCTGGGTACAATGGAAATCTGATCGGAAATCTGCTCTGATTCAATGGTTTGACAATGTTTCACATGTTTCACCTGGTTCATAAACTTTCTGCAACATCTTGCGACATTGCGCGTCTTTGAGGGCCCGGACGATACCTAGAAGACCTGAGCAGCTGAGCAAAGAGAGAAAAAGAGAGAGCGAGAGAGGGCTGCCCCAGGTAATATGTCCTTGCCAATTTAATGAGTGTGGCTGAAACAATGAACTGCAATGTTATTGAAGTGCAAATGACAAGCGTTGTCGCACAAGGCAATTAGGCCAAAATGCTTGTCATCCTTGGCACGAACAAATGTAAAAACTCTGCGCGCCAAGATAGAAAAATCCACAATGACTAAGTAAAAGATCCTAAGCCTAATTCACAAGCAGGAATGCCAATTTGCAGACATACTGGAGGGAAAGAAAGAGCATCATGCTCTCCAAGCACTGTCCCGGAAGGACTGGGGCAAGGGACCGAGCTGCCACAAGTTCCCCGCCAACTTCGCTTCTTCGGTCAGGGACTGATCGCCTAACGGATCAAAGGCCTAGGGGTAGAGCGGGTAGGTGAAAAATGTATAAAAAATTGATCCTAAGAATATTTCTAAACTCATATTATAGCAGTATAACAACTCAAAAATTATTCACAAAAAAAACATAACAACCAACCACAATTACCTCATTCATTCCTAAAAATCATCACTACCTACCATCAATCACCTCATTCATTCCACAAAATCATCACTACATACCATATCATCATCTCATTC
>Ga0126342_10023304_pt1 | contig 10144 bp, 7 predicted proteins | sample Cyp1metagenome_FD_92528 | JGI IMG/M metagenome (GOLD analysis project Ga0126342, IMG submission 92528) | Coral microbial communities from Lord Howe Island, Old Settlement Bay, Australia - Cyphastrea 1 metagenome | ecosystem: Host-associated > Invertebrates > Cnidaria > Coral ... | reverse complement strand
TATATATATATATATATACAAATAGGTATATTATGTGTACACACACACGCACACGCTGCACGAACATTGTAGCAACGGCCAGATCCAGGTGCAACATGGCGCCACCAGTGCTCACATCGACGCATCCACTGTGCAATTGGAGGAAGGCACATCCAGTCGTACCTGTCCACTGAAAGTCGTGTTTGAATATCTTTGGTGATGAAGTTGGGGGTTTTCCGTTTCCATTATTGGTACCAAAATGGAGGCGCCCTGATGTTTCTATCCACTTTTTTGGGGGGTATAGGGGAGGTTATCTCGCTACATGGGGATAGGTCAAAACCTATTACCATATCCATCAAGCAGCTATTCTAGGGATTCTAGGGTACCATCCGTGCACCAGGGTTTTGACCACCACATAGGCGAAATTGGGTACCACGCATAGCAACCAGGAGACTTGGCAAGCTTCCCTGGCAACGGATGTTCTCAATTGAAAAAGTGTGGATATTGAGGGTATTTCTCTATATTTTAGGGAACCTTTGGTGTATCACCTGGCAGGCTATGATTTTTTCTCTGCAGTGGATGATGCTTGGCCGATTTTTTTGGGACTAGTTGGCTGGTTGACACCTGAATATAGGTGAGAATGTGATGCAGAGCAAATGTTGAAAACCGTGACCATGAAATTGTACTATGTCTAGGTTATGTGTTTGTCTCAAACTGGGGTACTCTCAAAACTGCCCTTGTAGATCCTTTCTGTACCCTCTGGTAATTTAACAGTTCGCTATTGAAAAATGCCCATAGAAATAGTTGATTTACCTATTAAAGATGGTGATTTTCCAGTTAGCTATGTTAGTTTACTGGAGGGTAGTACCCATAATCTATATGGTAACACACCGGCCATAACCTATATGGTACTCTCAGCCCGTTTAAATCCTTTTAATATCTTCTAGTGGTAGTAGGAGAATGATCTTCGACCACAATACCATATGGGGCTAGCATTGTTTGCCCAGGAAACGGCGGTGAGACTCTTTTCTCAGATCCTGAAGCTTCTTGGCGGCATCGGGTATGTTTGTTGTGTAGATGGCATTTAGATGGGTTGGTTTCGGGAAAATCTTTAGCGGAAACCCATGGTTTTTATCATTAAGATCCTGGGGGTTTCCGGTGAAGATTTACCGTGACACCGCGACAACCAATCCATTGATAGATGGATGTGTCTAATGTTGTATCCTGATTAGTGTGTACCCCCCCTCCCCCAAACAATACCTATACTCTCTTTAAAGTTGTGCGCCAAAAAATTGTTCCCCAGGAAAACAAATCAGCACTGAAGTAAAGATTTCAATTGGCTACATTTGTAGTACTGAAGTAAATCCCCTGATGAACTTGTGACATTTGTAGTACTTGTAGTACTAGTAGTACCTTGTAGTACTTGTTACTTGTAGTACCTTGTAGTGAGTGGGGTTCAGCATGTTGATTGCGTTACCTTTTCCACCTTAAGATTTTTATTCAAAGTGTCATAAGAGAAAGAGAAAGGGAAAGAGAGAAAGATAAAGAGGAAGAAGAAGAGGAAGAGGAAGATGAATAGATGGAGAAACAGGAAGAGGAAGAGATGGAGGAACAGGAAGAGGAACAGAGAGAGAGAGAGCGAGAGAGAGAGAGAGAGAGAGACAGGAAGAGGACGGGGAAGAGGAAGAAAAAGAGAAAGACATTTAATAAGCGGCCTGATTCTTTTTGGAAAGGCTTGGGCTTTGAACTTTTCAATTGCTTTTGTAAAAGACTTTTCTTTCTTCTCTTGGTTCCAGGATCAGCTCTGGAAAAGCTTGCTGCAATTTTTGTGAACCTTGAGAACAAACCTACTAAAGTGAACTGGACCCTCTCATGGCCCAGTGGGCCCAGTGCCTTGGAAATTTGTGGAACAACTGCTCTTGAATAGGGGTTTAATAAGCGGCCAGATTCGTTTGGGACAGGGAGACAAGCAAGTTTTTTTTCAGAAACAAAATGGTCAGATTTTTTAACACGAACATTTTGTTTGGACAAACAAATTGCCCCCCCAAGATTTCTTGCCACAATAGCGAACGTGCCAAACAATGCATGGGTTCAGAATCATTTGGAAAAAAATTGCACAATAGCGAACCTAGCTACTAATGATTAGTAGCTTTAATCAGGATACAACATTACAATTAACATGGGTTTAGGGTTTAGGTGTTTTTATTTACTTTTCCAACAGAAAATGCACCGAACTGGGAAGATTTGGGACATCTAACTGCAGGGATTTTGTTGCTCAGGAATTCCGAGGTACGGATGTCGTGGGACATCATTGGAATATTTTCTGGGTCAGAATGATATGGCAGTGTGTCAAAACCTTGTACCCCTGGTGAACATCAAAATAGCTGGTAAATGGATGGTCATTCCCCTAAAAATGGTATTAACAGGTATTGATCCATACCCATATATAATGAACAGTATGAGATTGACCAGGAAAATCAAACAAAAATCTGTGAAAACATGTGAATACACCTGTAATTTTCCAATTACCTTATAATGAAAATCAGGCATACCGCAATACCTCAATTTATTGGCCTTCAACAGGAACATAATGATAAACCAGTAGATTTGGGGATCATTTGTTTAGCGCAACCCATAGGGGTGTTGGGAACTGATTGATTGGGTTGCTTTGTCGGTTGAAACGCAAATCAAGTAGTGAATGATGTATGTTGGTTTTGGGTCAAGCGCTTGAATGGTAGTCGGAGAAGATACCTGTTGGTAAAGAAACCTCTTCATCCAGTAGAAATCTAATTAGCAACTGAGGACTTGCCAATTACCGTATATTATATATTAATTTTGTCGAGGTAGTATTTTATCATATTTTATTCTTGGATAAATTTGGCGAAATTCGGTGAATTAATTTGGCGAAATCAGCAATAACTGGAATTTCCAAAGGGTATCTAACAGCATCACAAAAGGGCCTGTACCGTTCACAGGCCAATCAACACGGCAGTGTCACACTTTGATGGGCTACAGAGCCTTGGCCTTTTTGAGACTGCCCCAGTTCTATCCTGCTGTTGGTGGTGCTGCCTGGGGATTGCAACCCGTAAACAATGTGAAGGGCCCCCGTAAACAATGGATAAGTTGGTAAACCTAACTCCAATTTCACTACGTTTTGTGATGATACTTATAACTATAGTGCTCATGGGGTTTTATAAACCAAGTTATAAGTGGGGGCCCTACATTGCAGTGATACAAGATGATAAGACTCGTGTTCATTTTTTTCTGTTCCCTCTGGTTCATGAAGCCCTTCTGATGTGTTACGTATCACTTCGTGGAACGTGTTACCATTGGACCAATGGTCGACCTCACCACACATGGTGACTGTAAGGCTGTAAGGCTGACCATTGTTTATCTCAGGTTTGGGAATGATATACCCATAGGATCCATGTATGCTATATATGGTAACATGGATCCCATCAATACCCCAAATGTTCGCATATATACCAGCACCATGGATCCTATGGGATATGTTTTCCGAAGCTTCTATGACACGGGCACTGGCGAAATTATGGTTGAAAGTGGGAAAGGCCCCAACATTGGTTGCTTGGTTTGATTTCCTACCCAAATTACCAAATATTTTTTCCGGCAAGGTGGTGCCCCCCAGGCAGAAGATGAGTTTGTTTATATATGTTTATATTAATTATAACATTGACTACGTCTTTTGTTATAAGTATGTAATTAAAGCACATATTAAAATATATTAAAGCAAACCCTAGCTATATAATGCTATATATAACTATATATATATATTGTCGAAAACAAACTGAAATCCGAGTCAATCCCATTAAATCACCATGAAATCTCATTAAGTCCCAATATGTGTTAAATTCTATTAAAATTCACTTTTTTCTTGATAACCCCATGAAAAATCACCATTTGTGCTAGGTAAATCCCATTAAACATCACCAAATTGTAGGCGAAGTCCCATATGGGAATCACCCTGGAAATCCCATGGTTAAATCCCATGGAAGATCCACCGCCGCTGAGGAATTACATGACGGGAAGCTCCCAGGAGCATGTGGACCCCGAGGTGCTCCGAAAGGCGGTGAAGCACATGGTGAAATTCTCCGAGATTCGAGATGCTGGGACGGCTGGGACCTGCCCTTGTCAAAGCCATGGGATTTACATAGAAAAAACGATGGAACATCCATGAAAACCATGGGATTTACAATGATTTAACATGGTACATTGCAGAATCTATTGGGATTTAATGATTAATGAGATTTAGTGAGGATTCAATGGGAATTTAATGGGATTTAATGGGATTTAATCAGGAATCTATAGTGATTCAATGGGATATTAATGGGATTTAATGAGGAATTTATAGTGATTCAATGGGATATTAATGGGATTTACCCTCTGGTAAATTAAGGAAAAACCATGGAACATCACCATTTTTTAAATAGGTATTTCAACGAACTAAATGGCAATTTCCAATAGCTACGTGAAATTACCGGTATTGGGAATACCTGGGTGAAAGCTGGGGTTTTCCCAGGTTGAAGCTTCAATGGGATAGACATGGTGTAAAAGATCCACCGGAACTCTATTGTAGATATAATAGTTGTCTATTTATTATTTCTGGCTGGTGGTTTGGAACATTTTTTTTCCATCTATTGGGAATAACCATCTCAACTGACTGACTTTCATATTTTTCAGGGGGGTTAGCAGCAACCACCAAGCAGATTTAAAAATGAGTCCCATGGCCCAGAGATGTTCCAAGGATTTCGCTTCCAATGGATCCTGTGAATACGCCCAGGACATTCAGGATTCCCAGTCTTCCACTGGTGACTTCCATCTGAAGTTGGAGCTTCAAGCAGGCGGCCATGTAGATGTAGAGACCGCGTGAGCTTTGGTGCCATTTAACCGGGATGCAGATAGCGATTGTAGTAGATACAAGACCATCTGGTAAAACATACAAGAAACTATGGCAAATCACCATTTTCATTGGGTATATCCACTAAACATGGGCCATTTTCAATAGCGAACTGTTAAATTACCAGAGGGTAAAAATCGAATTTCCACCATCTCTTATATTATCCCATTGAATGCATAGAGATTTACATTATCCCACTATCCCCAATCCATCTTCATATTGCTCAATATCCAATGATTCTATTAATTAAACAAATTTATGAGGTATCCAACACTGACATCCAGGCGATTTGCTGGGTACAACACCTTTATTTTCTGGCCGGTGAGGATTCAAGGCCATTAAGGGCTCACGGACCACCAACCAGAGATTGGTGATTATTAATTAGCTGAGGATTCATTAAGGGTTAACCCCATGGCCCTTTATATAGCAGTTATAAGTTATAAGTACTCACAAGTCACCTCATTTATGGAATTTCACGATTCATGAATGTATAATCCCATAGAAATCACCAGTTATAACTAAGTTATAACCATTTATAATTGGTAAAGGGCGATCCAACATGCCATAACTCTATAATGAAACAGTTCAGCTAATATAACCAGGTTTTTGCCCGAGAGGCTGGACTGTGCATCAGCTGCCGGAACCTGACTACGGTAGTAGGTAACTGTGATAGCCCAATGTTCACCATGAATAAATCTCCATGTTTCATGAATCTCCATCTTTATCCCTATCACATAGATGTCATAGATGTCCTTTTCCCATTGATTGGTTGATTAATAGAGGGGTTTGAAGAAACCCCTTTAACAACAGGTTTCTATGATGATAGATGGTATACCAAACCGGCCCCTCTATTTTTACCAAAAGGACATTATTGATCCCTATGAACATGTCAATGTGAACTTGGATAGCGGGGGGGTTCTCAATAGTTTTCCCTCGTGAAATCCCCAATATTTGATGCTGAATCTTTCCATTTTCGGACATGTTTGGTCAAAGCCCTATTTTTGAATAATTATGAATAATTAATCATCATTATCCCATCATTCTGTTTCATGGTAAATCCATGTAAATTCGTCATGTTCACCCAAAAATCTCCAGACATCTCATTATCCCTATCAAGTTAACCATGTTGCGGGTATATCCCTATTTTCTCATCTGTCTGATATTTTTCCCAGTGACATCCCCATGTTGGATGCTAAATCCTCCTCTCCAGCAGTTCACAGGTCGCACCTTGCTACTGCCCATGGGCCGTTTGCCCTCCACCTCTGTGGCAGAGAGCTTGGTGAAAGGTCTACGCCTAGCTGCACAGCAAGGCGACAATTTGTTTGACGGATGCGGATGGGAAAATGAGCCGTGTTTCCCTATGAAAAGAAACGTGGTATTTTATATACTTATACTTCAACAAGAATTGGGAAAATGATAAACAATGAGATTCTGGAGACATGCTGATGTCTCTGTCTCATGCTGTGCGTCACTCTGAGCTTCCCTTTGTCTTGATGGGACATTCACCTGCGACCCTCAGAGATTGAACTATTAGTGATCATTAAAAAAAATACGCTGCAGTTCCTTCTGTTCCATCCTATAGTCGCATGCAATCTTGAAAGCCATAAAGCCATAAAGCCATGGGGTCTGTGCTTTGCTGTGATGGTGTCGAATACAAGGCACGTCAGAGATTTTTTGGCTACTCCATATTTTCTACAAGATTTTCCGCTGCCTGAAGTGTTCCAAGAAACTCATCTCAGAGCACCTGAAACACGGGAAACTCAAAGGATGTCGGCATCTCCGATGAGAATCTTGAAAAAAAAGGGGTCGGATGCATCGAGATGGCTAGCCTCTTGTGTCAAACTGTTTTTTTTTACCTGAGAAACACCTCCAGAATCACAGGGCTGAACTAGATCCAAGGTCTTCGAAGGGTTCACACATGTTGTTCCACGGCTTTCACACATTTGTCTTGTCTTCAGCCAAGTGCCCCCTGCTAGGAGTTTTCCGGGGAAAATGTGGATTTAACCAAACAAAATGGGAAAATCATGGGGTTCCCTGCGATTTTGTGGGTTTGCAAAAAGGGCAACTAGGTGTTTTTTTCTCAATGCATATTTTGGATTGCGAAACCATCATAATTTCCATGTTTTGCATATGTTCCATGAACTTCATGAGATTTCCATATACCCTTTGGTAATCAAACATGGCTAGCTAATTAACATCTCCGAACTAAATCAAGGTTTTGATTTGACAGTTCATGGATGCTAGTAAAATAATGTCATCAATGTCAGAAATCACCCATATCAATTGATGGTTTAGACCACCCATAAAAATGGTGATGACTTGGGGATGGTGGATCCTATTGCTTTTCCACACTCTATTCCCATATATATATATATATCCCCAGTATTTGTGAATGATATTCCCATGATTTATTCCATTAAATAACCCTGAATCTTCCAAATTTATCACTTCCACCTAATATTGTATAGATCTGTGATTGTTTAACCATCATTAACCACGTTGAACCACTATTATGCAGCCACTATTAAATTAGTTGATAATATTACCATGACTATTCCACACTCTAAGTTAGACTATGTTTAACATTGTTTAATCAACAATTATTAACCATTATAAACCACTAGATAATTAACAATCATGAACAATTATATATTAACCATTATACTGGTTGGTGGTTTGGATCATTTTTCATTTTCCATAATATATGGGATAATCCTTCCCATTGACTAATATTTCCAGATGGTTAAAACCACCAACCAGTGATCAGTTGCTCATTCACTGCCATTTTGGTTGCTTAACTTCTGATTTTTGTTCACTGAACTTCCCTTGAAAGACCTCAGAACTGGATGAAGAGCATTTTTTTTCCCAGGTAGTTCTGCCAGGATAGCCCTCCAAAAAAAATGAGATGGGAAAAGTCACGATAAAAGGTCATTTTCAATGTCGCAAACTGTAAGTCATTACCAGAGCGTAATTCACCAGACAGTTCATCCTAATCTGGTTGGTGGTTGAGCTACCCCTCTGATTACCGGATGGTAATTCTAAACTCCATCCGCCAGTTTTTCCCCAGGTCGTGGTTCTTTTCCATCCGCCAGGTGTGGCAAACTGGGACGACCTGCGGATAGCGCTCCAGGACGCCCGTGTGGAGGTGATGCTGCACAGCTCAGGAGCTGATGGGAATTTCCGGGGAAATTTGATTTGGCATGGAACAAATAGGGGGTTATGGGATGATTTCAGGTGGTTTTGGAATGATTTCAGGGTTTTAAGTATGTTTTAAGTATGTTTTAAGCATGTTTTAAGCATGTTTTAAGCCGCTAAGAGTTGGGATTGAACTTCTCGAACTTCGAGGTTTTCCTTGGGAAATACTCAATTTGCCAACGAACTTCGAATGTAGGGATTGGAAGGCAAGCAACTTACGCAACTTGACCCATGCACATTTAACGGGACTTGATTGAAGTGATTTAAAGACTCAAACAGATTAAAGTTGGGATTGGATGATTGGACCTTTTTGGGGGTTTAACAGTTTAACCATGTTTAACCAACAAGAATTGGAGGGATGTTTCAATAACTTCCAAGTATTGGAGTTTTAGAATCCACAAACAATGGTGGTACCCTAAAGAAAGAAACAGGGTTTAGCCAACAAATTGCATTTCACGTAAAATAAGAGTAATTAAACCAATTGGCCAAGAACAGGCATGGAAGCGATCAACAAGGAAGGTTGGGACACACTTCATATAGTTTGGCGATAGATTTGTCGCCTCACATCTACATGGTTGAACACGTAGTTGGGTTTAGGATCTCAAATGTTTTGGGATGGATTAATTCATCAGGCGAGGAAATTAAATGGTCATAAAAGGTGCCAAAGAAAAAATATATATAAAAAAACATACGTTGGTAAATCACGAACAGTTGGGGTTGTAAAGGCCCCTAACCAGGATTATTTACCAATAATCACTGTTTTTGTTCCCACGACTTCGGAGTAGTAGGAGTAGTAGGAGTAGTAGGACTAGTAGTAGTAGTAGTAGTAGCAGCAGCAGCATTATTATGAGCAGTAATAGCAGTAGTAGAAGTAGTAGAAGTAAAAGTAGAAGAAGTAGTAGTAATAACAATAGTAGTAATAATAGTAGTAGTAGTAGTCGTAGTAGTAGTCGTCGTAGTAGTAGTAGTAGCAGCAGTAGCAGTAGTAGTTGAACAGTTGTTGTTGTTGTTGTTGCTGTTGCTGCTGCTGCTGTTGTTGCTGTTGTTGCCCATCAATGAACTTGCATTTTGCGGGTCTACCTCATGTTTGGATAGACACCCATGTGGTACTGTTTGCTTATGTTTGTTTTACAGTATATCGATTTTATCCCCTTACCCATTAGATTATATCACCACTATATCCCTGTTCCTTCCCAATTGATATCCTCATTTTCCATCATGCTCTATAAACTTCACTTGTCGCCCTTTACCAGTTATAAGTACTTATAACCCCACTTATAGAATGTATAATTCCATTTATAAATATAACCATTGCAGTTATAACTAATGATTGGCCATACCCTCTGGTAATTTAACAGTTCGCTATTGAAAATGGCCCAGTCGAAATAGTGGATTTACCCAGCTATAAAATGGTGGATCTTTCCACAGTTATGTGACAGTCTACCAGAGGGTAAATCCCATTAATATCCCATTGAATCACTATAAAATTCCATTATATAAATCATTGTAAATCCTATGATTTTCATTGATTTTCCATAGTTTTTTGTAAGTTTACCAGAGGGTATATACCATTAAATCCCATTAAACCACCATTTTCCTATGGTTTTCCTATGGTTTTGATCTCCCCGGCACGTGTGTCAGTGGGTTCAGGAGGCGCCGGTCAACGAGTCCTGGAGGTCTTTGAAGTCGAGAGCTTTAACGTGGCCGCTTCGGCCTGGATGGAACTTGCGGTGTCTATGGAGATTTTCATGGGATGACCATCCCCCTACGGCTAATTTAATGGGATTTTATAGGGATTCAATGGGATTTTATAGGGATTCAATGGGATTTTATAGGGATTCAATTGGATTTTATAGGGATTCAATGGGATTTTATAGGGATTCAATGGGATTTTATAGGGATTCAATGGGATTTTATAGGGATTCAATGGGGTTTTATAGGGATTCAATGGGATTTTATAGGGATTCAATGGGATTTTATAGGGATTCAATGGGATTTTATAGGGATTCAATGGGATTTTATAGGGATTCAATGGGATTTTATAGGGATTCAATG
>Ga0126342_10023303_pt1 | contig 10144 bp, 10 predicted proteins | sample Cyp1metagenome_FD_92528 | JGI IMG/M metagenome (GOLD analysis project Ga0126342, IMG submission 92528) | Coral microbial communities from Lord Howe Island, Old Settlement Bay, Australia - Cyphastrea 1 metagenome | ecosystem: Host-associated > Invertebrates > Cnidaria > Coral ... | reverse complement strand
TGGAGGAGCACTTCCAAGCCGTGGACACGAGGCGGGGCCAATGGCTTTTATTCATATTCACGCGTGTTTTTGAAATATGTTGAACCAAAGGCGTCAAAAGGCTTTTCTTGGAGGGAAAAAACCTTGCGGAAGGTTGTGGGAGGTGGTCGAAGAACTGAAGCAGAAGAAGAAAGCAGAGGCTGAAGCAGCGGGCCAGGAGGTTGCATCCGAAGAAGACCTGGTCGGCGCCGCAACAACGGCCGAAGAAGCAGCGGAGGTGTACATCAGGCACGTGGCCCGGGTCCCCCACCCCAGCCGTCCGGGGCCGGGCTTGTGCATCTGCTGAGAGGGTGACCGAGGCAGTTTTACAGGACGTAGATGTAGCCACAGCAGACCCGGTCAATCCCGAAAAGATCCAGCAGGCCCTGCGCGCACAAATGTGCGCGCACCGGGCCATGGATGCTCCTAAGCACTTCCCTGCAGAAGCCGTCCTGGCGCTCTCCAAAGAGCTCAGGCAAGCAGCGGGAGTGCATGCCAGGGCTCCAAGGTCCACGAAAGTGGCTTTGGCTTCCCTCAGTTTTGACATTCCTGGGATGACCCGGCACCGGACTTTTGAACTCTTCGTGAGAGAGCTGCAAGGCCAGTTTCCAGAAGGAAGCAAATTCTGCGAGACATCCTCAAGTTTCAAAGTTGGCAACATCAAAAACGAATCACTTCTGCGAGACTTTCTTCAAGAATCGAAAGTTGAGTGCAGAGCTGACGGCCTCGTACCAATGCGTCTTGCCATTTGTTCATTCCATTTGTCTAAAGTACTGCGCCTGCCACGAAAAAGTGAGGCCAGGTCATACGAAGTGTTGCGCCTGTCACGCAAAATCATCTTAGCAAACCTGAAGATTTGATGCTCCAAAATGCAACCCCTCTCAGGAAATCAGCGCCCTGACCTCCTAACATCTCTGACTCATGTGTCTCTTGCACTGAGCCTGCAAGGCGAAATGCATCTTTGCAGATCCTTTTCAAAAGCCCCTTACCAGCCAAAGTTTTTGAAACTGCTACAAAACCTTCACGTTTTGCTCACTTTTGGGCAGGGTGCAGAATCCCTTGCACCTGCCACACAGAGCGACGCTTCAACGTCCAAAAGTGGCCCGAACGTGGTGTGTTTTGTACATTTTGACTTCGAAATGTGCTTGGCGTCACAATGGCGTGCACTTTTTCGACAGCTCAACTTCCAACTTTCTACATGTTGACATCGAAATGTGCTTCGCGTCACAACGTCTTGCCCTTTTTCGACGGCTCAACTTCCAAAAGCGCTCCGACACTGAGGTGTTTTGTACATTTGTTCAACATCTCATCTTCCTAAGTGCTCCGACGTTGGTGTGTTTTTCACGTTTTTACTTCGAAGTGTGCTTCGCGCCACAGTGGCGTGCAATTTTTCATCTCTCATCTGACCAGAAATCTCCGCACCCGCCGCTTTAGCGAGCCTACTTTTCGACCCTCCGGAGCCCCGAAACATTGTGTTTACCTTTTCGCGCACCTGCATCTTCTTTCTTCTGACTCTTTCTCTTCTCTTCTCTTCTCTTCTCTTCTCTTCTCTGACTCTTCCCACCTCTGCTTTTCATGTGTCCATATTGTCGGAAGTTTGACTTCTAAACCTCCTTAGATAATATATTGGGTGCTATCATAGTCCATGAACTGGAAAGTGTTCAAAGTGCCTGGAAGGAATTCGAAAGATCGCGTTTAACGATGAAAAGCGGACCAGTTAAACGAGTGGCAGATATCATCAGACAAGTCAACCCCGGATTAATTAGCCATGGTGTTCCTATCAAAGGGGCACTCCTCAAGTGAAGAGGCCCCCAATGGTTTTCAGTTAACAATTCAATGATTTCAATGGTCCCCAATTGTTCTTAGTGAATACTTCAACGGTAGCCCCAATTCAATAGCCGTTTGGGGTTTAATCCAGAGTTGACATACACCACGGACTGCCCACAGATTCCAAGGCAGACTGGCTCGCCTTCAAAACGCGAGAATCGACCTCCTGGAGGCGGGCGGCCATGGAGATGTATCTATGAAATTCAAAATTTATATCATGATATATCATAATTAATATACATAATATAATATCATGATTTCTCATAGATGGATATTTAATGATATGTATATATATATAGATGTTTAAATATATATATACATAAAACTATATTTGGATATACATCACCAACACTCGATATGGATTTGTCCACTTGCCCCTTGAATGTATGCCAAGTTGTTTTATGATTCGAACATCTGAAATTTAAAACCATTCAGATCTGGGACGCCAGGAAACGGCCTCCCAGCAGACAAGGAGCTGCGTAGACAACTCGGCGCCCCTGGGGTATCTCGCTAGGGGATAACATTATGACTGGGGGAATAAACATCCATTCGCCCCATTCGCCATCAGAAAACCAATTATTGTAGGTTGGGCACCAGGGTCTTGACCCATAACCGTTATAACCTCCATTTTGTGGGAATAGCCTCCGGTGTCATCAAACGTGGTGTGCTGCAGGTGGTTTTCCCAGTAATACTTCGATGATGTTCCCAGCGAACTCAACCTCCGTCTAGTTTGGGGATGTCCCAGCCATGTTTGGTTACCGGAAGGTATATAATTTTGACGTATTTCGACAAATCTGAAGATAAAATCTACGAATATAAATATAATGGAATGTCGGATGGCCATGGTCTGGTGGTCCAAGTTTGCGGGATGGAGAACCAATCCGAAATCCCATCAATTAACCCGTTACCCGCTTCATATTCCACACCACCTTTATTTGTTTCAACAAATCGCACAATAATGTCACACAAAGTGCGAACTTAGAAAGGTGAAACACCCCCTAAAATGGGCATTTCATATCTCACAAGCTGAGATTCCAGGAGTTGGCGAAACGCATCGATGACTTCGTAGCACGTGCGGGCACCCAGCTGAGCGCCAGGCGGCCAGGCGGGCCGCGGCCGAAAAATTAGATGGTTATGGATGGTCTATAAAAAGTACAGCAACCCCCTAATAGAAAGATAAATTATACTATAAATTACTACGGGGATCTACGGGGATTTACTTGTTCGGATCTTTCCGGGATGACTTACAGTAGAATCTATGTTGGAGTAATTGCGCAAATAGAATAAATTAATGTCACAGTAGATTTATGGACAAATGTCGGAATGCATTTTGGAAATTATGTCATTACGTCTTTTCGACGTGACAATCGCCAGATCAACTATCAGAATTTATATCAGGACCGATATCAACATGTTTGTCGGAAAAAGGGAAAACGCGTCAGGATAAATGTTTTCTGTAATGGTACATGTCACGATATATGTCAGATGTCAAGACGCACATCATGTTGCCAGAATGTTTCTTATTGTCTTATTGCTGCGGGGATCAAACAAAGTAATGTAATTCAGGGGAGTCAATTTGTTGGACAACACTTGAAATTGTGATCAAAAATTGGTGGTTTCCCTCATTCGGGGTTCGTGACGGAAATCTACATGGAACCAGTACAGTACTGCTTCTACCCATCAAAATCGCAGTTGTGCGTCAAGTGTCTGAAACCGCTTTGCCCATGTTTAGCAATGGTAAGCCCCAGTCAAGATGGTGATGTAATGGGACGTATACATATATGTATAATTACTGACTTGTATCTGTATGTGGATTAATTAATATATAATGTTTCTGTATGTACACATACCTAGAGTACAGAATATAATTCTCAGTATATAGATATATGTATTATCAAACTGATTATATATATATATATTTATTTAATTATTTATACACATACCGATACATAGATGGATCGGTAGATAGAGAACTGTTTACATTCGTTTTTTTGTATATGTTATATATAATGTGTATATATATATATATATATATTATGTATATATATATGTGTGTTATTATATATATATTATATGTATATATATATATATATTATCTGTTATTATATATATACGTGTGTGTAATGTAGGAGTAGGTAGAATATGGAAATTTCAAACAAAAAACTAAAACGGAAATATCTTTGATGCTCTATCTACTTCAGGATGATTATATATATATGTGTGTGTGTTTGGAATAATATATGCATGTATATATATATATATGTACACCTGTAAGATTGGGCAATTCTTTTTTTTAATGTCCCAGCAGCGCTCCGTTAGCAGCGCCAGAATGGAGCTTGGATCACGGTGCAAAGTCTGCATTGCTGGCCCTGCCGCAAGACATGCAACAGGTCCCCGGTGAATTCCCTCCATGGAGTGGTTTAGAGGGAAAGTTAGCATCCAGGGAGTTTAACAGTTTGCTATTGAAAATGCCCCTTTTATAGTTGAATCACCCTGTAAACATGGTGATTTTCCGTAGTTATGTTAGTTTACCAGAGGCTGGCATCCAGGGAAATTTGCCAGCTATGAACATTACTGGATTCTTTCCACTGGATTTTTTTAAAAAAAAAGTTTTAGGGAAAAATAGCATCCAGTAATCAAACGGGGCGACAATTCACCATGGATGATTTTGCCAGCTATAAAGCTCCATTTTAAGGAAGTTTTCAGCCAGCTGCATTTGATTACCAGGGGGTACGTAGTTTAAACGGAAGTCGTCCATGATTGGTTTGTAGTGGCTGACTCGCGTCAACAAACTTTAGACCGAAGTGCAAAAATGATCAAAAGTTGGGATATGCGATATTCCAGGGATATTGGTGGCCTTAGTTCCCCTATGAGGATTGTTGGTATGGTAAACCCCCAAGTAATCAGCATTCAAAACTCGGTGAATTTGGCCAAACAAATTGTCCATCCCCTGGTGGGATGTGCCAATGTGATAATCCCGTGTGGCCAAATCACCATAAAACATCCTCCACTATCCTGTAGATATGTCACGCGAAGCCCATGGATGTTTCGAACCCCAAAGAACTTCGCAATTTCGCGATGGTGGGTCATACTGAGGCACATTTAGGCACCCAAAAGGAAATGGTCGTCTCCACTTCTGAAACCCAAAATCCCATGGTTCAGAGCATGATTGCAAAGTTGAAACAAGTATGTGGTATCCGGGTATACATTTGGAGACAAGCCCGCAGTGCTGCGCTGTCCAGATTGCAATGGACGGTTTCAGCCCCTCATCACAAACAGAGTGTCCCAGTGAGAGAGCCCAGAGGAATGGGGGCCCAAGCAGGTGACCCGTTTCACAGGAACCCGAATAGCCGGAGGGTTCATCATGGTTCATCCATGGTACTGGGGGCCCCATATCCCAACTGAAATGGGGGTTTATAAACATGGCGATGGCCATAAAATAATATAAAAGTAACCTCAACTGCACCCCCAAGTAACGCATACCTATCCACACCTTTCCACATGGGTCTAGCTCAAAACATGAAATGTCTGTTTCACCAAATTGTGGGGGGTTGGCTCTTAGAGGTCTACTTTGTAGGTGCCCATAGGTGCTCTAAAAAGATAGAAAAACAGATCAACATCAAACTAGGTTCTCAAAATAATGCGAGCTGTTTTTTCGATCTTTTTTGGGACCCGTGCAGATACATATATTTAGTATATGTGAACAGCGTTGTGATCACCCAAAAATGGTACGGCATGCTGCACGCCTGCTGATCCATCGTCATTAATTCCTATGTTTGTTGAATTTCAATATATCTTGGTACCATTTGCTGCTCAAAAGCACAGAGTAACCAGGATCAGCACGTCAAAAAGGACCCTTATACATCATAGAATCGCCTTGGAACTATGGTTACAAGCTCTGAACATTCCCTATAAATTGGCGTCGAATCATTAAAGCCCTGGGGGAGGTGCCTCCCTGTGTAGTTTTTGGGACCTCTAGCCTCTAACTTATGAGGGTTCAAACCAAGAATGGATGTGGGAGGTTTACTCTTTCAAATCAATCATGTCGATATTTAACTTAAGAATGGGATGCGAACAGCAAGGAGTTTATTGGTAGGCTAAGTCATAAGCGTCATCCACCAACTTGACAGATCCAGAGAAGATGAACATAAAACAACTTATACTAACTCTACGCGCGTTACCAAAACAGGCAGACAAAAATAGTTCGCTTATGCTCGTTTCATGTTTCCAGTATATTCGATAATTGCTCATGTTGGTTGCGTTTTGTGTGTTTCTTATGGAGGCCTTGCTGTGGATAATGAGACTTTAGCAAGCAGCTAGCAAGACAGGTATGCGTTTACGTGATTTATTTTACATGCTTTATCTATGGCTATAAATTACCACGCTGGAAACCTTCACTCTGAGAGCTGATTGGCTGAGGCCGTCGCTTCATTGCGTATTTGAGATCGGCTGGGATACCTAATTTCATGCCCAATTTGTCAGGGTGTGGAATGGTGGGCGCTATGGTTTCCGATTCTTAGGGGAATGATCATCAATCTTTTAAAAAACTATTGTGGGATGAATGACCATAGCAAAAGAGAATCCCATGTAACTTGACCATGGCATCAGCTGAGTGTGTCGTCCCTGCAATGCAACACTGAGGCTCGATCAAACATGACGAATCGCGGCAAGGGCAAGTCTGGTGGAAAGGGGTTCTGCCGGCATGTTCCGCAAGCGCGGCTTGCGCTCAGCTAATGATAGCTGGACGCCTGGTGACCTTGTGTCCTTCACCCTAGCACCTAACAGGTAGCTCGAGCCTGGTAGTCCAAACAAAAATCCGGGCTTGCCGAAGGGATTGAAAGGTGACCAAAAATGAATATATAGTTTCATCATGTTTCATCACACATCCAAAAAAAGATGCCTTAAGTTAATTCAAATGACCAATTTGCTTGTGGAGTTCAGGCCCTGTTGACGAGCATGTTTTTCAGGCGGACGAAAATTGCAAACCCACACGTTTGTTACGCACATGGGACTGGGTCAAAATTTGGTTGACCCCCGGCATGCCAGATTGACACGTTATGTTTTGGATACAAGAGCATCAATGCCAACATTGGGTCCCCTCTGGGAATCAAACATTGCATGCTGGAAAGTCCCCCATGTATAGATGATGTTCTGTTTCAATGCCAATTTATAGGGGATTTCCCATTGCCATGTTTGATTATCCGAGGGACATTCTAGTGTTTGCTCATGCTCAAATCATATCTCAAAGGTTTGGTTTGCGCAGTGCCCACTGATGCCACACGTACCGAATATATCAGCGCAACAAGAATTTGAATTAGAACACGGTGGTATTTCATCGTGTTTCCACTTCTAACATGTAATTAGAGAATTTATCCAACAACATACAGAGGTCCCACCATATTTCCGTGCTCACCAAAGAATAGGATGATGGAGTATCTAAAGGTGACTACAGACAATATGCTCAGGCAAAAGAAATTTGGAAACAGACCCATGAGGTTTGTCGGAAAATCTGGTTATTTCTCCCAAATCCCCTGGTTCATGAGTTACTCCATTACAATGACATTTTTGGGTATCCCCCCATTCTTGTACAAACCCATGTGCGGGTGGAATATTAGTTACGCCAGATTCCATGGTTTTAATTAAGTCACCATTTAAACTACAGCAAAATTGCCATGCTCATCAATTTTCCACGGAAAACAAGCGTTTTCCCATCAAAAATTGGCACATGCCTGGCCTTTTTCACAATGTCGATCTCCCGATCTCCAGGCGGATCAAAGTAATAGAGAAGCCAGCTCCTGTGGGTGCGCCCTCCGGGGCAGGGTGCATCACTGGTCCACAATGTGGCTGCGTTTTACTTGCCATCTTTATATGGAACATCATGATTCATCTTCAATTTCTCCATGTCCGTAAAGCCTCCTTGATGGCGATTGAACCGCCGTTGTGGAAGCCATAGAAATCGCCCCTGCAGGTCTGATGGCAATGCCTGGGGCAAGACATGGCTGGTGGCATGGAGCTTTAGGGACCCCAGACGTCTTCAAGGGTTGGTAAGGTTGTGGTTTTAGTGTTAGTGGTGGTAGTGGTGGTAGTGGTGGTGGTGGTGGTGGTGGTAGTAGTAGTAGTAGTAGTCCTAGCAGTAATAGCGGTAATAGCGGTAGTAGCGGTGGTAGCGGTAGTAGGAGTAGTAGGAGTAGGAGTAGGGGTAGGAGTAGTGGTAGTGGTGGTAGTAGTAGTAGTAGTAGTTGTTGTTGTTGTTGTTGTTTTTGTTGTTGTAGTAGTAGTAGGAGGAGGAGGTGTAGGAGTAGGAGTAGCGGTAGCAGTAGCAGTAGCAGCAGTACCAGCAGCAGTAGCAGCAGCAATAGCAGTAGTAGCAGTAGTAGCAGTAGTAGCAGTAGCAGCAGCCGCAGTAGTCGCAGTAGTCGCAGTAGTCGTAGCAGTGGTAGTAATCGTAGCTGTAGTAGTTGTAGTAGTTGTAGTAGTTGTAGTGGTTGTAGTAGTTGTAGTAGTTGTAGTAGTTGTAGTAGTTGTTTTCCCTGCGGTTGTGGTTGTGGTTGTGGTCTTGCTTGTGATTGTTCTGGTTGTTCCGGCTGTTCTCGTTGTTGCGGTTGTTGTGGTGGTTGTGGTTGTGGTTGTGGTTGTGGTTGTGGTTGTGGTTGTTGTTGTTGTTGTTGTGGTTGTTGGTTGTTGGTTGTTGGTTGATGGTTGATGGTTGTTGGTTGTTGGTTGTTGGTGGTGGTGGTGGTGGTGGTGGTGGCGGCGGTGGCGGTGGCGGTGGCGGTGGCGGTGGTGGTTGCAATTAGTTAACATGTTTTGTTTCTGCTACTGGGTATGAATACTTTATGTCAGAGGACATCCAGGCTTGTCCATGAAAAAACAATGTACTGTATCCCAACCTATGGAAATTTTAATCTGGAAAACTTTCGAGACCATTGTGCCCATTTTTTCTGGGCACATCGATTTTCAGACCAAACCTCCAAACATTTTGGACGACCAGGCATCGGCTCTACCTAGATGATCAGAGGGCAGAGGGCATGCAACTGTGATCTGGCTGCGGGTCATGTCGCCCTTTTTTCCGCTGACCAAAACAGTGCTTTGGCTATGTTTGAAAATGGGGTACGCGGAAACTTGATGGCTGGAGTACTCCTCATGTTCAGACCCATATTGATCTGGTTGGTTGTTTGGAAAATGTTTTTATTTTCCCTATATTGAGAATAATTGACTAATATTTTTCAGAGGGGTTGAAACCACCAACCAGTGATAGGCTCAAAGAGATGTTTGGGGTGTTAGTTCCGGACCCACAGTCTGATCTGCCCGGCGGGAATCCGCGGGGGGAATCCGCGGGGGGTCAATGGGCCACCGTGAAAAAGCCAGAAAGTTGTCAACTGTTCCTCTTGACATGCAAAATTCCAGATCACCTTGACAAAATCCAACTAGGACCTCAAAATTGTCTATTACTTTCGAAACTTTCCTCCAGCATCATCGTTGCTAGAAATACAACATCGAGCTGTGCACTTGAACATAAATATATTTCAACACCTGAACCTGGCCTATGTTTCGTTTGCGAAACTGAGTTGCGGTAACTGTCTCACCTTTGTTTTTGCCAGGCATGTGTCAGTCATTGATGCGCGCCACAATGGCACTACAGCAGCCGCGACAGAAAAGTGGGCAGGTGGCAGATGGAGTCGCTCAAATCTCCTTGCGCAGTAGGTGAATGCAGATTGCTATGCCTCAAAAAATTGGTTAAGAAAAATAAGTTGTTTTGAGCATTTAACCGTCCAAAGAACCTTGTTTGGTACCTCCTTGAGGTAACCCCAAATTACATTGGACCCAAAAATCCTTCCACCCTGCCAAGTCATGCCTCACAAAGAGATCGTTTTCCATGTCATTGGGATGCAGCAAATGTAGCGACACCGCACCAAAAAGGGCATTTGGGTTGCGACTAGAATCTAGAAACTGACTTTGTATCGAGACAATCTTCTGTATAATTATAACTCAATAGCTTTGGTGAAACGGACCTTCCCATACTCACAGATAAGCAGAGCAGCGTCATGACAATTGTCACCACCTTGTCGAGGAGAACAATCCTGTCCACTCACATAGCTGTAGAGAAATGTGTCCTCCTTGAATAATATTGACTATGTTTGACGGATCTTGACTGTATATTTAAGTTATATGATATTATACCAGTAGTACCGCACAAGGCGGTGGCGGAAGTTTCAAAAATAGGAAACCTATAGGAGACATTGGCTGTTGTGAATCAGGGATGGCAGAGCGAATCCACTGATGGACCGAAAGGTGCTTG
>Ga0126342_10023302_pt1 | contig 10144 bp, 4 predicted proteins | sample Cyp1metagenome_FD_92528 | JGI IMG/M metagenome (GOLD analysis project Ga0126342, IMG submission 92528) | Coral microbial communities from Lord Howe Island, Old Settlement Bay, Australia - Cyphastrea 1 metagenome | ecosystem: Host-associated > Invertebrates > Cnidaria > Coral ... | reverse complement strand
TCCTCTGCTTCCTCCTCTCCATCCTCTGGCTCCTCTCCTTCGCCTGCATCCTCTGCTTCCTCCTCTCCATCCTCTGCATCCTCTGGCTCCTCGCCTCCTGCGTTGCGTTCTCGTCGACGACGCTCCTCTTCGTCATCCTCATTGGACACTGATTGGACACCTTGGCAAATTTATTGAGTCTCTCGATTTTCTCCTCTCTTGTGAGCTTCCTCTTCCTGCTTGCTGCGTCCTCACTCCCAGCCACTGGAGACTTGTCTGCAGTCTTCTTCTCTGCAGTCTTGCTGGTCTGCGTTGCTTCTTTCTGGGTCTCTTTCTTTTTCTTTTTGAGCTCAGTCTTGCTGGTCTCTGTAGTTTCTGGAGACCCTTCTTCCGTCTTCTTTGCTTTCTTGCTGGTCTTTGCCTTTTCTGGAAGCGCTTCTTCGGTCTTCTTTGCTTTCTTGCTGGTCTTTGCCTTTTCTGCAAGCGCTTCTTCGGTCTTCTTTGCGTTCTTGTCAGCTTTTGCCTTTTCTGAAGACTGTTCTTCGGTCGTCTTTGCTTTCTTGTCAGCTTTTGCCTTTTCTGAAGACTGTTCTTCGGTCGTCTTTGCTCTCTTCTTTTCTGTCTTGCCAGTCGGTGCCTTCTTTGCAGGCTCTTCTGCAATCTTCTCTTCTGTCTCGCTGGTCTTTGCTTGATCTGCAGAATCTTTTGCCGTCGTCTTCTTCTTCTTCGTCGTACTGGCCTCTGCGTCTGCCGCAGCTGGCGACTTATCTGCCGTCTTCTCTTCTGGGGGGCTACTCTTCTTTCGCCCACTGGTGATCTTCTCGTCTTGATCTGCATTGTCCTTCTTGTCACTTGCACTGGTCTTAGCCTCTGGTGTTTCCTGTCGCTTCTTCTTGGCACTGGACAGCGTTTCTGCCTCTTGCATGCTCTTGGACTTCTTTATGACCACTGGTGTGGCTGCAGGACTTGTCTTGCCTTTCGTCTCACTTGTCAGAACTGTCTTGTCTACCTGTGGCGTCTTGCTCCCACCTGTTGGAACCTCTTCTCGCTTCTTACCCTTGGGTTTCACAGTCTTACTCTCAGGTGTTGCCTCATCTCTTTTCTTCGGTGTTTTTTTCACTGCAAGATTGGCTTGCGCCATTGTCTTGAGCCTCTGAAATTTTTCTCTCAAAGCCGCATCAGGAGATCCCTTCTTACCCTTTCCTGCAGCTTTTCCTTTGGCAACTACTGCCAATGCTTCACTTTTCTCTTTTCCCTTTGCCATACCTCACACGTGATGAAGTAAAACCATTATAGTACTATATAGGAGAAACAGTGGCATGGTTCAGCCGCAGGGATCTCTTTAGTTTTGAATAACCAAGCTGCCTGGCAAACCAACGGTGGCTAACGAGCCCTTTTCCTGAGTAGGCCAAGTGTCATCAAGGGTCATACAGTAGCTAAACAATATGGAAACAACAGTTTTCTGTGAACTATAGCTACTTGCAAACAAGACTCTGTGTGGGAAAATTTGACAAATGTCACACGCCCACTGGAGCCAAATGGCTTCATTTCGGGGATCTGGGATGACACGCTATGACACGCCTAGATGGCGATCTATGTGTCCCATGACACGCTATGACGCGCTATGACACGCAGCCCCAAAAATCAAGGAATTTGAATCGATGTCGTACAGAGTGTCAAATGAGTGTCAAATGAGCGTCAAAGAGTGTCAAATGAGTGTCAAATGAGTGTCATGGGGTGTCTCGGAATGTAAAACCACCACTTTTCTAGAGTGTGATCTAGTGTCACAAGCTCTATTTTGAAGAGTGTCAAAGAGCGTCGTGGAACCTTAACACGACTTTTGAATGGTGAATAAACTTTCAGGGATTGCAGGGTGTCGGAAGGTGTCATGGGCTAAAGACCCTGCTGGACAGCACCCAAAAGAAGGTTTTGACACGCCACCACAAGCTCCCGAAGTTATTTCTGGATGTGAGTCGAAACCCAAGGCAACACACCACCACACCCCTGAATAACATGGGTTGAAGAAATAAAGCATCAGTGGCATGTTCAATTACCAGCTGGATCGGGGGCTGCTTTTAAGCCATTATCCTAAAAAATGTTGTTTGCTTGAAACACCTCACCCCAACCATCACCGGGATATATGTATATATATTTAAAACCTATACATACATACACATTGTATACATAGAAGGCACATTGCATATGTGCTTCACCCAACCCACTGAGAGTCCAGTGAGGTTTCCAGATTCACATATGATAATATATCATTGGAAAGGTCCTTTAGGCAATAGCCCACCAAGATATAAATTGAATGGATATAAAAGCCAAGCACGGAATATAACCCCACTCATCTAAACGGGACCCACAATGTATCCCAGCTTTTGTTGGGCACCATGAAAGCCTCGCCTGGCCCTCTTGGAAGGTAAAAGAGATTGCTCGGAATCATCGGACGATTCGCTCGACATGCCACCTGGCCACAAGCTGCAGAGAGGGAAGAAGAATTGGGAAACTAAGGGCCAAGGGATTAGCTGGAATAGCTTCCAGGGCCATCCAAATCTCTGGAATACTTTCTGGTTATATCCAACCATCACGCCGTTTGTCAAATGAGTTTAGAAGCTTTGAACCCAATGACCCATAGGGATACGAAAAAATATCGAAAGAGCACCCATGCCTGCCGGAAACATGGGGAAACCAATCAGCTGGCATGTTTCTTGGCAGCTGGAATTTGATTTCTGCTACGGTAGCATTACCGAAGCAGTCAAAAGAGGATTGAATGGGTTGGCCGCACTGTCGCCAACGTCATCTCATGTTGGTGGTGGCCCTTAAAAAGAACCGATGGCATCAAATACAATTATTAAATATCATGAGCTATAGTTGTGGGATGTTTTTGAGGCCGTAGCACCCCACCACCAATCAATCTGCATCCCTAGAATCACAAGTTCCAGCTGGGTTCGTTTCTAGTACATCACTCAGCTCTGAATCCGATGAACACGGATCAACATCCTTGAAGGTCAGGTTGTGGTCGCGGAGATGTACGTGAAGAAGGTTCATCGCCTGAGCTGCAACGACGCTGGCTTCTATGATGCCCAGCTACTCATGGATTGGGATGTGTGGGCTGTGTGCTTTCCCTTTCCCAAACATTTGAAGTCTCGATTGTGATTTTGGCTACGAAGCCCCAAAGAATTTATGGAAACACCACAGCTTTCTTATTTTCATGTTGGCGTGGACACCAAACCAATAGGAAAATTGCTATCATAGCTGATAGGTTCCCAAGGGCCACTCTTGAACATTGGTTTGTATACCCGATAGACTTACCAAGGGAAAATGGGATGGTTAAAATGCCCAGCTATGCCCAGCTAATCCACTATGTCTTACAAACTTTCAAGCTCAAACCTGTTTCCAATACCGAGCTACTGTGTACGAGAACTCAAATGGATATGTTTGGCTCTCCTTGAGCCCTGGTGCCCCAACCTTGGTATGAAGATACATGGATGGGACAAAAGAAAGCTAGCTGCATGTTGGCACTCATTCTCCATCCACATGTGTTGCTGCTGGGCGCAATTCCCAAATCATATTTTCCAGCGGGTGTCCTATGTACATCAATATAACAATGCAACTCTTTTGAAATGGACCCCATAACAAGGCAAAATCAACTAAGCAATAACGACCCTGGTGCAACCTCGGGAATCACGGTACTTGCGTGCCATTTTGATACCCTTCATCTTTTGCAACGCTTTCAGTGTTGACCTGCCAAAGCAACACAGTAAGGGGGTGCCCCCAGCGAATTGGCAGAAAGGTTTATCTTATAATCTCAATGTATATATAATTAAAAACACACATATATATATAGCCCTAAGATGTCCTAGGTTTTGCAGTGGGAAAATTCTAGCACATATAACCAAGTGTGTCCTTTTGAAGACCAACACAGGTTGAAAGAACACCTTTATGGGCCAATTTTGGTACCCTTTCTTGGCCGTTTTGGGTGTAAAAAATAGCTTCAAAGGGGGGCTGATTTTGGTGCCCTTTTCTGGCCGTTTTGGGTGTAGAAAATAGCTTCAAAAGGGGGAATCGTCAAGTTTAATTGGCAGCTATACCCCACGGTTGGGAATGGCGCCAGATCATTTTGAACAGACCCAAACATGTAAACATTAAACAATGTTTCCCCCGGTTGATAGCCCCAGCCATTAATATAGAAATACAACAGTCCCTTCCACCTAAGATTGAATATCCCCTAGAATAACTTTCACTTCAGCATCGGAGCTATTCAATTTTGGGCCCCTTAAGGGCATGCTAAATAAGTGGAATGTTCTTTGTAACCATTGAATTGGGAACGAGATCCTGACAGGCAAGGGCCCCAAACATTACCCTTTCCGGCCCATTGTCCTGCGCTCAGACGTCATGCTCTGGCACGGAAGCCCGTCCAGCCACGGGGCTGTGGAGATTAGCATCGTCCTCTTCCTTGGATCAGCATCTGGGCTGGAAGAAAAGGAAAAGGTTGGATATGGTTGGATAGAATTGTTTCCTTCTCTAGGTCCCGATTTTTTACCTTTGACTTTCACCCACAACATGCACCTGACGGAATTCATTTCAACCATGACACTCCGTGTTGCCACCCAGCATTCCAAGCGGTAAGTAGAAGAACTTCGCTCTGTGCCTCTTGATCACCTCCTGCAATATGCTTAGACTATACTGAGTGGGTCTTCAATGGGCATAAAAAACGTAACCAAAACAAGTTAGCACTATCCCTTTAAACTTGTTTGATTGGGTTTCCTTCCTGACGTTTACCCCGATCTTCCCCTGATTTCTTGTGGAGCATGGTTTCAACAACGCCGCCCTGCGATTCCTAAGGCATCAAAATTTTGAGGCATGCATTTTTCTGGACTTGGGTCAGCCTGGAAATTAAATTAGAAACGAAAGGAAAACGATATGGTGGAAGGGTTTCTTGGGGTCTAAGTTTGGGGGGCAATCTCAAAGGGACAATGGCCCACCTGCAACGGCGCATAGAAGGGGAGAAGTGATGAACTGGGCTGCTCAATCACCTAGTAAACTCCTTTGCGCTTTGCGTATTCCAGCCTTAGATAACCAACCTAGCTGTGTCTGCAAATGCAGCCCAAATCACCACACTTGAAATTCATTGAATGGCATGCTATGTGTGATATGTAGCCTAGCTACAAGAAGCAAAGGCGACGGACAAGTTTGTTCATGCGTCGTACATTCTTCAGGGATTTATTACCCCATGGACGTATGCGGCAACGACGGGTTGAGCCTTGGGAGACCCATACCCAAGATGCACAAGTTGCTCCCATCCACATGCAGCCACCTTTGATGAGCCTCCTTGCTGCTTGCAGCGCACAATACAATCCAATCGCGGTCAGAAGGTCGTGATGTCGACTGTAGCGCACCTTTGACATTGGGATGTGACATCATAAACTGGGATGCTTTCATTTCTGTGGGCTGAACCCCTGTAGTACATAGCCGATTCCTGAAAGCCGTTGTGTGTAACCCCAAGATCAATGTTTTGAGCTCGTATCTTTTGATGTGTCCCCAAATGTCTTCAAGTAGGCTTAAGAATCTGAGCACTGGATGTAGTTTATGTGCAAGTGGGTGGCATCAAGCGCCAGCGCGCTCATGCCAAATTCCCCAGCCACATCTGTCAAACGATGAGACCCAGCGCATAGCTCCAGGAAGTTCAACTTCTCTGAAGGTTCAGGGGTCCCAAAACCTTGGCAGCGCACACGCCCCAGAAAAGCATGTTGTTGCTATAGTACCCCTTTTCCAGCTAACTGATGTTTGTAATGTTGGTTTGTTTTTTGCTAATCAGCCGGGTAGCTGGCAATGAGGGCAGCAATGAGGCCAGCAAGGAGACTGTATTTCATGGCGCTGACCAACACGAGTAGCTATTTCAGATTTCTGACTTACAACATCTTACAACCATCAACACCTATGGCCCCATGATCCAAGGACTCCTGGTATCTTGTGATTCTGCATTGGCGTTTCATTGCTTCAGCAGCTCAAGAGAGGCAGGGCGAGAATCCGTGGGATGTATGTGGGCATGGGTCAAAACGGTCATGGTTATAGAACATTCAAACCGTAAACCCAGAACCTACCAGCACAGTTGGAGTAAAATCACAACACGTCCAGCAACACTGCTAGCAAAAACGCTTTTTGTCCAGTTCGCACTCCATAGGTAACATCGTCCCGCATATGCAGGGTCACATATGATCACATAATCCAACCATATCTACTACCCCAGGATGCCATCAAGGTGGCATTTTCATGGAACATTGAATACGCACGGTCATGCGTATTGAAAACCAGGCGCTTCTCTAGAGCCTGAAACCCCAAAATGTAAATGCTTCAACATTTTTATAGTTGAAATGTCCCAGCAAAATGCGTCAAAGCCAACAGCTTCATACGTGGCCAACACGGACCCATAAGCATCGCTAGAGAAACCTTTCCTGGAAAGGTATCAAAAACTGGTACTGTGACCCATCAGTTCCAACATGTTTGTCATCTCAGTACCTTCTCCGCTTGATCTCCGATTCGGGCATCCCAGCAAGGATCGCCTGGCGTTCCGAGCTGGCCTTCCACAGAGCCTCGATGTCCTTTGGCTTCAGGTTGCCATCAGAAGCTTTGCACCTTGGATGATACTTGGACAGAATCTTGGGGCAGCAGGAATTAAATTTACAGGACAGAATCTGTGGGAACCTTGGTCAAAAACGAAGTAGTACTGAATCAAACAAAGAAAAAAATTACCACCAATTTTTTTGGGAAGTAGCTGTGCAAAAAACTTCTTCTTGGCTTCCCCATATGGAGTTACACCCTATTTGGAAGTGGTGGTCGTATAACTTTCTGGTGTCTTCTTCTTGTGGCCAGGTTTGCATTTAGGTTCCGCTGTGGACTTGGGAGCCTTGCGCTTCTTCACCGCGACCGTTTCCTAAGCTAGCATGACACCCTGTGTTGAGCAAATGGCACTATATCGAAATCCATCACAACATAAGAACATATTTCACAATATAACAAAATACTTCATGAATAAGGAGGTGAAGTATCCTGTGCGGGATCCTTCTTCTTGTTCTTCTTGTCCTTTTTACCCTTAGCTGTATCCGCCCTCTTAGCTATCTCTGCCCTCTTAGCTGCAGCAACTTGGATCTTGGCAAATGGGTTCACCACTTTTTTGCGGCCAGCACGACCACGTCCACCATCCTTATCAGTGGCGAACAGCGGTCTTGAAAGAATGGGATGGGCATGCCAGAATAGTTTGGAGGAAAGATTGACCAAGAAAATCTGGATGTATATTCCCGGCCTTGGGTTCAGCATCATCATCAAATTGCAATCTGGATATATATTCCTCGTCCTGCATGGACACCCCCAAAAAATCACGAAAATCAGAAAAAGTGACATACTTGCCAATCAAGCGTTGCACATGGTCTGGGGCATTCTTGGAGGCAGCATATGGGGCAACCCTCAAAACCGTGTCAAACCCGAACCTCATAGAAATCCAAAGGCAGCGTCGGCGCTCTCAGCAATAATTCAGTGAACTCATCATCCTCCTCATCCTAGCATGGGGCTAAACACATGGCAATAAGCCAGACGCATTTCTGTTCAAGATTTTTCCAATAGAAATTACAGACTGGTTTAAGCTGTCAGACTCTGGTTTTTGAAATGATTTCCATATATGAAAGTGGAACAACCTTTGCGTGGGGGATTCCAAACCAACACGTAAAAATCCTATAAGGGGAAACTTGGTTGGTCCAATCGCCACACAGCCAAGGATGGGTGGCCTGCGCAGCAGCGGCATCTTCTTTGGCGCAGCTCTGCTCCGATTGATCTGCAACTCCTGGCATATAAGCGCAGCAATGGTGATTTCGAAGGTATCTTTGACGGCAAGAATGGTGGCATGCTGACTTTGGGGAAAGGGTCCCGATAATTTTTTTTATGGCTCCTGGCTGCATCCGTTCCGGGTTTTGCACCATCTCATCCAAGAAAAGGGACCACAACACATCCATGTTGGCAGTGATCGCTTCCGTAGCTTGTTCATGAGTGAGACCATGTTGCTCAACAACATCACCGAAGAGTCTATCCCCTTGGCTGTTCCAAATCAAACAGAAACATAGACTCTATAACTTGTGGCTGACATCTTTTTGCATATCAAAGAAACTTAATTTAACCTCGAACTTTCAGTGCGGAGAACTGACATGATTTTTGAATCTCTACGACGTGAATTCAACTGAGAAACAGTTCCTTCCTGTCGAGCCAGAGATCCCATTCTTCCCAGTTCTCCGAATCCTCAAAGTTACCTTGGAAACGGTTCCGACGTTTCGATTCTATGGGTTCAAACATTAGACCCCAAATGACTTTATTAAATCACATTGCAACCCGAATCCCTAAGTCAAGGTGCATGTTTGTCCATGAGAGTTGGAATCCAAAGGTTTACCATCCAAGATTGATGAATCGAAGGGTTCTCCATCAATATCGGAATCCATGGGCTCACCGTCCAAAGTGGAATCTTTTCCGTCAAATTCCCACTCGCCCCATTGAGAAGTAGGAGCCTCGTCAGACATACCTGGATGCCACGAATCCCACTCCCAATCGTCACCGGCCTCATCCCACACTCCTTCCTCCCAGTCGGCGTAAGCATCGTCATGATCAGAGGGTTTTGGGATCAGCCCTGAGAGGCACGAACAGGTGATGTCACAGGTATGACTGTTGTACCCCAAACTCCCCAATACATCCCAATACCATGTTTACAGTAATCAAAAACCCCCTCACCGAGCCCATGTTCCAAGGAGTGTCCATATAAGAATCAGTATGATCACACAGGTTGCAATCTAGACACCAGGGCAATATGCAGAGCATGCTTCACCAGCATACGCATCAGTCACCCATTGAAGCTGGCCTTCGATGGCGCAAGACTGAAGATTGGTCTTGTTATGTCTTGCTTTTCTGACTCAAATGAACCATGCAAAACCCCTTTCTCAGTGGGCACATTTTGTTGCCACGTTTTTGCACTAAATTCCCACCGAGTGACTCTCAGCCGCATCATCCCAAACCCAGGGTTCATCACCTTCACCGTCGACTGCAGCCTTGGGATCATGCGGGCGTTGATGAATCAAGTGATCTCAGTTTGAATCTTTGTATGGATCTGTGCGGTGGAATGATATAAATATACATGATGGTGCAAGGTGGGGATTTGACTGGTAACCTTACTATACAGTTCTGTTCTGCGTTGTTTGAAGTTCTTTGTTTTAATGGTTTGTCATGCATCAAAGCCACATCCGTATAGTTCCCATCGGTGGCAGCAGTGTCAAAGTCAAGGCGCTTGGGATCCACCTGCAACAGAATATGTGTGATGCCCAAAAAGGGAAGGGAAAGAGGTTCAACATGGTTCAACACTTTCTACTTGATTTGCAACCCCACCCACAGGGAAACCTCGTAAGACTCAGATTGGTCTTGGGCTGGCCGATACGGAGTTCGTAGCTTCCAATCCCGCTTGGTCTTCTTCACTTCAACCTTGCAGTGGCCAAGGCTGTTCTTAGACGGTACTTGATCACTTCAAGATTTTTGCCAATACAGTGGATGGAAGAAATCCTGCACCATTTGGTAACTATTGGGAACTATTGGGAACTATGAAACAAGGTAAATCATGGGATGATACTTAGATTAACCATATGGCAACTGATGCAGGATTTCATCCATCCACAAGATGTTCCCAACTCGTTTCATGATCCATTTTGATCAAGGTCTTGATATTTTCCAGGTACCAAGTTTGATATCACCCCTGAAAATTGAATCACACGTGCTACACCGAATACAATATGGGCCTATCCAACAAAATTAGTGTTGTCTTTGGGCCTTTGCGTATCCCTGAATTGTCACATTTTCCCCATCTAGAAGCCATGGCACTGGGCTTTTCTGACTTGCATCGGGCTCATCGTCCTGGATGGAAACTGAGGAAGAGATGTATATATATATATATATACAGAGCTTGTGCTGCTGATCGACCTATGCAACAAATAACCTTCATGGCTCTTGCGCCTGTGCATGCAAACTGAAAGGGAGAAAAGTGGGCAGGTAACAGAGAATCAACCTCATGAATGACATGGTTGAATGCCAAGCTAGTCTATAGAGTCTATATTTACTACCCCGAAATCAGACCCACCCC
>Ga0126342_10023301_pt1 | contig 10144 bp, 10 predicted proteins | sample Cyp1metagenome_FD_92528 | JGI IMG/M metagenome (GOLD analysis project Ga0126342, IMG submission 92528) | Coral microbial communities from Lord Howe Island, Old Settlement Bay, Australia - Cyphastrea 1 metagenome | ecosystem: Host-associated > Invertebrates > Cnidaria > Coral ... | reverse complement strand
TTTGGTTTTTCCATTGTTTTTTTGTATGTTTTTCATGTGAAGATGCTTTCATCACAGTACCTCTCAAAAAATGCGCGTTTCTACAATTTGCACACCTGCGCCCCCCATGGGTACCCCTTCTGTTTTATTTACCATAATATATGGGATAATACTTCCCATTGACTAATATTTCTCTAGATGGTTAAAACCACCAACCAGATCAAGAATGATATCCCATTATCAGTACCAGGCCTTCACCTCACAACGGATTCATCCCAGGCTCAAGAACCGTCGTCGCAGCATGGAGTTCCCCCGCGCGCCACGTATGACGCGGGAACCGCCCAGTGGCCCGGGGCATCCTGCGCCGGCCACGGAGGACGAAGTGAGCGATTGGCCGCTGCAACGCAGATCGGAACGGCTGGTGGGATAAAACATGCTGCAGGGTGAGGATTCTATGGGATCTTACCAGCAAAATAATGCGCAATTTCGTGGGATTTGAATGGAAAAAATAGTTTGCTGAGTTGGTAATAACTCCAACAACTGTTGGGTTTATTGTAGATATACCGAAGTAGGGATTGGGGTGACACCACCTTGTGGCTGGTTTCTATATTAACCCATGTCATCCTGGGGTTGGTAGGTCCCCGTGAACCAGATGGAGATATCCAAATTGTACCCCTTGTATTCCTTATTGTACTAATTGAACTGTGTAATTGAAACCGACTAAATGTATCTAAATGTACTAAGTGAAGACATTGGTTGGTATTTCCAATTAGTTGATATTCTCAAGTGGTTGATATGTCCAATTAGTTGATATTCTCAATTAGTTTAAATGGATAATAAATGGATCATATCCCAGTTCTTCCCGTTGACTTCACCTTCGTCATCAAACCTGGCAAGCTGGGAACTGTCCGGTCAGACAGACTTATGGGCCAACTAACAGCTACAAATGGGGCATATCATGATATAAATATGATATATACATATGTGTATATATTATTATATTGTATTAAATTAAATTATATTATATTATTTTTTTTATTTGTTATATATTATATAACCTTAGTCATAACAGATATCATTCTGTTGGCAACTATTGACCTTTATATAAACCTCATGAAACTATAGTTATATGATATATCTATATATACTACTGCAGTTAGTTATATAACAACATTTATCATTATAGTTAGCTACCCCCTGGTTATTTAACATAGCTATGGACAATGGCCCATGTATGGATGATTCATGATGATTTACTAATTAAAAAATGGTGATGGCTACGTTTAATAACCAAAGGGTATATATAACAAATCTTATTACTATGTTACCCTCTGGTATTTTTCACATAACTATGGTAAATCACCATTTATCGTGATTTTTCCCATGAACAAGGGTGGATCTTTCCATAGTTATGTTAACAACTGTTAGTTATATATATAATAAATATAACAATACTAACTGTTAGTTATATAACAACATTCTGTTGTTGTTAGTTATATAACAAATCTCATTACTGTTTTTTGGGTCTCCCAGGTCTGACTGCTGTACCCTCTCCGCACCGTCCTCCTGGAGCCCCGCCGCCTCGCGCGCTTCGCGCGCTTCGCGCCCGGCCCGGCGCCGGCGTTCACGGCCCCGGGGCGGCGTCGCCGCGCCGCGCCCCAAGCGGCGGTCGATTTCGGAGCTGTCGCCATCGGCGCGAATGATGCCTGGAGAATGTACTTCAGGAGATTTACCCAGTGGTTCAATATATATATATAGTCTCATAATATCTTATATTCCCTATATACCATATCACACCATATTTTATAATGTCAACCCCAGATTAATAAACCCTGGTTGACAAAAATTGCGGTGATTCCCCCAAATGGTATGTAATCAATGGCTACTGAATGGTACCCTCCCAATTAAACAGCCTAGGGTTTATTAATCCGGGGTTGACATTTTATCATATGGTATGATATGGTATATAGGGAATATAAGATGATATAAGATGATATGTATATATATATGGTATATTAAGGGACTATTTAATATATGAATCTATGAATATCTGAAGTAAATGCGGTGAATAGCAGTTGGTACATGGTTCAACTCAGGCTCAAGGTACATCTTTAATTGTACATGGTGTTGTTGGTGTTGTTGTTGTTGTTGTTGTTGTTGTTGTTGTCGTCGTTGTTTTCGTTTTTTGTTGTTGTTGTGATTATTATTACAAGGTGGTACACCCTAGATAGCTAAGTTGGTGATCATAACTTCAATAACAATGGTTTACAGGGGATACATCTAAATGCTTAATCGGCCTTGTAAACCAACTTAGACCCGGGGGGCACCACTTTGTAGGAACATGTTGGAAAATGATTGAATTGGATTCAAAAATAATGGTGTAGATTCTACGCAGTTACAGGTTGCAACTACTATAGTTATGTCTTATGATTACTTAAAGGGATATTATTATGTTTTCTTGCAGTTTTGTTCCATCTATGGATGGTGATCCGCTACACCAGACGGAGATGTTCACCAATAAACGCTGAGATTTGTCTAGCCAAAATGGTGACTGATGAAAACATACGGATATAGTTACAGTATCCATCTATCCAGCTGAAATGGTGAAAAAAACAAAAATCAGTTACTTTGTGTCCAACATATGATAAGTTCATTTGCTGACTATGGAGACAAAACTCACAAATTTGGTGACTTAATCAGCAACATTGGGATTGACGCAAACGGCTTTGAAGTCAAAAGTGGATTTCAAATATCCATCAAACATAGGTAGAGTGCAGACATGATACAAACAAAAATAAAATATCCGATTGTCCACGAGAGTTTTGGGACATAATGATATGGAGATCATCATGATATTTAGATATTTGGATCACATCATCAATATAAAACCATTTCATCAATATGTTGGCAAAAAACCTCATATTGCCAAACTTCAAAAGCGGTATATCTTGATATTCGTCCCCATAATTTATTGTATAATGGGTCTTTAACGAACAGACCATTGAGATCCCCCCACCCTCGGTCAGACGTCTGTTCGCTGCTCGGCGTATGGAACTGTTCCGGGCATCAATCCAGAAGTTCCCGTTGCAATTAAAAACGTAGGGAATGGATGGGAATGGGGGAATGGGATTATTCTTACTAGTGATTATGGATCATTCCCTCATTCCCTGCTAAGCACCAGTAAGTTTATCGTTTTTGAAAAATCAACTATAAAATACAAAGGCGATAAATAGGTTTAATACTATAAGCAATCATCTATTAGAATTAGATGTACATTAATTAACTATCAAAAACTCAGTTAGGGATGGGATTTGATCACAGTAGCTGCAAAAAAGATAGAATATGATAAAATGACATATCTGCTTGGTGGTTTTGGAACATCTTTTATTTGTCCATATATTGGGAAGAACCATTGCAACTTACGAACTCATATTTTTCAGAGGGGTAGGTATACCACCAACCAGAAGACTATGAATTAAATATACACTATCAAAAACCATTTTGTTTCCACTGTTTGATGGTTACATTCTCATGATCGTTTGCATTTTTTACAGGCTGAAATCCCCCATCGTTTCGGCGTGTTGTAAAAACCACCTGTCCAAGGACGCCCGAGAATCTGAAAATGCGTGGCTTGGGACTCCCTTGGGATGCCGAGCGCGTCTCCTTGTGTCGCACCGAAGTTTCATCGGACCAGGAGAAGGGGAGACAACTCTGAGTCTTGGCGATGAAAGTTCCAACCATGGATTCGATTTAAAGAAATTTAAACATAACATCATAACATGATATTTTCTGATATTTGTTATAAATAATATATTCTAATATATTAGAAAATCAGGGAGTCGATAAAAAAGGATCGAACGAGGGATTCGAACGGGACTATATAGGAAAAAACGTGGTATGTATGCATACAATGAATCATAGCTATGTTTGTCGAATAAGAAATAGACCCTGGTAACTTAACATAGCTATTGAAAATTGCCATTTATAGTTGATTTTCCAATAAAAAATGGTGGATCTTTCCATGGTTTTTTGTATGTTTACCAGAGGGTAGACCCAACATGGCACTTTCGAGGCCATTTGCTCAGGTCTGATCGCCACCCCCGAGCTCCACCGCAGCCCTGCGGGCCCTGCGGGCCCTGCGGCGCCGAGGGCGGAGGAGTTGCAGAAATCCTTCACGCGACGGGTGCGGGAGGTACCTCGAAATGGTGCAGCATTGCAATGGGACAATGGGGGAACTCCCTAGGTTTCTGTTGGTGGGTTAAGTATCGTCACTAGGATAAATGGTGGACATATCATGATCAACAGTTGACATCAATTGAATGGATTTCGAATCCAACTTGGAACTCGGGGCAGGACTTTTGGTCAATAGGAGATTAGGATTTCAATCATAAGGCGAGGCTGATAAATAAGTTTGTTTATATACCCATGTTGGAAGATTCCAAGCAAGCATGTGGATGTACTGTAGCTGACAACCCGCTTCCCTAGTTTTTGTTCTCATGGTATGGGTTAGGGGGCGCATTGTTGTTTAAACCCTTGAAGGATAGGAAAAGACATCTTGATATGATCCAACAAGTGGGGATGTTCACCAACAGCCATGAGGAATGTCAATCGTAGCCCATAGACATCATTATACTCAGCGGCAAAGACGAGGAAGTCACAGAACAAATGCTGTGATAATGACCGTAGTGCTCGTATCAACCATCAGAATTTTGTAATCATGCTTCTATGAACTAACAACTAGGCAGAATCGAGGTATCAAGACAGACTGGGATATCAACCATCAATATTCGGACCATATTCGGACAGTCACCAACAAACCGAGTCGTCTCCCAAGTCTCAGAATCAGCACCTATGGTGAGGATTGCAAAGGTCAACTGAGTCAACTCCGACAAGTTATGAATGTTCGCTGGAGGTTTCAGCCATGTTCCTGAGTTTGCCCAAACCATAGAACCAGGATTCTTCAAATGTGGATGACATGTCATGAACATCCCTCTGGTAAACTGATACAGCTTTAGAAAATCTCCATTTTTGGTAAATCAACTATTTCTATGGCCATACTCCATAGCATCATTTTCTATGTTTTCGCATAACAACGTCCATGAAGCTTCACCCCGCCCAAGTTCGTTACACGAGGCATCGCTTTGCTTATCTCCAGACTCAGATGATGATTTGCTCCATTCTCCTCTGCTTCTTGGACTCCACCAAGATCTTGGTTGTTCCAACGCGCGATCTAGGTGTAAATTATAGCTACTTTTGGGGTGAACACGGGTAATTAATTTGACCATGATTTTACGCATATAACATATGTATATATATTTATATATTTCATCTAGAACAGTTTTCTTCTCGAAGCTATCTGGGGTGTTGTGAGCAACCCTAAGCTTTTCGAGGCTTTTTTTTGGTTGAAGGGTATCTGGCCATGATGCTACAAACAGGGTCATGGCAGATACCCGGTCAGATACCCTTGAACTAAGACCCTCGGTAACTGGTAACCCCCCAACAAAAGGACCAAATAATTATCAGATCCAATGATAAAAAACAGATAAACTAGTAATGATAATAAAACTATTATTATTGCCCTTCCATATCATATGCAGGTTGAATCATGATGGTTTCAAAGAGAATCAGTCTTCAATCATGTTCATCCATGACTTTCATGTGATTTCAAGGGATTGAAACATCTTGAAATGCTTGGACACCCATCAGATATCGATTCTGGCTCAAGTAATCCCCTGCTTACCCTCCGGTGATTGAACACTTTGCTATGGCAAAAACTGCCCGTAGAAATCGATGACCTATGATGATCTATGATGATCTATGATGACCTATGATGACCTATGATGATCTATGATGACCTATGATGATCTATGTTGATCTATGGTGATCTATGATGATCTATGATGATCTATGTTGATCTATGGTGATTTAGCTATTACCCAGATGCTCCATGGTGCTGGAATATGTACCTACATTTACCCCAAACATGACCCAGTTTTGTAGGTGAATATTCCAGCACCATGGAGCATTTAGCTATTTAAAATTATGATTTTCCAGTTCGCAAAGCGTTAATTCACCAGAGGGTACAGGATGGGTCCCCCCAGTTATAAGTTGGTTTATAAACCATTATAACCCCCATTAAATTATAGTCATATCTACCATAAACCATTGTTAAGCCACTTATAAACCAACTTAGCTATCTTGGTGGCCCCATCCTGTAGCCACTCGTCGAATGCCATCACCCCGGATCGATAATCCAGCTGCAGGTTCTCACCCACGCGACGCTTAAAAGGCCCAATGTGGGACATTGGGGAAGCTCAAATCGCAAGAGATCTAGATATTTAACCAACAAGAGTGGGGGACATAATGGATATGGTATACACATGACATATATATAATATAATATACATATTATATGTATATATAAATACATATATATATATGTACATATGTATATATATATATATATGTATTTAGATAAATATGTATATATATATATAAATATGTATTTATATAAATATATATATATATATATATATAAATATACGCATATATACTATTTATTATCGTTGATAATCATATCCAACTAGTTGCCAGATGGGGTTATAAAGCAACTTACAACTAGAGGGTCCAACCATTGATAATAATATATATATATATATACATGTGTATACATACATATATAGCGGGGGATAGAATGGAAGTACAGGTACTGGACGAGGAGGTCTGAGTAGGTAGATGGTTGATTCGAGAAAGTTGGTGTGTCTGAAAGTTGAGAATTTCACCAACGGGGATTCAACGGGATGTAGAATCAATAGATGATATATGTCATCTATAGGTGTGGCTTATATTCAATATATTATTATATGAATTTAACAAACTTTTTATTAAATATATGGGTGTGGCTGATATTTAACGCGTTTCTTTGCGCAGGGAAATCGGGAAAGTGACAAACCAAACTGGTTTCCTGGGTTTCCTGCTGCTGAAGGTGAAGAGATGTGGAAACCATAGCTCTTCCAGATCTATGATGATCTATGTTCGTTTATCGCAGGGTATATATGTATATACATATATATATATATATCAACAAGACTATGATAATCTTAGTTTGTCCCATATTATGAATAGGCCGGTATTTAATTGTGATTGGGTCCATCATATTACAACTTTACACTATTATCCCTTCTAATTGTCATAGTCATAGTGATGTAATTATATCCTCCGGTAATGACTAACATAGCTATTGGCTATTGGATACGATTTTATCCATGTTGGCCGACCGGGCCTTTCCGTTTTAAAACGCTACAATGTGAGGCCCCCGTTCGATAGCGTTCAGTTGGTGAACATAACTCCAATTTCACTATGGTTTATGGTACTTATAACGAACTAGTTACTGGGGCTTATAAACCAACTGAGCTATCTTACTGGGGCTTGTAAACCAACGAACATCACTGGGGGGCCTCACAAAACGCTAGCCATTGTACAAGACTGAAACTGGGACACTTTATCTCGCCTGCCGAGATCTATGTGACGAAGCCAGATCGTCGGAGAGGTGCCGATGTTTTTTTGTGGATCTGGCAGAGTTGGTACCACCTACCCTCTGGGTTGAAACCGCCAACCAGCTATAGTATTATATTATATATAGTATTGATTGCCAATATCATATAATATTAATTATAGATATATCATATGAGATACCCTCTGGTAATGACGAACATAGCTATTGAAAATGGCCATTGAAATAGTGGATTTACCCACTGAAAATGGTGATTTTCCATAGTTATGTGGCTGTTTACCAGAGGGTAAATTCATCCAATTTGTTTTTCGGGATCAGATCCAACTGTTGGGTTTCCTGTAGGGGATCTATAAACCTTTTTTTCACATCCGTGAAATCCAGGATTAGCTTGGGAATTTGAGGCAGAAATCAAACATGGCTGCGAAATCCCCGAACTCAAGGGCCTAAAGGGGACATCACCGAACTAAAGGTGGAATGCTATGGAATTGTCTACTGGAGGGTTACACGTACTGTACGAGTTGTACTACAGTGACAGTGCCATGGAAATTCTCCTGAAACACCACAAATACATTTTTTTTAAACCACGATGTAATGTGCCTCTGGGACTCATTGAGCTTGTGATCACAATTCAACAGATCATCAGTGAGATGTTATCGTAGCTCTTTTTAAGCGTATAGCGCATTATAAAACCGCGACAACCATGGCCAGTGGCTAATAATGACAACCATGGCCAGTGGCTACTACTCCGACTACTCCCTTGTTTTTTGGCCAGGAGCCATGGGTTAAACAGGTTTCTATTTTCATTGGCTGGGCAGAAGCTCCCCGCCCCCAGATTTTTCTAGGATGGTTCAACGCAAACACATTCCATTTGGCTATTGGAAGAATGATATGAGGGATAACATCCTGCAACTCGAATCCTTTGGATGCAAAAAGTTTCCCGCGGCGCCTCAAAACCACGTTGGAAAGCAAACACAATTGCCTTGGCGTGGATCAGGTTTTGAAATTTGCGATAGATTGGAGGATTCTTGGCTCATTACCCTCGAAGCTAACATAGAAGCAGGACCCCTCGATCAGCCATTGCCAGCTTGGATGTCGAGTGAATGGAGGGAGCGGATACCCAGGGAGCTATGTATCCGCATGAAATCAGGAGCCAAGGAGATACTAAGAGTTTTTCAACAACATAGATTTTCTATGAGTTTTTTGATCTCCTATAGCCAAGCATTAGATACCCTACTATAGTTGAATCATGTTGAATCCCCACTTGACATATTTGAAACCATGAAGCCACTCCATTCCTCGCATCGCAGCTCATCTTTCCGCAGGTGCGACAGCACGGAGAGAAGGTGCTTTGTGCGGCAGCGTGCTGAAGGGGCCGACATTTTGGGGGCTTGCTGAAACGGTTCTTCTCAGGTATAGAGTAACCCCCAAAAAGATAGAAAACAATGTACCATCTGCTTATGACTAACATAGCCATGGAAAATCACCATTTTTAATAGGTAAACCATCTATTTCTATGGGCCATTTTCCATATGTTAAATAACCAGAGGGTAATTCATCTTTTCTAAGTGGACATGACTGGATCCGTGACCAACATCAAATATTCGGATTATATATATATATAAATACTGTATATATCTTGCAGCCCAACTTCCGGAACAACTTCCGCGTTGGACTCTAAGTTGATCTCAAGGACGCCCAAAATCACGGGCTGGTGATCGAATGGAACGATCATCCTCGGTGGATATCCAGGAGTGCAGCAGGTGGTTGAGAACCCAAGGCGAGAACCCAAGGCGGCAAGCGGCTGGTGCAGGGTTCTTGGGGATGATCCACAGATTTTTTTCATGAAAAAAACATGTTCTCAAAGCTTCAATTGTAAATGTTCATTGGGACGGCCTCGAAAAAAACTTATTGATCTTATCCCATGCTCGTTATGAATCGTTTTTTTCCATGAAACATGCGAATCAACTGACTGCACAGTCAGCTTTAGCTGTTTGGAACATGTTTTGCTTGCCCGCAATTTGAGGAAGCAGAACAAAACAAGTCTAGACAATCGTAAACTGTGGTGCATTTCTCTAAAACGGGTTTGTTCTGCGATTCAGAGCTATCTTGATGGATAGAAACATGCTTCAACAAAGAGTTTAATGCTTATTGTTTTGTTTACTAGTTGATACACTTGTATTTCAGCAATAATCACCTATTTTTGCAGAGATATTTACTGTCCTGCCTTCTGCTGATATCACTTCAAGATGTGAATAGGAATTGCTGATTTCTGCGACCTATTCCTTTCCACTGGTTTGTACCTGTAGACAATGATAAAAAAACATACGCACAAAAATGTGATTAGCTACCAAGGTACGGGCTAGTTGACGTGGGTTTCTATCTTGGAATTCCTTGCAGTGGCTATCAAGTCGGGGGACTGCTATCCATCTGTTGGATTCCCACTTTTCAGTTCATACCCCTGATTTCAATATCTACCTCAGATTGAAAACCCATCATTCTTTGATTATATATATATATATATATTTGGGGCTGCCCCCGCCCACTAACAGTTCAAAACTGCCCCCCCTTCATAAACCACATACCAAAAAAGCACAATCATATTGGTGGTAACTCAGGCCATTTTAGGGGATCCTTAGGGTCTGCTTAGGAGAA
>Ga0126342_10023300_pt1 | contig 10144 bp, 15 predicted proteins | sample Cyp1metagenome_FD_92528 | JGI IMG/M metagenome (GOLD analysis project Ga0126342, IMG submission 92528) | Coral microbial communities from Lord Howe Island, Old Settlement Bay, Australia - Cyphastrea 1 metagenome | ecosystem: Host-associated > Invertebrates > Cnidaria > Coral ... | reverse complement strand
GCACCCCAAGGCCACACATCAATGGCTTCTTATTGGCACGCACCCTTACAACTGTACAAAATCTGGGACGTGGCTGGGTTAGATATAGACCAACCACCTTCAGCCCAACCCCCCAGAAGGGGGGTCGGCGGCACCCGGGCGCTAGCCCATTCTATATATATATATACATATATATATATATACCTGTTCAATCCTTTTCAACTCTTTCTATATCTGGTAGGTTGCTATTGGAAGAGCATGATATGTCCGAATCCTCAGGGGCCCGCTGATCCCGCTTGCAACTTGGTGTGTCCTCAGGCTGAGCTGCCCTTTGGCACCGCGGCTGATAGCGCTTCCGCTGGCGCTGTGCACAGCACCTGATCTGTGGCTGGCAGCTGCTTGGCAGCTGAGATTCCTCCGTTTCTGTCGACACAGCTTCAACCCTTACCCAACTCAGTTTACATCAGTTTACCCATCAATCTTGGGATTTGGGCTGGCCTTCTTGACCCATTCCAATCTGACCACAGCATCTTTGGGCACGCATCTCAACATTCAACCCTTTGAACATTTCCTGGGACCTTGGTGAACATGCGTTACATGCAGTGATAAACAAATACAAATGTTGGAAACTTCACCCCAAATACCCCCTTTGTGTCGTGGCCAATACCTTGAGGTTCCTTTTGAAGGTGCTGCACCTATTTTCATCCATTTTCACTTGGTTGCCGACATGGATTTGGTTTTCTTGCAAAATTCCAGGACTTTTCCTTCAACCAATTCATTAATTGGGAGATCATGGGTGGTCTATCATGAGAATATGAGAGCCGATTTTTGTTCCGCATAAACCGCAAGGCTGATTTAAGGCTACCAAATTGACGGGCTTCCGATATCAACCATCAGATTGAATTCACTTATGAAGCTTTGAGGTTGCTTTAGATTCTCAACATGAGGACAGTCCCCAATATCTAAGCAAACAGCAACTGACGAATTTGATGAGGGTCGAATGGCTACTGCTACTGCTCAAGTGGATCTAGTGGAATCTCTCTCTCTCTCTGTCTCTCGGTCACTCACTTTTGCGGTCAGTCTTAGGCTGTTCGAGGGTAGAGATTGTGCGCAGTTTGTGAGACTCAAAATACACAAATGTAGCAGGTTTAAAATGTGTTAAAATGAATTATAAAAGCCAAAAAATCTGGAGCAGCAAATTGAAGTCCAAATATATCTGAAAGACTGACGTGGAAATTTGTAGGCGAGTTGGATCTCATGCCTCAAACGTTTGTCAACAAACTGTTCGACTTGGATCCAAATCAAGATCCGGAGTTCCTCTCTTCGCGTCTCCATCTACACAATGCTTTGCACAGCAAAACCTAGCGCAGTGCAAAGGCTTAATTGGGTAGTCCTCTTGCAGAGTTGATTCACCATCCGGGCCTCTTCAATAGGGCCTTCAACATCGCTGCCAGCAAACAATTACAAATTGAAAGGCTCAGGATACCGCCTGCAAAAACTGCAGTCCTGATGTGCACATTCCCAAAATATCCTGTATGGACAAACCCAAACAGTGCAAGCATCATTAAGATAGGCCCCAGTATGAGCAGTAATGTCAATGTATTCTTGAGAGCCTCAAGCCAAAAGTTCCTGGGTTTTCTCCGAAGGAGCCTGCAAAAACATACCAGGAGATCTTTCTGAGCTGGCATGGCAAAAAGCCAAAGCACCAGGCCTTGAATGAAAATGGATGTAGCATGGCGGTGCCGCTGCCAGAACTCAAGTTCTTGTTCTTGGAATGACATGGGCACAAAGCTGGCAGTAAGGTCCATGAAAAGCAACCTGGATGATCAAATTTCGCACAAAAGGGGCACCCCAAAGAAAAAAAATCAACCTGGATGACTCTGACAGTTTCTGACAGCTGGAAATTGCTTAAAGTTAGTTAGTTGGTTAATATGCCCTGCCGTTGTAAACGAAAAAATCCTCCATGATCCCAGAAGCGGGCTAAACAGCGGTGAAACAGATCAAATATCCCAGTTCAGTTGGAAAATGACAAGTTATGCCAGTTACGCAATATACATTGAAAAATATTGACCGTTCAAGCACAGACTTCACAGACCCACCCTCCCTCCAAGTTCATTTTGTCGAATTGGTGCGGTCTGCTTGTCTGCGCTTCCTTTGGCTGGGACCCCTGTTGATGTCCCAGCCATCAATGGCTTCTCTTCGAAGCCTGTGCGCATCTCATGGCCCTAATGGCCTGTATTAACCCAGCAGGTGTGGGTTGGTGGGAGAAATTCTCCCCCTAGCCAAACATGGCCTTGCAGCCAAAATGGCATCATTATATGATTATGGATGGTTTCCTCCACCTCCAAGTCTGTTATTCAATGTCATGCGCAAATGGGATTTGCTTCACGACAATTCAAGCACAGACTTCACAGACCCACCCTCCCTCCAAGTTCATTTTGTCGAATTGGTGCGGTCTGCTTGTCTGCCCTTCCTTGCATTGGCTGGGACCCCTGTTGATGCCCCAGCCATCAATGGCTTCTCTTCGAAGCCTGTGCGCATCTCATGGCCCATTTGACTTGTCGCGCACACTCTCAGGGCATCACACTTTGAACACTTCAACTTGTCCCAGCCTGACACGAAGTAAAAGTCCGTGGACTTCTGTGCAAAGTTCCATCCGCACGACCTTGTCCAAGCTGACATATAAGGTTCCAGGATGCCTTGGTGACTAAATGCCTGGGGCGTCCCCTCCAACCTCTTCCTTTTGTCACCACCCATAGGTCTCTAGGTGATTGCAAGGACTGCCAGCTCCAGCATTGGCTCTAAGTCGCTGTCAACGCCAGTGTAGATGGAGCGATTGTCGGTTCTTGGAGGCCCTATAGGGGGCTGAGATGGAGCCTTCATGATTTCGGCCACAGGTGGTGTGGTGCTGCCATGTAGATCTGGCACAAAGACAGCCCATTCTTGCAAGGCTTCTTCTGCGTAGGTCAGCACCACATTCGATTTCCGCCTTCCTAGGAAGGCTAGCTCCTGGATGGGGAGGCCCGCTCTCACATATAGTACATGCCTCCCGACCTCCTCGCGCTATGGCCCGAGACTTCAGGGCCCAAGTGAGCCTTCCAGGCCTTGATCGTGCCCGTCTTGGAGACCTCCTGCTTCAGGTTGCCCCACGACGAGAAAAGTGGGGATCCCGGCAGCGCTGTCTTGCTCTTGGCAATCTCGATTGCCCTCGGGCACAGCGCTGAGCACGGCGTCACAACACCGAAGGGTGTGCCTGATGCCCCTTCCCTGTTGATCTGTCTTCGACGTCGGAAGCCAAATGGTGACCCATCTGTCAGGACCTGGGAAGGTGACGTCGCGAATCTTCACCTTGCGCAAATCAATTTCTCTGAGCATGCACACCGATGCCGAAGCGAAAGCCAAGGTCGGGGTCTCCGGCCCATTGCGCTATATCTTCACTTCTGCTGCCCGTATGGTTGGGCCTCTTGAGCGCTCCAAGGCCTTCTTGCAGAGGTCCAGCGTCCTCTTGAGCCAAGCCTCTATCTCATACCCGGCCTCCACGTGCATCAACTTGAGCTCCACTTACTGTGAGCCAAATTTCATGCCCGACTCCTTCAAGGCGGCCGAGATGGACTCGACCAGCTCTTTGCTCAACGGCAGGATGTTGTTTGAGCCCTTTATCGCTTTGGCCAGTTTGATTATCTCCGACCGCTTAGAGGCTCTTGATCTAGCCGACGTCGATTGAAGTGAAGATGCCACACCCTAGGCCCGTAGGTAGGTAGAGGCAATAGGTCAGCCGCTCGCAGAAGACAAGCTTCACGACGAAACCCGATATGAAGGGGTAAGATGGTAGCTGCAGGCAAATAAGCATGCAGCGAAGCGCTGCGCAGTGACTGCATGAGCAGCAACATGAAAGTAAAGTGATGCATCTGCACAAACCAAGGGGGTTCCAGGGAAAAGACCCCCAAGTACCAAAAATAAAAGCGTCTCTCCCTACTCCATGGGCCAATCAGCGCCAGCAGGGTGCGCCGCGGCAGCAGCACTAAGATGTGCCAAGAGAACCATGCAGGGTAGTCGAAATCAGCGCCACCAGGAATGCAACCAAGAATGTGCCAAAAGCGCCGCAGAGATGTGCCATGCCCGCACCCCGCAAGGCTAGCGCCCCCAAAGCGTGCCAGGATCAGCGCCACCAGGGATTCCATGACGTGCCAATAACGGCACCCAACAAAAGAGCCGCACCAGCAGCAGCAGGCAGCCACAAAGTGAATTCAGTTGCCGTGAGCACAAGGGAAAAAGTGCCCACAAGTGCAATCGCACTGGCTGTACACGAGCTTTCCGACCATGAGGCAGCATGCCAAGGACCGTAGCCATTGGCTCCAAGCAGCACAACGCTGAGGCAGCGAGGGCGAAAATAGGCAAGGTGAAGTGAGCGGGAGCTGCGCAGTAGGACATGGCATGGAGGAAAGCGTGCGGCCCAACGGCGTCGACGCAAAGAACTTCCTGAAGATGGCCACTTTCTTCTGGAAGGAGCCCATTTTTGAAATCCGGATGGCCTCTGCACCGAGCCCCCCTTCTTGGTCTCATTCAGGAGGTTTCGAGTCCCACCCGTCGGGTCATCATCTTGTCCACCACGTGCTGCAGGACCCACCAAGGCCATCAAAGGGTCGGCTCCCATGCACTTGCCGTTGATGTACCCTGGTTGTAGGAGGCCCATGCCCGAGGGTAGATTCAGCACGTTTCCCCTTGGGTCGAGGTCGAGGCGTTCAGCACCGACATACTTTCTTGCTTCTATCTCCCGAATCACCGGTTGTGCCCTCCTTAACATCTCCCTCTTTGGTGTACCCAGCAGTCCAGCTCTTGTTGGTGTGCCCAAGAGCCCTGCTTTTGGAGAGGAATTGTCGCAAGTCCCCAAGCCCGTCTGGGAACCTTGATTTTTCACCAGGGCTGGCATTCTCAGTTCCATGGCCGTCAACTTGGGCGCCACTACCTGCCATCTGGTGGAGCACCACGCCATTGCCATCTGCCCGCTGCGCCAAGTGGCCACAGCAAAGCAGACAACATAGGCCACAGAGTTGGAACGGGCTCCAGGGTCGGCTGGGGCCAAAAAGAGGCTGCGGAGTGGTCGTGACTATGCAAAGGGGGTGGGGAAAAACACGTAAATAAATTCCCCCGACACTTTAAAACCCTTTGCAGTCCCCATGCTCCCCATCGGCCTTGGCCGATTTTCACAGAGCACACAGGTCCTCACAAGCCGTCGAAGAGCGGCAGGAGGTTCGGGACCTTGCCCCACAACTCCGATGCATCGCAGGTGGGGGCAGCCGTGAATCCAGCATCCAGGCCTCATTCATGACCCGGACCTGGATCCCATCTAAACCAGGCAGTGCGCCCGCCAAGTGGTGCACGGTGAGCCAATGTCAGGCTGAGCTCCGCCCCCACCCAGTTCAGTGTGTTGGTGTGGGCGATGACAGTTTCTTTGAAACTGCCAAGGCTACCGTCGAGTCTGCCTTGAGCGAAGGCCCCGTACTTCACCGCCAGGAGGACTGTCCATGCCTCCAAGACTGCTTGGCTGGCCGGGTCGTTGTAGGGGATGCCCAGCGATGCTGCGACGTTCTTCTTCACCTTGCCCTTGATGGCAGCCAAGGCTGTCAACTGTTCCGTCTGGTAGTCGACCGCCGACAGCACCGCTCCCACGCCCAAAGGTGAGGCGTCCGGGGTCAAGGCAAACTTTGGGGCCTCCTCGATCAACGGCACCCTTCGAGCTCTCCATATCTCGCGGGTCTCCAGCTTGAGCAGCCATTCCTTCGCCAAGAGGACCCTCTTGGTGTGCACCATCCCCGACTTGTCGCGGGTGTCCTCTCTGCTGGCTGCTCTCGAGCTTCATCAGCCCCAACGACAGCGGGGGATGATTCCCGCGATCCAGCTCAGCTTCCCCGTTGTGGACTTCAGGGATCTCAAGCTCATCATCCCTTCCTACTAGGTCTGCAACCTTATCGTGACTTCTTCCACCAGCTTCTCTGGCGGGCTCAAGTTGATCACCTTGTTGGGCTCGTCGACCTCGATGCTAACCCCAATCCAAGATGATAGCCGGATGCCCTGCTCTGCCTTTGCATATGACAGCTGCAGTCCACAGGCATTGGCCGTGTACAGCACCATGGCCAACAGGGCCAACCTCTCATGTAGTGGCATCTGTAACATGAGTAGCGGGTCGTCCATGTCGCACTAGATCTGCCCTTGTGCTTCCGGCATCATGGACTGGCAGAGTCTCATTGCCGCTGATGAGAATCTACCCATCACCAGCGGCGCTCCTTTGAAGCCGAAGCTCATCGCCTTGAACGGGACTAGTTCGTCATCATCTAGTCCCGGTGCCAGGCAATTTTGAATTTCATCTGGATGAACCCCAAAGTGCATGCACGTGTCCGAGAGGTCCGCGCTGATGAGCTCCATCTCCCAGTCTCCTGTGTTGCTGTTTGCCTGCTGTTTGCCTCCCTTTTCCTGAACAGCTCCCTCAGGGAGGCGACCACGTCTGAAATTCGCGGCAAGATGATTCTCTCCGGCACCCATATTGCCTTCCGAGCGGAGGAGGTCAATAATGACCCTCAGCTTCTTCGCCCCTGTGGATGAGGGCCAAGCGACTCAAGGTCGCCCTGTGGAAGTGCTCCCGGGCCTCCGCCTTTGTCAGGTAGACTAAGCGATCCAACTCCTGGCCCCTCGTAGTCATCGTGCATAAGCTTATAGTCTTATAGTTGTCCATGCCCAGTTGCACCTCCAGTTCTGGGGCCAGCTGTGCTTGCTCGCTTTCTTCTTCTACTGGGTGAAAAATCCCTCCTGAACCGGGGATCTCCGAGTTCATGCCCAGAGGTGCTCCTGTGATCGCCCAGACATGGAGGTGTTCCTGCAGGGTCATTGGCAAACCTCTTGCACGCCCTCCACATGGGGGCATTCAAGGGGGACACGAACCCAAACTTGCCCTTCAGCTTGACAACTTGAGGAGCCTGCCCAATTGCAAGATCCAATCCTTGGCCACCACTTCGTCCAGCCTGCATCTGTCGGTGCCGTAGTTTCTTGCTGCTTCCAGTGCAGCAGGGTGATCCCTGATGAATGTGTTCCACAAACGCAGGATATCTTGCCCTGCCTCCCTCAAGATGGCCAGTCTCTTTACTGAAATGCCTGCCCAGCAAAGTACTGGTTTTGAAACTCCTTCCTCGCCTTCTTGTTTTCGACGTTCTGTTGGGGGAGATGGTCCTTCATGATGTCCTCCTCCCAAAGGACCTTTTGTTGTTTCTGATGCGCCTCATGACATCATCGGCGACGACGGGGCCCGTGTGCTTCTCCTTGGACTTGATCCAGCTCTTCTGCAAGTCCGTGAGTTGCATCCTGCGCGCCTTTTCCAGGTGCCTCCATCATTCCAAGTTGAGTGTGGTCCTGAACACCTGGATGACCAGCCTGGCGTATTCCATGGCCAGGTCGTTGGGGTACCTCGCAACATCAGAGGTCCTTCTCTTTCCCAGCAGCGCCTGCTACTGAAAGTCCCTCAAGGCATGTGTTGAACCACGCCTTACAGCATTCGAACTTCTCCATGAAGTCGGCGGTCTCCGGGAGTGCCCACATCGACCCTTCCGTCTGTGACTCACTACCCGGCGGGTTCTCCAATGTGGCCGCTTTTGTCTGATGGCCAACAAGGATCCCCTATCTGCTTCAGCACAGCTTGTTGACTTGTTGTTGAGGGGAGTTGGATGGCAACCCATAGATCCATTCCAAGTTCCTCACCGGTGGTGTTCCTCCAGGGCGATATCGAACCATTGAAAAGGAGCCATGCATGCCCGGCGTCCACTTCTCCGTTCCTGCAGCTGTACAGGATGTCTCCGTATGGCTGCTCCTGCAGGAGGTCGCTCTCCAAGTCAAGCGAGTAGCACTTGACTGCCATGCCATTTATAGATGCCAACCTACTGATGGCTGCCCCCAGCACGTCCTCCTTGCCCAAGAAGAAATGGACGAAGGTGAAGATAGCACGTCCTCCTTGCCCAAGAAGAAATGGACGAAGGTGAAGATCCTCTTCTTCTTGAACTCCGCAAAGTCTGCTTGATGCCGTGAGGGCCAGGGAGACCCTTTCAGGCAACCATGGACCCCCCGTGTTCACCTTCAACTTGTGTCCACCTCACCATCATCCCGAGGGCGCCCTATGGGAATTACGTTGGCCTCAGTGGCCACATGCTCGCCGCCCCGCCGCCCGTCGGGGAAACTTCCTCACTATACTGCTGCTGAGCACCATCGCTTCAGCTGCCACGTGAGTGAAATCCGGAAATTAAACCAAACATCTTCATTCAAAACCTATCCTACCAAACCTAAACCTATTACCTCATTCAATATTTCATTTTCAATAACACATGCAGCACTGATACAACCCTTTCCCCCCGACTTCTTTTCTTCGAAACAAGCCAGTCCTTGGGGCAGGCTGTGGGTGAAAGCCAGTCGGCCTCCCTTAATCCCTCAAGCCTTCTTCGGGCAGCCACTGTTACGGTGACCAGGGAAAAGGCAGTGCTGACACTTGTGCGCTCTCTTCTGCGATTGAAGACATGCAGCACCAGGCTCTACGGTTCTGCAGGGCTCAGTGCCATTGGCAAAGGAGTAGCAGATTTGAACACCTGCATGATCTTTGCTCTTCCCTTTGCCCTTCCATTTCGAAGCTCCTGCAGCTTGTCCACCATGGCTGATCTTGCGCGACTTGTCCAGCTCCTCTCGATCAGCTCTGATTCTCTTTGCCCTCGCCAGTCTCTTGTCTCTGTTGGCCTGCTTGCGCCTCGGTTCCCATGTCCTCCTTTTCTACTTCCAATGCATCCAAAACTCCAGGTAGGTGGGAAAAAGCAACTTGTTCAGCAGGGGCTAAGGCTACACCACGTCCACCGCTTGCTAACCATGCAGCCGCCGGGTGGCGAACTTGTTCATCCCAATATTCATTGTCCAAAGACAAGGCTCGGAAACAGGAAGTCCAAGGTTTGTCCCTGTTCCAATCTGAGGGCACCGCTCTGCCTGCGTCCTCCTCCATCAGGAAGCGCCTGCGGGTCTTCTCTAACCGCTCAGCTCGGCTTTTATCGTCGGCCATGACTATGAGATGCCAACATTTTGGCCACTGCATCACCAAGCGCTCCACCGTCTTTTCGTAGAGCTGCAGCGACGCCAGTGATGCCACGTCCAGCATGATGAGGGCCACCTTGTAGACCTTCCAAGACAATAGCCATTGGATCATGTTCTGCGGCCCGGGCATCTCTTTCACCACGTAGGTACCATCCCCCACAGGCATGAAGGCTCTAAACTTCTGAGCCTTTTGAGTCCTCACCAAAGTCTGCATAGGGTGGCTGTTTCAACGCGTTCACCCTTCAATGCAAGGCTGAAAGGTGCGCCTCGTTCGGCTCTTCTTCTTCAAGAGGTGGAGCTCCCATCACTGCCACGTAGCAATTGGCCCATTTGTCTACATGCTAACAGCAGCTCAGAGTCATCTGCTTGATCCACCACATTGGCCATCTTGAGTACTCTCTCCTTGACCACGTCTGTGGTGGTGTCGCTTGTTGTGGCTCCTTCAGGTTGTCCGCCGGTTCATTGGCCCATGGATCCATATCCACGAAGTCTCCTTCAGGAAGTCCAGCCCAGAGATGAACCACTTTACGACAGGTCCGCCAAACCAGTCCAACATGAGTGGCCTGTACAGCTGACATCATCTCCCCTGTAGGCAGGGTACCTTGAACACACCCTTGGATGACGACTGCTCGAGGGAGTGCTGCTTGGCCAGGATCACCCACCTGGGCAGTGAAGGCTTGCCAAAGTGGGTCAGCCACGTGGAGCACCTGCAGGACGTCGTCCACTGTTGTGATGCCCTGGAACTCCGTGGAAGAAGGCAAGGCACTCGCGGACATGAATGCCTAGCCTAGAAATTCTCCCCCTAGCCAAACATGGTCTTGCATCCTCCACCTCCAAGTCTGTTAGTCATTGTTATGCGCAAATGGGATTTGCTTCACGTAAACATTTAAGTTAACCACCAACAAGCAGCATGACTGGAGAAGTGACTCCAAGAGCCCATGCCGTACTGAAAACTCTTTCGGAGAGTTCATGCTCCAAAATGTTCAAAACCTCTGAGCGCACAGTGTCCTCAAAAGCTTGCTGGCTACCAAACCAAATGTCCACACATTCTTTC
>Ga0126342_10023299_pt1 | contig 10145 bp, 10 predicted proteins | sample Cyp1metagenome_FD_92528 | JGI IMG/M metagenome (GOLD analysis project Ga0126342, IMG submission 92528) | Coral microbial communities from Lord Howe Island, Old Settlement Bay, Australia - Cyphastrea 1 metagenome | ecosystem: Host-associated > Invertebrates > Cnidaria > Coral ... | reverse complement strand
ACACTAGGCACGACCTATCAGTAGCCACAATGTCGATTGCAAAGGTATACACACTAGACACGACCTATCAGTAGCCACAATGTCGATTACAAAGGTATACACACTAGACACGACCTATCAGTAGCCACAATGTCGATTACAAAGGTATACACTAGACACGACCTATCAGTTGCCACAATGTCGATTACAAAGGTATACGCACTAGACATGACCTATCAGTAGCCACAATGTCGATTACAAAGGTATACACACTAGACACGACCTATCAGTAGCCACAATGTCGATTACAAAAGGATGGTCATTCAACATAAAACCGGCAAACTGGCAACAACACAGCAACACCTGAGTCACCCTGACACTGGCAGTGGCTGCAGTGCCAGCCCCAGAGGGGAGAAAGTTCACATCAGCCATCCTAGTATTGGAAGAAGATCTTCACACCATCGTTGAGACATGTGTATATACATATATGTATATATAGACTGTATATAATTATATATATATATGTATATATATATATTGTATATAAGCAGCAAGATTTCAACAGCGATTTATTGCACAGAAATTTGCACGTTCTGCACTGAAAGGCCAATGACTACATCCTTCTGGAACGGCCTTTACCAACATCCTCCCTGTTGCCGCTTCACAAAGACACCAAGCTGCACTCCTCTGCTGTGGACAGAGCCGATATGTCTTCAGCGGCTGAGCCAAAACGGCCACGATTTTCATCAGCCGATACTCACAAATGTCATATACATATCATACACAATATTGATATATATATATATATACAAATACTTAACTTATATATACTCATATTGTATTTCATACTCGACATCCCACAATGTCATTGTCGTACAAGGCACAAAACGAGCCTGCCCCCTGAGAGCAGCACTAGCGAACAGTGGGATTTACATGACTTACATGCACCAGAGAATGTCAAACCATCACAGCAACAATGACTTTTTAAAGTCACAGCGCTGATGCTTTGCTTGGCCAATTTTTGGACCTTGGAACCTCAATGTGCTTGCCCTACAGAAAAACAAGAGCTGGGGGCAGAACTGGTCTCACTTCTGGTCTCGGAGCACAGCCTAAGGATAGGCCCGGAATATTCGCAACAATTCATTGCAACTACCATGGACTTCACGTCCATGTCCAATTGATGTGCTGAAACTCAAAACACGTCAAAAAGCATCACTTGCAACCTATGCTTCCCCTTAAAGGTATCTACATGTTCATCATCCGCTAGGCAGGTCCTGTGATGGAAGTGTTCCTCCCGCGCTTCTCTGCATTTCTCCATGTACTCGAACACGCCAAAAACTCATGCTCTTCTCAGTGTCGCACGTTTTCACCTGCGCCGCCCACGCAAGTGACTCCACTCAAATGCCCTACGAACATTCACCTGCACCTGGATATGCAGTTTTCGAATCTAGTTGCTACCAATTCGGGGGAAATCATAAAATAAAAGCCCAGGCCCTGCGCTAAACGCAGAACTTTTACCCAGAAACTTAGTCCCTAGTATGCCGCGGACTCCTTGTCGCCTACCTCGTCACATCGGCAGATTTGATGGATCTTGATGCAAAACTCCTGGCCAGTCAGGGAGTGTTTGACCCTGATACATCTGAAAAGCAGGCAGCAAGCATTCTCTGTTTTGTTGGTAGTGAAAGCCACACTCAAAAACTTTGCAATGCTGTCTTGGGCTGGGTTCCTGGAAGCATATCATTCCTGAGATGCAACTCTCCAAAGCAAATGACTACGTCCAGGAGTGCAGCTAATTCGTCATTTCTCCTGACTCATCTGGGCCACTTGTTCTTCCAAGCCAGCGAAGCGTCGAGCCTTGCATCATGCAGCTTCCCGAGCACTTGATTTCGGCGGTTCCGGCTCTTCCGGCGATAGCAAATGCGTTGTGAAGCAGACCACTCTAGTGAAGTTTGGAAAGGTAAGACTTCTGTCAAGTTGTCATCCTCTCTCTCTCTCTCTCGATGAAACAAGTCTACATACAAGCTGCAAAAGTTGTTTGGTTCCACCTTCTGCTAGTTTGATTTTCTGGTCGGGTCTAGTCTTTGACACCCAATTTCCCCTCTCAAAGTTTGGTATTCACACCAACTCCTCTCGACGTTGCTCAGTTGCCATCAGCGCCTTGCCACAAGAACGCCGTTTTGACTACACTGTTGCAAGTTTCAAGCAATGGATTACTTCAATGGTGCTAGGGGGGGTTCTGAGTACCAAAACATCAGAATGGCATATGTATGTATGTATTGTATTGTATGGTATGTTATGTATATGTATATGTATATGTATATGTATATGTGTATGTATATGTATATGTATATGTATATATGACATACACAGTTGTATCCTCTAGCCGTGCGGCTAGCACAATTCCCATCCATTTCTTGTCTTGATGCTGAATATACACAAATGATCACCAATTCTCTAAGTGGCAACTCCCAAATCTCTTGAACATCTGCTACGCGTCCAGGACTTTTTGATTCCGCAACTTCTCAAAGTGCGAGAACGAAGCCTCACTCTCAGGCTCTGAACCGACTGTATCCCCCATGTGAACGGCAAGCTCACTTCTTTCCCAACCGACCCTGACAGCAGAATCACTATAGAACGTCTCAGGGGTTGAGACTTGGTCCGCAAACCTGTTGCAGGGTCATGCAGCGGGACTTAACCCAACTGATTGCAGAAATCGGCCGGTAGTCTTTACAACTCTGCAAGTCTACAAGGCTATCATAGGCTTGCAAATACATTAATCAAGAACACGAGGGAAAACTACCACATCTTCATGATTAAGTTCAAAACAGAAAACGAAAATCTACCCTCGATCAAGCGCACGCAGATTAAAAGTCTGAAATGTGTACATGCCCGCTGCAGCGACGCGCTACAGTTCGGTCGTGAGTGAAGTTCACTCTGTGTGGCTATGCCTGAGGTTGTTCCGCCAAAGGTTCCTTGCGCAAGTGCTCTGTGAGCGAGTTCAAATCAAGAATGCATTGAGTAGTGCAACACAGCCAATGCAAACCAAGCCTTGACACCATCTCACTGGTAAACTGGTGCAACAAGGCTGAATAATCAGTACTGCGATACATTTTTTGGCCATGACTAAGACTCTGAAGTTGAATAATTTAATTCCAATGCCCTGTCCCAAATACCGATACTCTTCAATATCCAATTGAGGTCCTGCATATGAGGACCTGGAGCTTTGCTGTGGATGTCAGGACTTACCTGGCAAGTTGAGTTTGCCAGATTATCGTCGAGATCTATCTTTGCGAAGTTGTCAAATGCACATCAACCCAGGTCCCGAGGAAAATGCTGCCACAATCAAAAACATCAGCAGAAGACAATTTGGATTCTCTTTGCAGTGAAACTTTCAGCTCCTTTGGTACAAAGGTATCTGATGCACATGTTACCATGCTGTATTTAGAACATCAGAATCATGTATCTGGCATTTACCTACTTCTGACCACACATCGACGACAAATTGCTGCTCCTTCTCCCCTGCCTCTGGCCAGCGGCCCCAAAGAATGCCACGAGTCCAAAAGAAGAGAACCGAAGCGGTGCCCCAGCCCAGGCCCAAGACTACGCCAAAATCCACAGCCTTCAGCATCTTGCACATGCGATGCACATGCGATGCACATGCGATGCACATGCGACATGCGCATGACGGCATGACGGCAGGTCTGGCATCAACACCAAGACAGAAAAGCGTAGGAATACCACTGCCAGAATCACGCAATAAAATAAATGCAATACAAGAGAAAACTCCAGAATGCCTTACTTCTCTTCAAATAGATATTCGTATTGCTTTGTCAATTGGACGCGAGGTTGTTGCTGTTTCCGCTGTTTCAACCACCACATTCAGCTCTGCGCTAAGGTTTTTCTTTGCCCTCCAGACCCGCCTGTCGCCATGGGTAGGGTAAATGTGGCACCTTGGAGCGTTTTTAGGAACCAGAAAAAAAAAACAGTCTTATTCTTCGAAACGCCACAGTCTCCACCGGCACTCCGGCACCAGTCTGGGCTCCGTGGCCATGTGATGTGACCAACCCAGCAAGGATTGTGGCTACCAGAAGACGGTAGAGAACCGGATCCATCATTCTTATTCCATCCGCGCATCAGGGAAGGGAATGCACTGTGGATCTGTTTAGCGCACAGGCCTCTCATGGCATGTCTTGAAACACCAAGGAGCAGAAAGCGCAAAGCCAGGGATCAAAATCGCCACCTTAGCTCTGAGGCTGACTGAAGTAGACACATCAACACGCTTGCATTTGACGCCGGTCTTGTAGTTGCTTGTGATGCAGCACCATCAAGAATCTGTGTCCTGTCGCTTGTCACTTGATTTTTCTTTCAGAATTAACCGCACCGAAGTGTTTGGGAAATGGGCTTAAAGTTGGTCTTTCCTGTGTCTTTTTGCAAACAGAGGCAGGGGCTTGACTATCTTTGGCCAAGCATCCAGCAGCCAGCTCTTGCAGAGGCGTTTTGGTGTAGCACAGATCAGGCCAGCTACAAAGAAGGGGGCCAGAATCAGTTCCCAACACCGGGAGCTGCCTCCAAGCAAGGCAGCTCCACGACAAATCAGAAGTAAAAGGAAAGGTTAAATTTGGCCAAACTATGGAACTAGTGCCCTCTGGAGGTGCTACCACCTTTTGTTCATGATGACAAACAAAGTACTGCATATAACCGCGTGTACATACTTGCCTTCTCATTCAGTCAGAAGGAGACTTCATTTGATTCATTTTCACGGGAAATTGTGATTTTGTGTTTATGTCAGCAATCTGCCACACCTTCTGCGTTGTGAAACTATCTATCCAATGGTTGCTAACGAACCTCTTCTCCAGGTCTTGTCCGTTCCCTTGTGCTCCTGTTTGCCTGTCATCCTCTGTGGTTATATGGGTACCCATATGTTTGGTCTGGCCCGGCTCATGCTGGTAACTCCAGGTGGCAGAAGTTTCTCAGTCCTCTCGTTTTTGGATTGTATGGTTTGCCCTGTGCAAATGGCAGCAACAGCATCCATTCAACCCATTCCCATTGCCTCTCAGTGTACTTGCCTGGTGTTCTCTTGTCACATAAACAGCTTGTCTGGCCCTATACGTGCCGGAGTTTCAGCTTGGCTGGTGAGGTACATGTGTTTTTCTCATATTTCCTTGCATAGGTTGTCCCACTTGAGTGCATGTTGCCAGTCACAAGCTTGCAAACTTCAAGGTGGAACGCGAGGTATTTAATTCTGGCCAAGATTTGGCCTACTGACCTCCATCATTATTCTCTATCGTATCTCTGTTCTTGTTCTCTGTGCTGCCTAGAATGCCACGGCCAGATCTAATTTTTGTATAGGAACAATTGTGTAAGAAACATACTCGGATTTTTGTTTTATTTTTGTTGGGGGGTCTAGATGCCAGCTAGATGCTGCCCTCCTTCATTTTTCAGTGGATTTCTCGATGGTTTCATCGATTTTTCCATGGTTTTTATTGATGGCTTTCATCTACTTCGGAGGTTTTCATTGTTGTTCCATCGTTTGCATGTTTTTTCAATCCATAGTCTTTTATCGACTGTTTCCATGGTGTTCATCAAGGGGTAAGGGACGAAAGCTAGCTTGGCAGGGTGATGGGCATGAATCACAGAAGGTAGCGCAGCGGCGGTCTCTTTTGGGCGACGCGGAGGGTCATGTTCAAAGAGAAGCAGAACGATGCAGCCTTCGGCAGCTCTCACACACACATACTGAATGATATGGTTGAACCCGCGACCAAACTGCTTCCGAACCAGCCCGGGGAGGGGGGACGGGGGAGGGTAGTTAAGTGAGAAGTCATGTATGTTGGAGGGAACAAGGATGAGAACATATGATTCTTGCCTGCTGTTGCACGAAGCAAATGAAGACATTCAGCATAGACAAGATCATGACAACTGAGTCGGAAAATTCAAAGGTCCACCTTTGGCACCGGAGTGGACCTTTGGAAGCGCGGGAAGACATCACGCAGTGCGAGGCGACAGTTTAGGACGACAGATAGATGTGCGCACGCGACATGACAATGGAGCAAGGCCAAGGTTCCAGACAGCGTCAAGTGTGAAAAGGGCAAAGTTGTGAGGGTCTAACGTGAAGTGTAAAGTGTAAAGTGCAAAAGCGTACAGATTAAAGTGTGAGTGCCACGTGTAAAAGTAGAGTGTGGAGTGCCAAGTGTAGAGTGTGAAGTGTAAAGTGTAGAGTGTGGAGTGTGGGGTGTAAAGTGTGAAGCGTAAACTTTAGTGTGTAAAGCATGAGTATGGAGTGTAAAGTTTAGCGTGTAAAGTGTGGAGTGTAAAGCGCGTTAACAGTTAAGTGTAACATGTCGAATGTGGAGTGTAACGTGTAAGGTGTGGAGTGTGACGTTTAGCGTGTGACGTGTGGAGTGTAAAGTGCGTTAACAGGTAAGTGTAACATGTCGGGTGTGGAGTGTAATGTGTAAGATGCGGAGTGTAAAGTTTAGCGTGTAAAGCGTGGACTCCAGAGTGCGAAGTGTAGAGGGTGGATACCAGTGATCGTGCCAGTGCTTTTTACTGACCGTCTCCCGGGAGGGGTTGAGCCCACGACCAAACTGCTTGTGAAAGGAGGGGGGTAGGGAGCTGAGAAGTTTCTCGCGATTGGAGATTCCATCCCCCAATGCCTTGCTAAAGCAGGATGGACTTCAGCTAGCAGAAGCTAGCTTTCGTGATTTTGAAGGTTTTCATCTTTTTTTTTTCCATGAGGTTCATCGAATTATCGATGGTTTGTATCGATTTCTGGATTATTGTTTCGATGTTTGCACGGTGTTCATGGATGTTCCAAAGATTTTATCGAGTGTTCAGTGATCTTTATTGATTTTTTTGGATAGTTCCCATCGATTGATTTTGGAGGATTCATTGGTATTCCATTGTTTTCGGTGATTTCTCGATGGTTTTCAATGGTTTTCAGTGATTTTTTGATGGTGTCCATCGATATGTTGATGTTGTTCGTCGATTTGTCCCATGGTTTTTATCGTTTTTTTTCGATGGTGTTCATCGATCTCTGGTGTTCACCCGTGAACATGTAGAATGTAGGTCGAGGCACAACCGTGTTGGATGCATACAGTTTCATTGGGTGTTGTCATAGTGTTGGTTTAGGATTTATTTAGGGTTGGTTAAGGGGTTAATCAGGTTGGTTTAGGACTTATTTATGCTTCAAGGTTTATTTAGGGTTCGTTTAGGGTCCATTTAAAGTTTATGACTTCTTATTCTCATATATAATGCTGTAGGTTGAATATGGTACTTAGGGTGTGTATAATGCACAACATCCACCTTGTGAACATGTAGAATGCAGGTTGTATGATATAGGTATACACAGTTATAGCGCTAAGAGATTGAACCAGCACTGTTTTAAAGATGCTTAAATGCTGGCCAGAAAAGTTAAGGCCACAGAAACCCGAGAAACCACAGAAAAGAAACAAAAACTATAGAAAGCAAAATAATAATAATAAAAATAAGAAAAAAGCAACAAGGCAATCACAGGAGCCGAAAACGACAGAACGCTTGGAAACCAAAGAAGCCACATCATTCAAGAAGCCGCAGAAACAAAAGCCAAAAGCCAATCCTTCAAACAAAAAAAAACTCTCAACAGTCGGACCATAGTCTGTCTCGTTTGTATGCAAAGGTTCATACAATGTCTCCTGCAAAAACGGTCAGATTCACGGCCGAAAGGGCTTTGACATGTTCAGCCTTTGGAACAAAGACAAGCTTTTAGTGAAGCATTCACCCAAGAAGCAGTCTGGCATAGTCTCGCAATACTGACTGGGTATCCTCTTCATGCTGGCTGCTGGCTTAGGAAGGTGTCCCACACAAAGCCGGAGCCTTTCAGCTCACGAGATCGTCGGACCAAAAGGGGAGCAAAACTCATCTGAAAGGCACGAATTCCTTCGACCAAAAGAAGAGCAATGCCAATGGACGCCTCAAGTCTTGGAGGATCAGTTCATCGTAAGGATTGAAATTCATTAAAATTCCTTCCCTTCTGCAGCACCGCATCCAATGTAACAAGGAGAGTGGAGAAGGAAATACAAGAGTAGATTTCTACAGAATACAAACCTTGGCCAACATCCCAAGCAACTTTTTCCCAGCCCCATAGCCATAATACAAGCTGGACATGTGAGATTACTACTTCCAATTCATGTTTTCAAATGTCTTCCGGACTGCCAAGCCACAAAGCCAACCCATTCCCCAGTAGTCAAGTTCTGAGCACGGAATGGCTCCATCGACCTCCCCAGCTCCATCAGGATGCAATCCACAAATATGTAGATCCAAGCTCCGACCCCTTGGTCAGCAAAGAGATATAAGGAGAATTCAAGAGGTATGTGGTGTTCTTTGGAACCGAAAAAAAGAAATCCAAGACCCGTCCAACCTCAAATTGTGGCAGAAGGAACAAGTCACGAGCAGCACAAGTCTCGCTACAGGAACAGGTACATCATGATCTCTCATGGTACATCCCTTAAAAGATATGTCATAATATGTCACACAACAAAATTGTCTTTCGCAGCTTGGTCTCCCCAGATTTGGGCTGCCACAGCCAAGCATGGTGGCGCCATGGGCAAACAGCAGGTCCGCAAGGCTACCGAGATCTACCGAGGCTTGATCTTCAAAATGACCAGGGCTAAAATCATGGGAAAAAATAGTTTCAATTGTCTGCAGTTGCTGTGCAAATAATTTCCGTTTCGGATGTGCTCGCTGTGCTTTCCATTGAGACGTGTGTCGGATGACTATCCGCCGAGTACATCCTCAGGTCACATGGTGCAGCAGTTGTTTCAGCTGCCCACAAGTTTGGACGAAGCGGCGGGATTCGGGCAATGTCAAGACATAATGATATTGTTTTGTAAGGATAAGTAACAACAATCCCAAGCACAAACACACGCGATGTACCATTAACACCTATTAACATCTACTAACATCTATTAACTATTAACATTTATTAACATCTATTATCATCTATTAACTTACCACAATTCAAGATAGCAACTGTTCTCAGCTCACTACTGCGCACATCTGTTTTTTAACACGAGGGGAATTCGGGTCAGGCGCTGGACGACGGCGGGGTTAGGCCCCTCCGGTGAGAATAGATACACACTTGATCGTAGCCAAAAGGTCGAGAAGATTGGGTCGAGGATCACCAGTCCATGTAGTGGAATGTAGTGTAGTGTAATGTAGTGTAGTGTAGTGGAGCGTAGTGGAGTGTAGTTGCGCAGTCGTAGTTGTAGTTGTAGTGTGGTGGGGTGTAGTGTAGTGTAGTGTAGTGTAGTGTAGCGTAGTGTAGCGTAGTGTAGTGTAGTGTAATGTAGTGAAGTGTAGTGGAAGGTAGTGTAGTGTAGTGTAATGTAGTGTGCTGGAGTGTAGTGTAATGTAGTGTAGTGTAGTGAAGCGAAGCGAAGCGACATCTGAACCTCCAAAAGTGGTCCAAACCCCTGGTGTTTTTAACATTTTGACTTCGAAACGTGCTTCGCGCCACAACGGCGTGCACTTTTTCGACATCTGAACCTCCAAAAGTGGCGCGAACATGTGGTGCTTTGTACATTTTCACTTCGAAATGTGCTTCGCGCCACAATGGCGTGCACTTTTTCGACATCTCAACTTCCAAAAGTGGTCCGACAATGGTGTGCTTTGTACATTTTCACTTCGAAATGTGCTTCGCGCCACAATGGCGTGCACTTTTTCGACATCTCAACTTCCAAAAGTGGTCCGACAATGGTGTGTTTTGTACATTTTGACTTCGAAACGTGCTTCGCGCCAAAATGGCGTGCGCTTTTTCGACATCTCAACTTCCAAAAGCGTGCTTCGCGCCACAACGGCGTGCACTTTTTCGACATCTCAACTTCCAAAAGTGGTCCGAAAATGGTGTGCTTTGTACATTTTGACTTCGAAATGTGCTTCGCGCCACAACGGCGTGCAATTTTTAATCTCTCATCTGGCCAGCTGGTTCCGCACCCGCCGCTTTAGCGAGCCTACTTTTCAACCCTCCGGAGCCACAAATCATTGGAAAAACACAGTGTTTCGCGACTTTCCTACCTTTTCGCGCGTCTGCATCTTCTTTCTTCTGACTCTTTCTCTTCTACTCTTCTCTCTTCTAATCTTTCTTTTCTCTCTGCCTCTGCCCTGCTCTGCTTTTCATCTGTCCATATTGT
>Ga0126342_10023298_pt1 | contig 10145 bp, 12 predicted proteins | sample Cyp1metagenome_FD_92528 | JGI IMG/M metagenome (GOLD analysis project Ga0126342, IMG submission 92528) | Coral microbial communities from Lord Howe Island, Old Settlement Bay, Australia - Cyphastrea 1 metagenome | ecosystem: Host-associated > Invertebrates > Cnidaria > Coral ... | reverse complement strand
TTTTTGGGCACCTCCTAGCCGAGATTTTTGGAGCAATTTCCTTGTGCTCGTTTTGAAAGGGTAGGTTAAAGGAAAATCATTTATCTGCTGTTACTGGGCGGGGGGTAGATCGAATGTATATATATATACACCGTATATACTCAGTGCATCTGACCTTTCAAGTATTTTTCCACTCAACGGAGTCCTCGCGAACGCTGCACGGTGCCTTGGCGCAGCTGGAGGTGTCGCAGAGTTTCTGCAGGTACTCGAAGTCGTGCCAGGACACTCGACCGAGGCCCTGGTGGTCCAAACCTGGCGTCGAACGTGTCGAAATGTGTCGAATGTGTCAAAATGTTTCCAAGACTTCCGAGATCATGGCGTCAACTTGAATCTTAGATCAACATGTTATTCCATACTGTAGTTGGTCTTCCCTTTTCTTTGAAGACATGGAAAAAAGAAATGAAAACAGAAATCCAACCGTGGGAAAAGGAAGCATTTCTGCGCGTTGAAACCATTTTGTATCTGGTGCTGCTCTGAAATCCTTCAATCTACAAACAGACCGAAGGATCTGGTATGTACATGGCCACTTTGGGCCGCTAGGACTCAACAAACCACAACTTTGGTGGGAATTGGAGCCCCGACCCACTCAGTGGGAGGGATTGTACTGTGAAACTGTTGCTAAGCTGCTAGGCTTTCGCCGTCTTTCGCCGCCTTTCGCCGATAGGCGTAGAATCTCAGGAGCCGGCCCGCAAGTCGCCGCAAGTCTTCAGGAATCTCCAAGAGAAGCTCATGATGGATATCGGAAGTCGCCTTCCAGCCGAAGTTCTGCTCAGCTGCTGGGTGCTTGAAACAGCTCTGAGACGGTCACCGGCTGACAGCTACACAAATGGCAAGTTGTAGCAGCTTTTAGTAAGTAACAAGTAGCCAGTAGCGTGTAGTAAGTCTTGAAGGCAGCTTGCAGTAACATGTAGTAAATGTAGTGACTCTGTCAACTCACTGCTCCGTATCCATGAAATCTGCCCAGACTGAGGTCACTGAGAACACACCCATCTCGGCAAAGATGCCCATGATTTGACTGGGCGATGTGACAACTTTTTCACGGACAACCTCTAAGGTCTCACGGGTGCACCACAAGCCATCCGCATCCATGCCCTTCGTCACCCAATCGTCCAGTTTCTCGTTGCATCCCTTTACCTGTGCCTCGCACAACTTGTTGACAGGTGATTGCCACATGGGATCAAAACATATCACAACAAGTGTCAAAAAGAATCACAACGGAATCATCTGTGTGACAATCCAAATGTATCTGGATCAGACCCACCTGTGTGATGATGCCCAACTTTACCGCCACAGACAAAGCCGCCTGTACCTGTGAGACACGTCAGGTTGTGGCTAGCGTTCTAGCTAGACTTTTACCAATGCTGATGAAAAAGCGAAACCGTTTTTGGTACTGTCCAGAAGCAGCGCTAGTGACTCTAGTGACAGTAATGAAATGCAATAATAAGAGATGCATGACAGTATGACATATCATGATAGGATAGAGCATGATAGAGCTATGACATATCTGATTGCTCTATTAATGTGTGACGCAGGATAGAGCTATGCTATGCTCCGTAGACTGGCCTGACTCCAGGAAAGGCGCTGACCAAAGTTTCCCTCGCTCTTCAGCAAGGCAAACAATTTCACTTCGGGCGAGAGACCATTCAAAGCCTTGGTGAAGCATGGTTAAGCATGCTTAAAGTCGATTAAAGCACCATTGACTCTAATTCACTCTGAAGATCTCTGTATGATTCATGCTTCAACCATCTTCAACCACTCGAGCTGGCGCTTCAAATTCTTCCAGCATGACATGAGCAAGGCCATGGCGCCATGGCGCCATGGCGGCCTGAGGCCATCTGAGGCCATCTGAGGCCGAGGCCTGATCAAATTGACAATCGTCATCCAATGTCCAGGTGAAGCTCTCCTTGACGTATCGATATGTGTGCAGATCCGTCCTTTGCCGCGGCTGATCCGGCTGATCCACGGGATCCACCGGAGACAGCAGCGTGTTGAGGCACACACGGGCCAACCAGTCTTGGTGTCGACCCTGTGGAAGGTCGGGGATGCACAAGACTTCCCAATCTCTTCGCAGAACCTTCGAGCTGAACGTCAGGCGGCTGTAGCTGAAGTCATGAAGAAAGATGTCCTGTGAAAAGTTGGAGATGATCGATGATGATCCAGTGATCTTTCTATTCGAGGGTGCTTTTAAAACTTTCAACTGAGGCATTCCACATTTCAACAATTTTCAACTATTTTCAACTCCCATCCCAATCCTTCAGGTGCTGGACATTCATTCCCACCAAGGGGGCTGTCCACTTATTGGAGAAACCATGGCCCTTCGACCTCGTTGAGGCGCTAGGTCCCGTAGATCCCGTAGATCCCGTAGGTCCAGTGCCCCAAAGTTCGCGGCTAAACTGTGCCAAATGTCCCAAGATCCTCAGGGGGGACTGGTCAGGACTGGTCAGGACTGGTCAGGATTTCTTGGTCGAAGATGTCGAAGTCCCATGAATTTCCACCAGCCAAAAAGGAGAGGCCAAACAGGCCGACCAGTGAACCAAGCGCAGTGGTTTCATGTTTGACCAACATGAAGAACTCACCAACTAACAGTAACATATGTAACATACAGCAATAACATATAGTAACACTAACCACATCTAACCACCCTGAGACAAACCTTGTGGTCCTGGTGAGGACCAATCGATCAGACTCCTTCAAGTCACCACGCTTTTCTGCAGCGATGAGTTTGAAGACTCGCTGCATCTGTTTCGCCACATTCTGCAAGAGCCTGGCATTCTGCATCTTTGACAAAAGGTGTCACACAGGGACCTGGGGGGTGGATTTTTGTGTCAAAAAAGCTGCTTCCATAGGGCTTCCATAGTTTGCTTGATCTTCAAAGATCTTGAGAGATTCTTAGGGTTCAATGTCATACAGTTGCTACTGCGCTACGAATCTCTGCCGGCCTCTTCAATGAATCTGGAGGTAGTACCGAATGAATCAATGCCACCCGCTGCCATTGCACAAACTTCTCAAGGGTCAAACGTTTTTCCTGGAAGTTGAGAGCGTTCGGACCCAAAACACCGCTGAAGGACCCAAAATGGTCTGCAAGAAATTGTGTGTTTGGTCCGTTGGTGGGGGATGTGAAACTCTATATACGGCATCACCATCCTTTGGTCGTGAGATCCCTGTTTTCACTAGCACCTGATATAAAGCACTATGGAGCAGCTTTGGGTCAAGATGGTTACGACAGCCCAAAAATATCCCAAAATCTTCCATCTCAAACGATTCAAACGGATTCAAACGGATTCAAACGGACTATCCAGGTATATCCGCGCATCTCCCTTCGTTTCAGGGGGCACTGGAGCCTTTTGTGTAGCCAAAATTGGACCTTTTGGAGCACAGATCGTCCCAGATCGTCACAGATCTTCGATCCGAGGGTCGGAATCTCCGATGACATGGACGAAGAGGTTGTGAAGGTCTCCCCGCAGCACTGGAGGATCCTCTTCCTCCGAGGGATTCATCTGCAAGGCGATTTGAAGAATGCCATGAGCTTCGATGAACTCGTGCAGACACACGTAGCCATCGCCATTTTGGTTGTAGACCTGGAGAATTTATGTGATTTTCACGATTTGGTGCCAAGATGCCATGTCAAATTCTGTAAAATCGAAATCAATTGCCAATTGCATTCAATTGCCTTATCAACCCCAAGCCATCCACTCGGAATCAAGCCTGGAAGAGCGGTTGAATGGCAAATTTCAGGTCGAAAAAGGCCAAATCTCCAGCATCAGTGAGCATCAGTGGGGTGCTGGGCCGCAAAATCCAATCAACCAAATCGCTGTTCTCGATGTCGCCATCATCGCGTTTTGGGAAATAGGCCCATAAATGGTCCACCTAAGCTGGCAAAGCCACGTGAGGTCGTTGTTGTTTGAGAAACTCATGATGTCAATGGAGAGGCTTCCCATGAAACAATGGACCATCAGGATCCCAAGTCTCCATGCAGTGCAGTGCATATTTCCATATGATTTCCATGTGATTTCCATGTGATTTCCATATGAATTCATATGATACACAACCAACAAGAACCCACCAAGAACCCACCAAGGGTCAACAAGTTGGGTCAACAAGTTGAGTCAACAAGGGGGTTCCGGGATCATCGGCATCATCGGGATCCCCACCTCCTCCTGGTACAAGATCTCATCCAACGGCAAGGCAGCACGGAGGAGTGACTCGAATTGAGATTTGCTCACAGTGCCAGTTCCCTCCTCAACGGAGCATAGCGTAATACCAACTCAGCAGAGTCAAAATAGTCAAAGAATATCAAAGAATCAAAGAATCAAATATTTCAACAATGATCTAGTCACCTAGTCTGTCAAGAAATAGCACTCGATGCACAAGCTCATTGGTGCTTTGAAACTAATCCAAAAAGGATGCAAGTCAGTGGGTTTCATCATCCCAGTTGCAGGATAGATAAAAAATGATAAAAATGAATTGAAACCACCATCCAAGACAGCAAGGCGAAGCTTTTTGGGGCATCCAAAAAAGGTCCTGGTCAAACTTCCGCAAAATAATCATCAGCTTGTGGGTGAGGCTGTGCTCATGGCTGTCAAACAACATCCTGATGCCAAACGCAGCTACTTGGCTGACGAAGAGCCAACCAAGTTGTGTCTCACAAAGAAGCGCTTGACGCCTTCAGATCCTTCAGTCCTTTTTGAAACTGAACACCCAAATGTTTGAACGAAGCAAGACCTGAGCTTTGCCTGTCGTATGTTAGCTGCACGTTAAACATACAGTGAATGAGTTTGACCATAGCTTTTCTCAGAGCTTCGACTTAGGATCATGGAATGAAACCGGAATGCCAAAAAAATCGTGGCACTCGCCGTGTGAAGCTTCGCCGTGAGCAGCAAATGGCTTAGGGGCAGATTGATGATTGATGCTGGGAGAATTCCGAAGTCACTCCAGAGAGGCTGCAAAATCTCGCAAATCCTCCTGTTTGACAAGGATTGGGTTCGTCCATAGTAAATCTGATTAAATCTCATGCACTTCGTGGTTAATGTCCAACATTCATCAACATTCATCATTCCAGCCTTTGAAGATGTGATGCGCATCACCATCAAAGCCAATTGCCCTGCCGACTTCTGAAGCTGTGCAGGCGCGACATTGGCCATTTTGGAGTGAGAATTTTGATCTGTCAAATCTGTCCCAACATGTCCCAACCTGCCTGCATCCTCTCACAAACTCTTGCAGAGTCAAAGCCTGTCGAGCGTCACTGGGTCATACTGGGTCACTGATGGTCACTGATGGTCACTGGACGTCCAAAATCGTATATCGCCCAATCGGCCCAAGGAAAAATCTATCAAGACATCCATATGTGTTGTAGGCGCTTCGGGCAAGGGGCACTCATGGCCAACATAAAAGTGAAAGTGTTAAGTCTGTGAAGTCTGTGAAGTCTGTGAAGTTTGATGCAACTTTTCCAGGCGTGTCTGAGGTTCCAACTGTCTGGTTGTGAGGATCCAGAATAGCCTTGCACTCCAACTGGCACTGCAAACCAACAGTTTCAAAAAGCTGATATGTTGAGGCAATGGCCCAGGTCTGTCGAAGGTCGAAACCGGTCCGAATCCAAAGAACCTCCGGCCGTTGGTTCACTCCCTGATTGATGGATGTTTGATGTTCATTGGAGAGAACAGTGGCATTGAAACGTACAAAGATAGTATGGGGAACTTGAGGCCCAGGGGGGGTGGAGGAAAGCTATGCATAATGGGGCAGTGGTTTTTCACTGGGTTGAAGAAAATGGATGACGAGAGATGTGGAAAATGATGGTAGATGATGTATGAGATGATGAGAGATGATATGATATGATGCGATGAGATGGAATGGGATGCGATTGATGGGTGTGATGAGAAGAGATGAGATATGATGAGATATGATGGGATCCAATGACATGAGATGAATTGAGCTAAGACATTGTGATGAGAAGAGAGGAGAGACGAGATGCGACGGGAAATAATTGGATGAAATGAGATCATCGGAGACGAGATGTCATAGTGAGAAGTCCTGAGAAGTCCTGAGAAGCCCAAGACTACGGAGCTGCCTCGGGCCCCCAAGACATCCCAAGACTACTTTAGCCTTTGGCTACCTTTGGCTACCTTTGGCTCCAATAGTAGCCACTAGCCGTGATTTATGGCCTGGAGATGATGAGAATCAGGGAGTCCATCCGCGACTCCTCGGGACTACTCGGGACTCGGCCTGCTCGAAAAGTTCCAGGTCTAAGGCCTCCTCGGTGTCCAACCTTGGCCATTTTGACGTGAAACGGTGAAACGTCGCTTTTGATTACAGATTACAATAGATTACAGTATATTTTTTGTTGATTATTTTAAGATGTTTTGTCTATGCTTTTGATATGCTTTTGATATGCATTGAGACGCACACTCCCAGAATTTCATGCCGGCTCCTGCCAGTGTTCAAGTTCAGCCGACTTCCCAATGCCTTGACCCATCCCCGGGCCATCGGCCCATCGGCCCATCCCCAGCCCTGGCCTCCGCTGTTGTGGCAGCTGGTCCAAATCGCATCTGCTGGGCACCTTGACATTGTCGAGATGGCAGGGTATGACAATGGTGTGACAATGGTGTGACAATGGTGTGACAATGGTGTGACAATGGTGTGACAATGGTGTGACAATGGTGTGACAATGGTGACCATGAAAAAAACAAGTGAAACCGTGACTTTCCAAACTTACTTCGTCTCACTTCGTATGCGGCTCTCAAAACTAGAGTGAGCTTTGTGGACAGCCAATATGGTAGTGGTACCAAACCAAGTGACTTTGGGGCTAGACGCTAGACGCTAGACGATTGATCTCTGCCAAAGAAATCCATGTTTCCTTGAACCCATCTTGAGGAATGGACCCATAGAAACGGCAGCCTCTGGCAAATTCGGCTCTGCTCACCCAACCTCGAGAACAAACGCATGAATGACCATCAGGAAAGTCACAAAAGATTTAAGTTTTCCATCAGATTCCATCAGCATTTTTTTGAAATGAAGATGTTTCAAACCAGCTCGTGCTTTCAGAGACAGCTGTAAGGTACGTGCCAACTCCATGTTTGTCGAAGTCGCACCGCCAAGCCTTCAGCCGAAATTTAAGTCACAAAGATACAAAGAACATCAGCCGAACATCAAAGAACATCGAAGAACATCGACAAGCAGAGCCATGGCGAGGGCACTCTCCATTCGATGGACTGATTTTAGTGACGAGGACACCCACGAAACAGGTCCGTGCTGCCCGTGCCCGGCACTGGGCTTGCCACTTTCATTGATGTGCCGCGGAAACGACGCATCCTTTGAGTCAACATTGGTTGCTGTATGTTGCTCTTAGGTCTTCAAATCTTCAAGTCTTGCTTGTTCATCCAGTACCAACAGGGTCTGAGTCTTGAGTAGGACAATGACAGCATGTTTGGTATTGTTTGGTATGAAGGCTGTCACTGAATCCTGAGTAGCCCCACGAGATGCAAAGGGTCTCGACCAACATCCGATCTGCATAGCCTTTGTCCGAAGTGGAGGAAGAAATTTGCATAGCCTTTTGCTCCCTGCGAGACTTGAATTCTTTCAAGTTGGGATGTGCCTGAAACTGCCACTGCAGCAGCAGCGGCAGGTCTGAAGCTTGGAACCTCCAAAATGATAAGGGTCAAAATGGATCAAAGCTTATCCAATTGCAAAAAGGATCTTCACGTTTCGACTTCCTGACTTCCTTCCATGCTGCCTGTTTGGGCTGTTTAGAGTATGTTTCAACCTGGATAGTCACTCACATACATCTCAGATGTATTATATGCCACTGTAAACTGTAAGGCTTCAGCCTGCAACCACTTGGGCCCCTTTTGCCTTGGCAAACGACACCAACGACACCGGTGCCATCTGAGTTTGACTTCATACGCTGCTGGCAGTTTGAGTCATGGACGACTCCGAAGCCGGCGATTTTTCAGCCACCTCCACTCGGGATTTTGAAGGCCTACAGCACGCAATGGCCGTGGCTGGTGGAAGCTGGTGGAAGCTGGTGGAAGCTGGTACCTCACATACATACACATACAATGCCAAGCTGGAAAACGTGGTGTAACCATGAGATTTTGATGACACAAATCCACAAGTTGAAGTGGAACACCGATCACTCCTCCTTGCCTGTCCCGATTGGGAGACATTTGGAAAGAAGGAGAGCTTTGTGCAGAAGCAGTCCCCGGCCTGTTGCAATCTTGTCGCTCTCTGTAGTCAATTTGGGATTGCCAACGCGATGGTATTTACCAATTGCCTTGTGATTCTCAACAGCTTCCCATATTTAAAATGTAGCATTGTATGTTACTAATAATGGCACAGCATTGTATATAATTGGTCGCGTAACATAGTATAAGTAAAACAACATTACATAGTACATAGCATGACATATATGTATATAAATAGTATATAGAATGGTAGCATAAGTAGCATTACATGGTGTAACCTTCATTCAAAAACTATACTTTTTGTGTTGTTTTTTTCCACAAGTCGCAGAAATCCTTGCAGTTGTTGGCTGAACCTTCAATGGCTGATAGCACCACAAGAAAATGGTTCGCCAGGAGTGAATCTTTCAATTGGTACAAGAATCTTCGAGCAGACTACCAAAACTGACCCACCCCCAAAAGGCTTACGATTTATATGCCATCTATAAGAACTAAAATTGGTGGACATGCTCCATATTGCTACTTTATCTCCACAATATTCAGTAGATCAGTACATTATTGCTACATTATATGCCATGGCCATGCAATGCCTCGTTGAGGGCGTGGGCGTCGGAAAGCTCCGCTCGCGCAACGAGAGGCTGGGGGCCGTGTGGCGCCGCGCTGGCGCCGGTGCCTCGCGTGAGGTGATTTCCAGACCGCATGTCATACAAACATGATATGTAGATATGAAAGGGAGTCTAGAGTATGCATTTTCTCTATTTGCATCTGTATGTCATGTCATGTCTATGTCATAGATAGATAGATAGATAGATAGATAAATAGATAGATAGATAAATAGATAGATAAATAGATAGATAAATAGATAGATAGATAAATAGATAGATAGATAGATATGAAAACGTGTGTAGAGTATGTATCTTCGCTATTTGCATCTGCATTATATACATATATTTATGTATATATGATTTTGTTTCAGAACGTGATGTGCATGTAGGGATATAACAAACCAAAAATGGAAGTGAAACCAACCCCGAAGGGGGCAAAATGCCCTACACAATATAGGGTTGCGAACCAAACACATGGAGATGTAGACCAAGATTGTGTCGATTCAAAAGCCCGTGGCAGAACCCGACCCCTGCAACGGTATGGAGTGACTGATCGTGGCAACTCATGGCACATTTCACATGAGTAGGATTGACCATGCAAGCCAGCACTGAACCTTCTGCCCATGTCTGTGCTGCCTCTAAAAGGCGCGAGTCATGGTCCAGTTCTTTTTCGACAGGTTTTTCCTTTTGGAGAATCTGCGACATGAAACATTGAAAAAAACATCGAGGAAATCAACTCTGCGTTCAATCAGTCCTCGACAAAGTCGGACTCCTCCCAGAAAGGGAGTTCATCGTCCTTGTCGAGTTCTGTTCCACGGAAACCTTTTCAGTGTTCTAACCCTTCAAGCACGTTGCTAGGTGGGAGTTTGGTTAGCCACATCCCACTGATGGAATTTCTCAGTTTCGTCGATGCAAATAGCAGTCAAAAATGACCCTGAAATATGACAATATGACAATTAGGTGCAGTTTGTAACAAATTTGCAACTACAAAAACACGACAGAAGTCCTGCGACTTGGGTGAGTCAACATCATCCTCATCAGTATCCCGTCGGTCACCTGTGGCAAACGCTCGCCTCAGGAGCAAAAGTTGGAAGCAACAAATTCTGAACTCACAAAATTTCAGGATGCGCCAAATTGTTCAAATTTGTTCGGGTATCCGGACGGATCTTTGGAAGTTATCGGCCCTGGCACATGGATAAAATTTCATGTTAACTTTCCTTCCCTGCTCTCCGCTGTGCATGACTCCTTTTCCAACTCAGCGCTGCTGCACAATGTTGGGACCCTTGTTCTACAAGGGAAAGTTGGCCAACTTGAAGGAGCTGTTGTG
>Ga0126342_10023297_pt1 | contig 10145 bp, 11 predicted proteins | sample Cyp1metagenome_FD_92528 | JGI IMG/M metagenome (GOLD analysis project Ga0126342, IMG submission 92528) | Coral microbial communities from Lord Howe Island, Old Settlement Bay, Australia - Cyphastrea 1 metagenome | ecosystem: Host-associated > Invertebrates > Cnidaria > Coral ... | reverse complement strand
GGGCGTGCGATGCGTTATTTGAATTTGGCCGGAAACTTTTGTTGAATGCACCACCGTGCCGCATGTTGGACATGTGTGCGCATGTGTGCGACCTGCAAGCCGGCCATTCGCAACGCGAAAAAATTTGCCGCAGCCATCACCGCGGCGGTGATCGACCTGCCCTGTCGTCACCGTGCTTTGCACAGATTGGCGCAGTGCGGGCAAAGGTATGTGTACACTCGCGGCGTAGCTGCGTCGGGCCCCGCAGCAAGCTGCTGGGTCGATGAATGGGCAACGCCCGTTCTGGTTTCGTCTGTTCCCGTCGACGTTTGTCTAGCTTCGTGCATTTTCTGAATCTCCTTGCGAACGTCTGCTAGGATTGCTTCGTGTCGCTGGCTCGTTTCGCGTTGCCGCAAGCGGGCCAAGCGTTGATTCGTGCGATGAGCAAGACGACACACGAGGGCAAAGGCTGTGCATGCATTGCATACTTGTGTACTATTCTGAGTATATTTCCGACTTTGCTGCCAAGCTGTGAACTCTGCTCGTGGCTTGCGTTCGCTGCACTGGGAACATTGCCAACAGCCCCGCTGCTTGGTGGTGCATTCTCTGCAGCAGCGGCGGTCCGCGTGGCGAGCTTTCCATGCGGCCGGTCCAAATTCGGCTTCCGGTTTCGCAGCGCCACATTTGAAACATGGCTTTTTGACTTCGCATGTCAAACACACACGGAAAACTGTGGAGGTCACATCTCTAGATGAGGCTTGCTTTACGAGTAGATCTTTTTCCAATGAAGCCTTTGGTTGCTTGGAGATCTTGGAAGATGTCCAGGCTATGATATGTTATGGTCATGTTTGGTGCAGCTCGGAGATGCTCAGAGCACTGCTTGAAAATCACTGTAGCCTAGAAGGATGAGAACTTAAGCAGAAGAGCGGAGGCCGTTTGCATTCACATGAGCGGCATGCGACAATATCCAAGGTTCAGCCCCCAGCTCGCCGCCCCAGGCAAAACTTCCTGGGGTCTGCGGCAGGGGGCGTAGCCCCTTAATATATATATATATATATATATATTGAAGAAAGGTAAAGTCGGTAAAGTACCATCTTTTCGGGGTTACTATAATATAAAATGATCGAAGCAGCAAAATCAAAAAACACAGTCAAATACTGTGAAGGTATGGGAAAGCATGGGAAAACCAGTCTTATCCATTCGAGCCAAAATGGAGAGAAAGATGCCTGCATAGCCGCAAATGCCCGGAGCTGGTGTCTCTGGCAGCAGCCCGGAAGCCTTCTGGTGCACTGCTGATTTGAAAGCGATTTCAAAACTGAACTATGTCGACTATCTGAACACTCTGAACTGGGGACCTACACTAAACAAGAACGTGTTACAGACACTGATCAAGGTAGAGGGAAGCTTCAAGGAATCGCAAACATCCATCAGCTTCACTAGACTATGATCACCTCGCCATCCATCAGACCCACACCGCCCAGGGCACGTGTTGCGCTTCCAGTTCTCGCTTCCGTTCGCACATGATCTGCCAGCTGAGTGCACTTATGTTCTCATCTTGGAGGAGGAAGGCATTTGCTCATTTGCTCAGCTTCAAGTTTCGCCTGGCAGAAGAACTCGTACTCCAAGCACGTGTACATCAGCTCTGCCATTGTCTGAACTTCTCCTCACAAAACTGTCGCATCGGTCGCCCTTAGATGTGCTGCTCTGTTCAAATCTGTTCAAATCACCAGATCACTGAGCAGCCTTCATGTCCGGCTTTCTGGAAAGCAACGTAGAACGCCTGGAGAGAACAAAATCTGTGGCAAGGCCGGATGGTGCCATCAACACACCAGTTTCACTGAAGCCCTTACCTCAGGCGTTGCACCAATGCTCGCCAGGAAAGAGTTCAGCCTGTCCTGATTTGCTGTGCCCTACAGACCCTATTGATGGATTACAAGGCTGGAGGTTTTGAAGGAGCACCATCCTAGCCCGTCCTCAAACAATTGCTTGAAGTCATTATGCAACTGGGTGTACCTGATCAAGTCATGCTTAAGACTTCAAATACTTTCAAATACCCTCCCCATGCGGGAGCGATAGGAGAACTTCAAAGGTCAGCTTTTATCAGCTGTCAAGACCCAGCTCAGGTTCAAATTAAAAAACTCAGACCCAGCTTGTGTTCGGCGCACACCAGCTTGTGTTCACCCAGCTCCGGCTCAAAAATGGCGCAGTTGGCATCAGCAAACTGGACAGCCGTCTGGACCAGAGCCTGCCAGCGAGTCGAGTTGTGACAGAAAGCTTTGTCGACGCCATCTCCTTACAGCCCCTGCCTTGCCTCCATTTCAGTGCATGTGAACCATGTTTTCACCTGCAAGATATGTTCCCGCTCACCCCACACATCTGCAGAGCATACTGTGGCTTGCACTGGCAAAAACTAAGGTGCTGCTTCATCAGTCATCCCATGTAGATGACGTAAACCTATTAAGGCAAAACCACAGAAAGCTTAACAGAAAGCTAACTAGTGCATTTCAAACAGAAATAGCTAACTAGTGCAGTTGAAGGGTGTAGCTATTTCCTCTGAAGAAGTCCAATTGCAGATTGCTCGTGGAACAATTCTCATGCACGAAATCTTGTTGCTGCAATTCGTCATTTCCTCTTCTCATCATAGATTTCCACATCCCAGTCCTGCCAGACCAGTTCTCTCTCCTCAGCTGTTAGCTCTGACATGCTGACAAACGGCCTCCAAAGCACAGGTCGGAAATTCACTTAATGGTCAAACTGAGATTGTGCTTAGACATGCTTAGACCCTAGAATGCATTCAACATTTCCATGGCAATCTTTGCATTTGCAAAGCCGCACCTTGTGTTGAATGCCACAATCGAGGGGTGAGCTGCAAGAACGCAGCAATCAAACTAATGCAGTCCTTGTTCTGAGTTCTTGAGTGAAGAAGTGAAACTGTGAAGAAAAGGGTCAAGAGAGAGAGAGTGAGAGTGAGTGAGAGTGAGTGAGAGTGAGTGTGTTGACTTCAAAGGATTGTTTCCAATGGCGTGGCTCTTCCGGTCAACATATTCATGCTTCGTGTCTTGATGCAAGGCCATGGCTGCCATGGAAGGTTCATATCTATGTCATCATATCGATTGAAACTAGTCAGCTGGTGCCAATGCTCTAGTGTTCCATTGAGCTCCACTTTCTTCCACTCGCCCAATTTTCTCTGCAGAGCTTAACAGTCCCGCATTCGGCAGCCAGTTTTTACACGGAGAGGCCGAGCTCTCCAAGTCTTGCATCAATTCACAGCTCTTCACAACTGTCATCCTCAAAGGTTTTTCACAGCTTGGAAACCTGGCCCTTCAATACAAATCTGTATCAAGATCAGCATCACCCAGTCACCGCGCACTTGTGACACGAGACGTGGGCACCTGGCGGCACCTGGTCCATATCGGTGTATCATAACAGGTCATTGACAGGTGGTCGGAAGCGCAACGTGCAGCCACTTGACAATACCCATGGGTTAATCAATAAATTTCCGAGACCATAAATATCTCTAAGCTCCGTTTACCTGCCATCGAAAAGATGCAACAGTTCCGAGGACAACCCAACACTTCCAGCCTTTTTTGTCAATTTCTGCCTGATGGCTTCAAAGACTGCTTCGCGAGATCTGAGAAATCGATTTTCGGAAACGGAATAGAGATTAGCATAAAGGAAACAAGAGTTGTATGGTACTCGATTTGGACACTTGTATTGTATCCATTGCTTTCAACGGTAAAGACTCTGGAACACATCTGCCGGTAAAGGCTCTGGAACACATCTGCCAGTGATATGGTGAAGTTCGGTGAAGGTGGCTGGTGACCCTAGAGTGTTTAGCTTGCTCATTCAATGGGTAACTGGCTGAAAGGATGTCTGGATTTCGTGACTGCGTACATGGTGCATGGCAAATCCACAGGAATTGTAGAGTCACTCTCAAAACACCATACATCACCATGCCATGCAAGAAAAGCCTCAAACCATCGTATTCACTGCATAGCCAAGCCGCCTTGTTTTTGACCTCGAGGCCCAGCATGAATTGTTGGCACCTGAAAACAGAAAGGCACACAGAGTTGACGGCTGCCGTATCAGAGCCAGGATGCCTCAGGTTCCACTCGCCAGCGTCTTTGAGTGCCGTAGGTGCGTCCAACAGAGCTTCGGGGCCGGGTCCTGGTGAAGCAAAGTCAGGTAAGTCAGGTCACAAGACTCCAGAAGACCACACTGACCACACAACCACAGTGGAGCTTGTCACAGCTTGTCTCCAAAACTGCAGAGAGAGTTTGCGCCTGGCAGTACTTTTCACCTGGCAAGGTCGACGAGGTTTGCCTCATGGATTCAAAAGGGAAAAGTCATCCACAAAAGGAAGGCTGAAAATCTGTGAAAATCCATGTGTGTGCACCGCCTTCACCCTGCTCTTGATCCTTCTGCAATCTGGCCTGCCAGAAGCTTCGAGGTAGATGCAGCAAAAAACGGGTACCTCTCTCCAAAAACACAATGCATCTTTCACAGGCCTGGTGCTGCTCATGCAAATGATGAAATTTCTCATCCAGGCGCAGCAGGGATGCCTGGAGAAGACTGCAGGCTTCAGACACTGGCTTTGGATTGGATCGAAACTTTGGCGGCTACAATCGGCTCCAGCCTCCAGTTTGCTTTCCCTGTGAGGATCTGTCTTGAAGCTCTCCCCCATTGCCTGGAGCAAAACCATTCAGCGTCTTGACAGAAAGCTTCCAAAGGATCCTTGATGATGAATCATTGAGACTCTGCACTGTGCATTGGCTTCCACTGCCCACCCGACCTCATTGTCGCGCCACAGAGGCTTTTGACCACTAAACTGTCGCTTCATCTCCTTCGCAAGATATTCATGGACAATGCTTCGAAATAGCCTCAATATGCGTAGATTGCCTTTGAAACGTGCAGTCCTCAAAATCCATTCTAAGAAGGCTCTTTTGCAAGGCCTAGAGACTTTAAAAAGACCGCAGCATGCATCAGTTCTGTGCCATGGCACAAATTCCGAAGCCAAGAAAGCAGTGCCATGAAGTGCTGTGCCTCCTCTTCTTTTGAAATGCCTTTCAACGCACCTGCCAGCCTGTCAGATCAGCTGGTGGCAGTTGGTAGCTCCCAATCCGTTGCACCAGGATTTACTCCCGAATGCACCATTCCCAATTCCCAGCGCCTGCTCTTTAACTTGCCAACCCTCAGAAAGCACAAGACAAGGAACTGCCGAGATTGACCGCAGCTAGCTCAGCTAGCAGCCGGAATTTGCAGCCAAGCAGCGCATTTTTGCGCTGGACATTTGAACTGCCCAATGGTTTAACAGGTCGATCAACTGACCTGAGTGGAATTCTAACACAAAGTTTTTGTGCTCTCACACCCAGTTTTACAGCAAAGGTCACCTTTCAAGAATGCAAACAGCTGTCGTGTGCATGCGAATACACTTTGACATGTCCTACTAAGTTAAAACGTGTTGCAACATTCCAGTGGAAATGTCTACTGAATGCCTATCCCGCAGAAAGCTTCGGACGTCGAGCTGGATCTCTCTGAACTCTGCACTTTCTTCGGAGAATTCAATTTCGGAGTGCTGTAAGTTGCAGGAGCCCGTGCTCTTTGGGAGACTTCCAGGAAGCTCTCATCGCTGGATGACAAGGTCTCATCCAAGACGTCACGCTCTTCCAGTCCCTCCTTCGAACACACCTCATGTACGTCTCTTTGGGCTCTTGTGAGAGCTATCTCCAACTCTTTCAAGGAGTTGTTCTCGCACTGCAAAGGCCTTGGAAAAGCGGATTTCACCGATTTCACCCTTGATGGACCTGCCAAATCATCCGCTTTGAAAGAGATATCATCATCACCTCCAACAGTCGATGGTGCCGCGGTCGAAACCTCACTCCAAGGTGCATGAACTTTCTCAGCTGTCCGACGCTTCCCTTCGGCATTTGAGATATTTGAGCCGTTTGCCACTTGGCCAAGCTGGGCAGGTGTTTTGGCTTTCAAAGGCACACGCTGAAGGGGTCCGGGGAGCTTTGGAGCTTGCATTTTTGGCGAGCTCATCTCAAACAAGGCTCGTACGTGCAGTAGAAAAGTTTCTCGCTCTCTGTGAGCTTTGCTAATGCGCTCCATTTGTTCTTTTCGTCTGTGTACATTTGCACGATCTGCTCCGCGCTCGCTAGAGTTCTGCTCCCGCAGGGCGTCAGCAAGTGCTTTGCTTTCAGCAACATTCTGTTGCATGACTTTCAAATGACGCGAGGGCGGTGTTAGCATTGTGGAAACCATTCAGCATGATATCGGACCCAAGGTCCAAAAAACATGTATATAGATCATGTAGGAAGAAAAGCCAAGGTTGTGAACCTTTTGTGTACTACAATCATTGACTATCCACGTTCGAAAACCTCTTTTCCTCTTGAATCTCTTGAAGACCTGGCACCTTTCTGGATATCACGAGTTATCAAAGCCCTCATGACGCATTGATCGCAGCGAAAGTATGTCTACTTTGAACTGAATCTTCTCCTGATTTCTCATGATTTGTGTCCCTCTGAGCCTGTGAAGCTCTGCAGAGATGGAAAGGTCAGTTGCAGCTCCAAGCATCACGCCGTGTCTACTCGCACTGACCAGTGAGAAAACAAACAACCTGGGAGCGTTCTTTTCATCGCTGCATGGCCCATGGTTCATGAATCACTGCTCCACAAAAGACTTCACATGCAAAAGGCGCTGATAGGATATGTCTGCCCCTTTGGAAGCAGGACCATTACCAAAGCACAAAACAATATGTAGTTTTTCTCTCAACTTCTGACCTCTAATTCCTTTGAGTTCGACCAAACCAAACCCGAACAAACCTTCCAGAGTATCATCTCAAGTAATCATTATAATAATTCTTGTGTTTGTTAAGACTTCAGGTTCAAAATGATTTCACTGCGCCAAATGCGTGCATGGAGTGTCTTGCTTAAGATCCTGGATTATCTGGATTACGCCGTAGCAAAGGATTACCAATGCATCGGTGCTAATCAGTGGTCCATCAGTGGTCCATCAGTGGTCCAAGCTCTTCAAAGATTCTGGGCTTCTACGGCTCGCGACAGCTCCAAGGAGGCACAGCTGCATACAGCTGCGAGGGCGTTTTTGGTACATCCCAGAGCAGCTGTTGGACACAAGTATTTGTAGTTGCATGTGTATCTGCGCATTTAGAGATTTACATTTGCATGCCACGGCTTTGTATACATACGTACGTATGTTCATATCACGGCAATCAAAAGCAACATGGCTGTGATGAATCAGCGACAACATCCCTCACCATGCCATCAAGGCTTTCTGGATTCAGCTGCCTCATTCACACCACAACCCTGTGCGAAGCTGCCTGCGAGAAGAGGCTCGCTGAGTGGAAAAGAGATCATGCAAGAAATCCCATGGATCACAGGAGCAGCCGTGTCCGACGGATCACAACCACTTCGAAGGGAGCCGTTGCTCCATTTGTGGTCAAAGCTGCCGTGCACCACTGCCACAGGAAATTGTCTTTCGCATTGCGTGGTATGACTGAAATATCAGGATCTTTCGTGATGACTTTAAGGGGTACATCAAAAAGACAAGTGATTGTAGCATCTCCAAGCCTTCTGACTCTAGTTCTTGCAAGACTTCGATACTAGTTCAATTTGTAAATCCTGGTGAAACTCTGGACTAGAACGAAATGCTCTGTTCTCCTCAGCCTCATTGGTCAAGCATCGAATCGGTTCAACCCAGCGAACAAACTTTCAATCAGCAACACGTCGGATCGTTTGACTTCACAATGAGCTATCTAACAGAATCTTAAATTCCAATGAAGCTGGAGCCTAATGGACAAGCCTAATGGACAGGTAGCTCAGCACTCACTGCCACGCTGTTAGCTTCCAAGCTTTGGGAGTTCCGCCTCCAAGAAGTATAAGTGTCTGGTTCCATGCAAAATGAAAACTACCAAAACGAAATGAGAAAAAAAAAAAAACACCTGCACTTATTGGGCCATGGTGTGCCATGAGAGGTGACGTGAACAATAAACCACAGAACACCACAGAGGTGACCACGCCTGATGGCCATGACTCACACTCATTCGCTGCAGGATCAGCGCGAGCTGCTGCTCGGCATACAGGCGGACATCTCGCACAGCCTAGCCAAATGTGGACTAAACGCATAGTAGGTCAGGATCTTCAAAAAAGCGTTGAGTCTTTCTGGGATAGGTCAGTGACTTGCACGGCGAAAAGTAAAACCAGGCATGATCTTCACTGCAGTTAACACACAGTATACAGATTTGGGTCGGTCCTGCGCATAGTCTTTTCGCTCGCGCTCCAAGCGCTCCAGTTCTTCAACCTTCGCGACGAGCTGCCTCGCTGCTATGGCATGGAGGTAGTCTGGGGTTAATAAGTGTTGTTAACATTTGTTAACATGTGTTCATGAGAGTTTTATTTACATGGTTGGATTCATTCGTTGGAAGAACAATAGTTGGTTTGGTCTTACAAGCCACTTTGAAATCGAAGCCTTTGCAGCAAGAAAGACAAGGGCCGAGATAAATGTTTCAGTTTGCGTTCGAGGCCTCTTGTCAGAGATGACCCGTTCAGCAGCGTTGGCTGCAGATTGAGCTCTTTCACGACACCGAGCCAGCTCTGCCTGCCGAACACCGTATCCGACCGAGCCCAACTAGGGCCCCAGGAGTGCCGTGGATTTGAGGTTATGGGATCTGTTGAGCAAAATTACTCGAATTTGACAAGAATGAGATAATGAAATGATAATGATCTGTTCACTCACATCAAAAACAAGCTCGATTTCAAGTATAGCTTCGTGAACAGCCAAAATGTCACAGCCACAGCTCTGTACCTGAAGGTGGCTTGAACTGGAGGATTCAGCTCCTTCACCTCACATGGAAACTGCGAGCACCGATTTAAATTAAATTATTTATGATATTTATGTTGAGTCAGTTGAGACATTGAAATTCATGTATATTATATTATATAACAATATATAACATTCATTCACTTACTTTTTTAAGATTTCTTGGTCTAACTAAGCAACTCTCATCGACCGGCATGGCCGAGGTTGCCGGGGCCCCAGCATTCCTCGCACAATATTCTGGAGGTGCGATTGCACAGCTCCGTCACTTCAGAGACCTCTTTAGAAACAAAATAGTCTCCCAATCAGAGTAAAGAGATCTACAGAGCACTCACTTTGGCGGACCAGCAACATCATCATGCGACTCAAATGCACAAACAAAGTGCTCAAGTCAAACACTTGAGGCTGCAACAGTGACAAGTGCCTCCTGTATTTGACTGGAAACGGCTGCCTCAGCACCTGCAAATCACATGTCATGGGCAGCTTCCATCTTCGCACCATCCCAGTCGTTTGAAAAAGCTGTCAGGCTCACAGCCTCCAGCTGCAGCTGCAATTTGCGCTTCCGCAGCCCTTTGCACTTCTGCAACCTTCTCCATTTCGGCAGCCTTTTCCGCTTGCGCAGCCTCGATGCTACAAGCCCAGAGAAACGACGATGCTTGTGCCTGCCTACTACAGAAGTCTGCCACTATGTTGAGCAAAATATGGTTGGTGGCTTTCAGCAGGGCTCCAGCTACCCACACAAAATATAGCAGAGAAAAGAAAACAAATGGGGTTTATATTCTTGTTAGATTCCCGTAAGTATCAGGATTTCGGATTTCGAATGATTTCGATCTGTTGTCGCACATGCGCCTGAAGCTTCGCTTCAAGTTCAGCCATTTGAGCTTTCAGTCGCTCTTCCTGAAGATAAGTCAAAATCAAATGAAAACAAATGAAGACGAACGAGAAATTCTTTGATGTCAATCCCATTCAACAGAAAACCCTTGGGGTTCAGACAATTATTCCGGCCTCGGCATGGTCTCTTTCAACTTCCTTTTCCTGGGCGGCTGGCTCAACTACATTTTGGGTCTAGTTGATGTTCAAGTTCTTCGAGGGGTTCAGTCTCAAAATACAGAAACGATCAAACATCAAATGCTATAAAGGAAGGAAACAGGATTGGTCTATATTCTTGTAAATATCAATTCGGACTTCGAATGATTTCGATCTCTCGTCGCGCTTGCGCCTGAAGCTTGGCTTCAAGTTCAGCCATTCGAGCTTTCAGTCGCTCTTCCTGAAGATAAGTCAAAATCAAATGAAAACAAATGAACAGGAATGAGAAACTTGAGGCCCAGGGG
>Ga0126342_10023296_pt1 | contig 10147 bp, 11 predicted proteins | sample Cyp1metagenome_FD_92528 | JGI IMG/M metagenome (GOLD analysis project Ga0126342, IMG submission 92528) | Coral microbial communities from Lord Howe Island, Old Settlement Bay, Australia - Cyphastrea 1 metagenome | ecosystem: Host-associated > Invertebrates > Cnidaria > Coral ... | reverse complement strand
TCTGACTGTCGTCCGACGAAAGGTAAAAGAAATTGCAGCATCTTACCACCGATCATTTCTTGGATGGAACATGTTGAATGACCGATCATTTCTTGGATGGAACATGTTGAATGATGTTGAACGCTGAATACCAAACCTGGGACCCAACTTTGCTACACCATACTTGACCGGTGACATAGATCGGAACACAATGGGGATCATGGATCCCCAGAGGCGAGCTACCCCCCCCCCCCCAACCCATGGGGGGGGGGGGTGGAGAGACGGAGGACGGGACCATATATATACATACATATATATATATATATGTGCGGTTGACCCAGCGAGCCTGCGACTGAGCCCACGCTATGGCCCACCACCAAGGCTTCCTCCGCCACCAGCGTGGCAGCGGCATCCCTGAGGTGATGAGTTTGCTGCTGTGCTGCGAAATGGTTTGGGATTGAAGGGGATATGAAAGGGGAAATCATTAACCAAAAGAAGATATGAAAACTAACCAATGGCTTGGGGATATGAATGGGGAGATGATAGCATATTACTAACCAATGAGTGGGGATGTAATAGGATAAAATGAGTCATGGGATGTAATAGGGATATAACCAATATAACTAAACTGAACTGGGGATATCGAAAAAAAATGTGATTGCACCAGCAAAATAATGACTAAACCAAAAAAACTGGCGATACAATGGGATGTAACAAGACCAATGGATTGATTTAAGGGAAACGTTACAGGAAACCATGGTTTTTATCCCCGAATATCGAGGCTTCCACAGTATACTGGATGGTGAACGGAACTGGATTCACAGTTCATGGCTGATGATAATCCCCATTTTGTTTTTTTTGAAAGTTAGTGTAGCCCCGAACCAATCATCAACCAATCATCAACCAATCATTTGGATCTCCCTGTTCCATGACAGTCGTTTGACGTGTTTTTTGTATGGATCAAAACCCTGGTACCCTGCTGTGAACGTATCAAAATAGCTCATTTTCCAAAAGGATACCCTCAGGTAAACATACAAAAAGCTATTGAAAATTGCCATTTATAGTTGATTTTTCCCATTAAAAGTGGTGATTTTCCATAGCTATGTTAGTTTACCGGAGGGTATGTCATAGTATCATAGGGTTTTGACCCATCCACATATACTTCCTGCAGAAGCTGAGGCAACGACTTGCCCACGAATTTCGTGGAGACCTCGTATCGGACCTCGTCAAGTTTGCTCGATAGGTAGGTTACCCACCGGTTGCGCAAGGGAAAACAAAACGTATCTGACCTATCTATACATACAGTGTGTATGTATATACTATATTAAGTTATATTCTACTGTACTATAAAATATCACAGTGTATTCTATTAAAATGTACTACATTATATTATATCCTATTATACTGTATTATATTATACTATATTATTATATTATATCTTATATTATAATATATTATGTCATATATTATATTATAATATATGATGTTAAATATTCTATATATTATAATGTATTATATTATACTATAATATATTATATTATGTTATATTATATTATATTATGTTATATTACATTATATTCTGTTATATTATATTATATTATACTGTGTATGCTATGTTATATTGTATCATACTATATTGTATTATATAGTGCTAGATTAAACTATAGGATATGATATTGTATTATATTCTACTTTATTACAATATACCATATTATATTGTATTTTCTGATGCTACATTAAATTATATAATATTATATTGTATTATATGTTGCTATAGTATATTATATCATATTAAAATCATATTGTGTATGTTAATATGTTATATTTTGATATGTTATATTGTAATATGTTATATTATATTATGTGTTGCCTTACTTTATATTATATCATGATATATCATCTTATATTATATCATATCATAATTTATCTTAAATATAGTATATTTATATTATATTTATCTATTTATTATATTACATTATATTCAATTATATTATATTCAATTATATTATATTTATATTATATTTATCTATTTATTATATTGCATTATATTCAACTATTTATTATATTGCATTATATTCAACTATTTATTATATTGCATGATATTCAACTATATTATATTCTGTTAAACCATATTGTATTGTAAGAATCTGATGTTATATCATAGTATATTGTATTATGTTATATTACTTCATTTTATACTATACTACATGATATTATATTATTAAGTATACTATATGATATTATTCTAGTTTACCTTTATATTATATATGATTATACTATATAATTGGTAATATATCTTAATATATGTCGTGCATTAGATTACATTATATTACAGCACATTACATTACATTATATAATATTACAAATTGTATTTCACTATATAGATGCCAGCTAGAAAATAGAGAGAAGCAAACTGCCAGTAAGATAGTGATAAGTTCATTCTTTTCTGATTCTTTTCCAGCCATTCTACCTTTCAGAAGTGCCACCGCAGAGTTTCAGGCCGTCAGCTGAGAGGAGTTGAGGATCACCACCTCCGATGGGATTTTCAGCTTCGCCTACCCTGGACCCCGGAACAAAAGGCTCAAGTTATATCAAGTTATATCAAGCTATGAGTCACAAAAATGGGCAGGACACCTTTTTGTTCTTGTTCAACATGGCAAAACATCAGCTGATGTTTTTCAGGCCATCCGACCACTTGATGCCCCTGGGATGCGGGATCCACCTGGCGCTGCAACGTCTCGCATGCTTTCACCGCGCCCAAATCCAGGCCGTCTGGCTCCAGTGAAAGCGCTGGACCTCAGTGGTATCAAAATTGGAAGAGTGACACCGATATGTTCTTTCTATATATATATATATCATTATATGTATATATATATATGTATATGTCTATATATATACACATATATATAATACATACCTACATATGTATATATATAGTAGTAGTAGTAAGTAGTATGATGTGAAGAATTCTTAAACATATTCACACTGATATTTTTCTTTACACTGATCTATAATATATCGTGACGACAAAATATCTGCCAGAACTGTGATCCAAGCCCTTGCCATGCCCAACCAGCTGCAAAACGTAGGACTGGCAAAGGCAACAAACAGAGGACACCAGTGAAAACAGAGACTGGAAAATAATGGAAAATAATTATCATATTGGATGATAATATATAAGTGGATATAATATATAATCCAATATATATTGCCAGATAATAATACCTCAGAATGGGGTATATATCATCCAATATATATTGCCTTTTGAATTGGAAAATAATTATCAACTTCTGGTTGTGGAAGAATTTCTCTTTTGGACAAATCCATTTTGGATTCTTGTTTTCTGTTTCTGTTGAAGCAAATCAGAACGTTCAGCATGGTCGTGTTCTTCGGACTATGTCGACCAAAAGAAGCAGGAAAAGCACACTTTTGCGCTTCAATTGACGCTGACTCAATACAAAACAATTGAAGAGTCCTTCTCACACTTCTCCCTTTATTTTCCACATAGCAGTCTTGGACATGACTCCCAAGCAGCGTCATGCCAGGAATGCAGGTTGATCCTCCGAAGGTGCACTTGAGTTGAGGAGAGCCTTGATGTGCAGCTGATGGGACATCAATGGATGGCATGACGTCGGTGTCAGGGAAACACCACCGGGTGCTGGGCTTTCAAAGGACCTTCCACGATGTTGTCCGAATCCTGTGCAGTGGCTGATGAAAACTGCGGAATAGGTCGAAATGTGCTTCATGGATGCACATATGCAACGCTTGAGTACATCAAGCCAGGCGTGAATTACGAGACTTGAACTGTGAATGCTGCAATTTAGTATCTAAAACTTATGTTCATTTATATGTATAAACTTTAAATGTAAACATATATAGACATATATAAATGCATATATGCACATCAATCTACCACCAGCCATCGCACTCCTCCAGACAGTGTGCTGCGCAGTACATGGGTGAAGAAAAGACGCGCCTCAGTGGGGAAGCCGATTCCCACCCCATGATGTCCTTACTGAGTCAGTTTAGTAGTAAACCGTAAACCCATTTTCACCTAAAACATGGCACTTCAGCTGCTTCAGCTTCTATGTTCCTCAACGCAGGGGGGGAAGAACGACATCTATCAGGTCAGCCTGAGCACTCGCCTTTTCCAGCACAGCCTGGAACATTCTCGGACAGCCATCGATCCGCGGCCAGTCCAGAGGTGTCACTGGAGCCTCCATCGCAGCCAACGATCCGCAGCCAGCGTCTGTACAAAGGTTGGAAGGATTCCGGTGATCTATGGAATCTATGGGGTCTACGCCCGACCTGTACAACCAAAAAAAATTGACCAAGCCTAAAAGATGAACCGCTAATTACATGCTCATTGACTCATGCAATCCCGTGCACCCAAATCCATAGATCTCAGTTATCGTTCTCATCCTCCTTGCCTTCGTTCATGGCCAGTGGTCTCATGATGCCATCAGACCACAATGGTCCACCTGGCCTGGGGAAGACATGGAAGGCCAAGTTCTCCGGGGAGGGTGCAGCACCCCCACCTTCGCAACTGGCCACGATCTTGTACCCTGGAATGCCTTGCAGCCGGAAGTGGATCAACATCGATGCCAAGAAGGTTTTGGCCTCAAAGAGGGCGAACTGACTCCCAATACAGGCGCGACTGGCGAAACCCCAAGGGTGATAGGCGTTGGGATGTCGCTCCCTCACTGCCTCTGGAGAGAAGCGATCTGGGTTGAAGCTCAATGGATCTCCAAATTCCCCAGCCGCCCCAGCCCAGTACTCGGGGTTCGTATGCAAGGCACGTGTCACCAGGTTGATCCTTTCACCTTGGTACACACGATGACCTCCCAGCAACGTATCATGTGCCACGTCCCGGGTGATAAAGGTCACAGGGCTGTAGAGCCTCAGGGCCTCCTGGAAGCATTGCTCCACAAACTGCAGCTTGGGCACATCATCCACTGACGGCTCAGTGCGGCCCTGCAACACCTGCCGCACTTCCTGGTGTGGATTTGCGGAAGCAGGCCGCTTTAACATGTAGACGTACACATATATATATATATATATATTAATTTATTTATTTATATGAATGTGAAAAATAAAATGTACTCTCTATATAGAATATGTTTCTGTGATATTCTGGCAGGTTGCCCAAATGGTGGATGAGCTCGTGCTGAAAGCTCCATGAATTGTCAAACTAATACTGAAAATGCATCAAAATCCTAAGCTCTCATTGCCTTTGGAGCCGTATAATGTGTGTATATATCTATACATACGTACATGCATAGATAACATATGTTATGTTTACATATGTATGTATATTATATACATAGCATTTAAATATATAATGTAATATGATTCTATTATATATATAATTATAAATATATATATATACATAATTATATATATATTCAGAGATATTCAGAGTAAATTGCCAAAATGGTGGATGAACCCGAAAAAGAAAACAAAGACCAAAGGTGATCAAACCCAAAACGACCCAAAACCCAGCTCCTCCAGGGCCCGTTCTTCATAGCTGGGATGCTCCGCCAGCAGTTGCAGGGTGAAGCCAAGGGTGGCCGCTGTGGTTTCGTGCCCGGCGATCATCAGATTCACCACGTGCCCGTAGAGGGCGCCGTAGCGCACGCGCTTCCCATCCGGGTCGGCATCCTTCAGCATGGCAGCGATGATGGAGTTCTCACCCAACTCACCACGGCGAGTGGCTTCCACCAAATCTTCCACCTCAGGTCTCAAAAATTAAAGTTCTATACTATTCTATACTGTCTCTATACTCATACTCCATAAATGGAAGATGTTTAACTGTTTCTAAAGTCATAATTAACAGAAATATATAAGATGTCTCACCAAAAGATCCAGGTAATTTGACGAACAAAAGTATACAAACGTGATGCTATACTGTGCATAAGATCTATGTCTATGCCAATTTATGGCTATCCCAAGCAGGAAAATGATGACAAGCCATGGATCCTTTAAAGATTTTAAAGGCACCTGGTACCTCTGGGCAAACCGTGGCAAACCCCACCTGGCGCTGCATCTCCTTTTTGGTTTCCTGGTATTTCGCCTGCAAGCGACCCTCCGCATCAAAGAAGGGCAAGAAGCGCTTGAGGCCGTACTCCGACTGTGCCGTGATGCTTCCAATGGACACCCCCAAGCCAAAGCGGAAAGTCTCTACGAACTTGTGAGGCGCCTGCTTGGAACCCAAGCGTTCCACATTGCGCATGTCCATTCCCATGCTACAAGAAACCACAGCATCTGCGGTCATGGCAGTCAGCCATTCGTTCACATCCTCCACCAAATGCCCGGCCTCAAACTTGGACCATTCGCCAACGAAAGAACGAGTCTTTGCCAAGATCTGAGGGGCAAAGGCCTTCACCTTGATCTGATTGAAGCCGCGAGGGAGAAGACTGTGACCCGTCTTCCAATCCTCAGACTTCTCGCTGCTGGTGAAAAGTCCATTGGCGGTGAAATCCTGGGTCAGACGTCAGAAGACGTCAAAAGATATCAGAAGATGTCAGGTGTCACAAACATCTTCACCATGCTTTACCATGTCTTGAGGTAACAGGAATTGGATCTGGGATCGTGGGGTAATCGTGGGGTGATCGTGGGTGATCGTGGGTGCCCGGCCTGCAAACCAACTTCAACGTCTCGGTTCCAAAGTTTGGGAAAGTCCGAAGTTCTTGCGATCAACTCCTGGACGATGTTGGCATCTGCCGTCATGGTCTCGGTGTATTGAGTGTCCTCGTGGAAGACCGTGGTTCCGAACTCCCAGACGTCTTGCTTGCGGCCGTCATAGGAACGAACCGTGGAACCATAGGGATACTTTCCAGTTGGAGGGAAGACATTTTGGGCGAAGTTATACTCAGGGATGGCATAGGGCCCCTTGAACTGGTGACTGGTACCGACCAGCGGCAGGCACATGCCACAGACGTTGAAAGCCTTGGGCCCTTGTGGCACCTCTGCTGGTTGGGGGACTTCTGGAGCAAAGATCAGCTGAACCACCTGCAGGTGATCAGGCGGCAGCGCCACAAGCAACAGATCCAAGCAGCCAATTTCCTTGAGCTGTGGCCCAAGCTTCACACAGGCTCCATCCACTGTTTTCCTTTCCACTGGATAGAAGTTGAAGTCCTGGAAGGTCTCGACATCTTTGCCGAGCGCAGCACAGGTTGCTTGGTGCAGCTCCTTGACATTGGCCACTTTGGGCAACTTCACCAACTGCCAAGTTGAGCACGACGAGATCTGTGGGCAATGCACCGCCAGGTGGTACTCAAAAGAGGAAGACGCCTCGCGACGCGCGGAGGCCTTCCTTGGGTCTGCAGCTGTCTGCAGCTGTCTGCAGCTGTCTGCAGCTGTCATGTGCTTGGTGAAACCGGTGAAACCGGTGAAACCCTTCAATGTGGGAAACTGCTTCCTAAATCTTCCTAACATCCAGCAAACTTAAACTCCCACCAAATGCTTACTTGAGACTTATCAGACTTATCGACTTCCAATTCCTCTCTCAGCACAAATCATCCGTGCACAACTCTTCCACTGCTCATCTAAGTCCAAGCTTCAAGGACTGCTTGAGGGTTGATGCCATCATCAAGGCAGTGGCTCCAACAGCCATGCCACCGGCCAGCTTCAGCATCTGCGAGTTCTCTGCAGCCATCAGCAGTCGATCTGGTTATAGCAGTTGGTCACGCTCGAAGGGTTGAGCTCAAAATTTTGCTGACCAGAAACATCCAAATTTTGGATGGCAATCTTGTGGCTGCCAAATGGGTACAGATCAAAAATGTCGGACTTACCCTAAAAACAGGATGGCTGGCGAGTGCAAATGACCAGTCTGTCTGTGGGTCCAGAGTCTTCAACTTTGCCCCATCCCCATTGTTGACCACAGCTCGGCGCCGCCATGACTTTTGGTTTCCATAAATGGGGGTACCCCTTTATCGCTGGATGGTTTATTTCATGGAAAATCCATCTATAATTCTGGGTGAATTATAATATTTCACTAACCTGAATTAAGGCCATTTGGGGATGATTCCCCTTACTAACCATGATTCCAGTGAGGTCGCAGTGAGGTCGTTATAATTTACCCAGATAAATGGATGATTCAGAGGTATCCCTATTTCTGGAAACCGGTGCTTCAAACCTGAAACAACTCAGCCGGCCACTCGCTCGAAGGACAGAAATTTGCCACAACGCTGGTGGATTCAGATGGTGCCAACCTGGCAATGGCTCAATTTTTTTGCACCCCAAAAAAATGGACAGAGTGACCCAAAAAAGTGTGTGTGTGTGCGCGTGTGTGTGCGTGTGTGTTTGTGTATATGTATACATATATATATACATATATATAGAATAAAAGAAAAATCCCACCAAAACAGTGGCACATGATGTGTCCTTTTTCCGGAGGTTACTCTAGTTTAAGTGCAAGAAAAATCCACCTGTGCACGACTGGATCACCATGAAAAATCACCATGGGATTTGCGCCGAAGAGCCGCTTTCTGCGGAACAACCTGTCACCCTGAGCCGCAGGCTGTCCAGAAGCTTCGGTGAACCTGGTGGCGAAAGGACAGGGTGCAGCAATTCACTGTGTTATAAATCATAAAATAAGCCTGTATAAGTTGTATAAGCCCGTTTCCGGCAAGGGGTCAGACATCTCCAAAAGACTCAGGGACACACCAGAAGGTAGAGCGGAAGCGTGTCGGAATTCGACATTCGTACCTGGAACGGCCACAAGATGTGCCAGCGTCAAGCTTGAAAATATCCAAGGGAGGATGACTTGGCCGAGTAATGTGCTGTCATCAATGCGATATTGATCGATTCATCTCAAAACAATCGCAACATTCATCAACCAGGCTGCCATTGGGGGTTCTGAATAATCACGTACTCCAAAACCTCAGGGTTGCTCATCATATTTTCCATTGTTCAAGGGCCATTTATTGAGATGTTTATCTCCGATTTCGTCGCAGGCCACGAGATGGGAATCTCTGACACGTTCTTCACGGCGCAAACCTTGCTTAAAAAGATGGCGAATGCAGATATGCTCCACGAATCATCAGTATAGAGCTTGCATGTCTCTGTATAAACTGTATATGCATTATTATGTGTTTACAGTATCTGTTATTTATTTATGTAACTATTCATTTATTTATTTACTCTCATGTACTAAGTGTGTATGTATATATGTATACACGTATGTACCAGGTACCTTGGCCCTCAGTTAACCATGTTCATGTTAAATTGAGGGAGTAGGTATATGATGGTGTAAATCTATGTATATATTCTCGAAGAAGCAATGGATGCCAAGCCATCTGATGGCACGGCCATCATGCCATCACCTTCTTATTGGGGATGCAAATCTCAGCAAGCCACCATAGTTGAAGCAATGCCAGAGCACCTGGCTCTGGACGCAGAATTCAAAGTTTTTGTTTGGTTGGTTCAAGGGAACAATTTACAACGAACAAAACGTGGTTTATACCATCAATTGTGAGGTTTTCTCTGGTTTTCCTGTGAAGTGTTACCCAGTTGTTCAATTTCTTGCAACCAAACAAGTGATCCTTCATGCCCAACAAGTGATCATTCACATGTCGGGCAAACGTTGGAGGAAACGTCACGTTGAGCTGTCCATTGCAGAAGGACAGCTGCGGACGCCATGCCTCGGTGAGATGAAATGTATATGTACACAGTTCAAATAGCATGTACACATGATCCAAACCAAAAATGTAATGTAACGTAACGTAATGCAATGTATGTATATGTATATGTATATGTAGATGTAGATGTAGATGTAGATGTAGATGTATATATGATATAAGTATATATATATGATATAAGTATATAAGTGTATCTATATATATATATGTGATATAAGTATATAAGTATATATATATGATATAAGTATATATAAAAATATGATATAAGTATATATATGATATAAGTATATATTTATATGATATAAGTATATATATATATGATATAAATATATAAGTATATATATAAGTATATATATATATGATATAAGTATATAATATATAATATATATATATATATCAGTATGTATATATATATGTACGATGGACCTTCATGTACTATTTGACCGTTGACTATTTGATTCCATTTCATATTCAAAAAAATAATGAAATCACCAAAAAAGAGGTTCAGAGAGGCTTTTAGGAGAAGT
>Ga0126342_10023295_pt1 | contig 10147 bp, 10 predicted proteins | sample Cyp1metagenome_FD_92528 | JGI IMG/M metagenome (GOLD analysis project Ga0126342, IMG submission 92528) | Coral microbial communities from Lord Howe Island, Old Settlement Bay, Australia - Cyphastrea 1 metagenome | ecosystem: Host-associated > Invertebrates > Cnidaria > Coral ... | reverse complement strand
TGTTGTCATATTTTTTCATTATCTTCCATTATTTTCCCTAATTTCCCATGTTTTCTCATATTTTTAAAGGGGTTTTTCTCACCCCATTTGGGTCTCACCCCCCAAACTTTTCAGTGATATATATATATATATATTCTCAAAGGAAGTTGGGAAGCAATCTCCCGAGTTACGGGTGACTTTTATTCCAGTGACTTTACATCACATAACAGTACATCACGAAGGGTGGTATGAGACTTTACATCACGTAACAAGAAATCACATAGAAGAGGGGAACGAAGGGTGGTGCGAGACCTTACATCACGTAACAGTACATCACATAACAATACATCAACGAAGGGTGGTGTGAGACTTCACATCACATAACAGTGCATCACATAACAATACATCACATAAAAGAAGGGAACGAAGGGTGGTGACTCAGGGAACTGAGGCGGAAGGGTGATGACGAAGGATGACGACGAAGGGTGGTGACGAAGGATGGTCATTGAGGAAAGTGGTGACTAGGGGAAGTGGTGACTTGGGGAAGTGGTGACTAAGGGAAGTGGTGACTCAGGGAAGTGGTGACTAAGGGAAGCGGTGACTTGGGGAAGTGGTGACTAAGGGAAGTGTTGACTCAGGGAAATGGTGACTTACAGAAGTCAAGGGAGAACCGATTACGCGTCGAAACGAGCGCACCCGTAACCGCCGCACACACGAGGTACCTTTCATCGCCGGCCGCAGCCACTTGACACGCAAAAACAGAATGTTTCGTGCTCCGGCTTCCTCCCCAAAACAAGTCCCATGCAACATTCATGCAGCCATTACAATGCGTTTTGCAGCATCACGGCTGCGTCCAGGTTGCTTGGTGCCGCGGCTGCATGCGTAATACTATTGTCTTTTGCAGCTGAGCGTCGTGAATCGTATTGGAATGGCTGCATCAAGTTGCGATAGCGATAGTGATTTGTCACTAGATTTTGTGAAGTTTGGCGCTGATGATTTTCCTTTTAAAAATCCTTTAAAACGTGCTTCAAAATCGTGTTTTTTTTTTTGGGCTTTGGCGCCGAGATCCGGTTTTGGAGCTGCAATTTCTAACGCCGCTGCGCGTAGTAGTACTAGCGCGTTTTGCAATTCAATATCTGGAGATCGCGTTGTAATGGCTGCGTCGAGGTTGCTTGGTTCTGCGGCTGCGTGCGTAATACTATTGTCTTTTGCAGCTGGACGTCGTCAATCGTATTGGAATTGCTGTATCAAGGTTGCGATAGTGATTTGTCAGCAGATTTTCTCAATTTTGGCGCTGGCGCTTTTCATTTTAAAATTGCTTTTAAACGTGCTTCAAAATCATCTTTTTTCCGCTTTGGCGCCGAGATCCGGTTTTGGAGCTGCAATTTCTTCTGTCTTTAATTACAAGAAATCCTCTGTGTAAACGCTTCGTGTAAAAAAGATTGCTGTGCGTAAAAGCTTTCTGTGTGTAAACGCTTTCTTTGTGTAAAAGCTTCTCTGCGTAAAAGCTTTCCGTGTAAAAGCGTCTCTGTGTAAAAGCTCTCTGTTTAAAAACTTTCTGTGTAAAAGCGTCTTCGTGTAAAGCTTGCTGTGTGTCAAAATTTGTGAAAAACCGTGGTGGTGGTCATTCGACTAAAGGGTTTCATTCTTTTTCTCTTAAGACATATGAGAAGAGATGAAATGAGATGAGAAGAGCTCAGATGAGATGAGTTGAGATGAACTGTGGAGTGTGAAGTGCAAGTGTGAAGTGTGGAGTGCGGGGTGTGAAGAGTGCAGTGCGAAGTGTGACCCGTGAAGAAAGTGTTTGCTTGGCGTTGCATTGCACCGGGGCCGCGCGCAGGTCCTGTTCTTGGACAGCAACAGTGCAACAGGTTCGCACAAAGCACGCGCGCAGGGGCCTGGCCGGCGCACGGCAGATGCAAGTTCTGTAGATAAAAAAACTTCTAGTATAACCCTAAGGCAACTTCCGCCCCGCCTCGTGCGGGTACTACTGGTATACACATACATATTACTCACATGCTGGCTTGAAGCAGTGAAGGTACCATAGTGTTTGACATCTTTGCATGGCGAAGAACATGCTAAATGAAGCAGCTACTTGGTGCATGCCCAGCTGATTTTCATCATTTATTTGCGTTGCGTCTATTCATATTACATGTGTATACACACGCACGCACGTGCGTAGACATATATTTATATATACATCACGCACACACACACATATATATGTGTATGTATATATGTATGTACGTATGCATGCATGCATGTATGTATGATTGCATGAATGTATGAAAGCAATGTAATATAATGTATGTATGTATGTATGTATGTATGTCTTGATGTATTGATATACATTTATATTGAAATGACTATGCCATATTATAATACCCTCAAGATCAAACAAACCCCTTGTCCGACAAATAAGAACCCCAAATCTGAGGTCTAGAATGGTGTTCCTTTAAAAAACCCAAGGGTTTCAAATCTCTTAACGGAGAGCATGCTAGAACCCCAAAGTCTACGAAGGGGTAGGGGTCTAGAATCATGTTCCTGTAAGCTATAAAAACATGGAAAATTGACTCGATTTTTTTTTTTGGGAATCTCCTTGTTATGATTTAAAGCAAAATTTTGCATTTCATTTGCACACAGTTTTTGTCCTCCCGTACGCATTGCACGGTTCAGGTCATCATAATGTTTTGGATTTTTCTGTTTTTGAAGGATTTTTTTTAACGCTGCGTCAGGCCCACCTTTTCCGGAAAATATAAGCAGCACCTTTCTTTACAGCAAGGTCGGGATGGATGCAAAAATCGATTGCAACCTTTTGACCCCCTTTCCAAACTTTCAAGGTTCTAATTTGATAGCCTTTTAAAGTTCTAAAATCATAGTGGTGATGATTTTAGAACCTTCAACGGGAACCCCGGGGGGGATTCTAGACATCTCGATCTTGAGGGTATATATTATATTATATATATTACATCATCTATATCACATTGTCACACCATTAACTACATACACATTCACAGAGCTGAAATGAGATTCCAAGCAGAGCTTGCATTTACAATAATCTTGGTCGCGCTGTTATTCGATTCATTTTTCTAATCGGTTTCTTTCACCAAATCAATCACCCGTGCTACTTTATGTCATGGCAATAACTGACACTTTGGGGTCACCATAGAAATGACTCCTTCCTTAAGTTGCCAGTTGCTCTACTATGGACACTACTCTGGACAATGACATCCGCAGCTCCACCGCCTCTGCCAAGAGGCTTAGGACCATTAGACTTCAGATCCCAAGTGTATGACCCAGGTCCAGGTGTGTCGCCGGCGTTTGTCTCGATCAGCCGTGGGCCGCCACCGAAGCCATTACTTCGAGTAGCTTTGGAGGGCTCCTGGAGTCAAGTTCTGCCGTGATGGGAAGCAAGTTCTGTTACAACCCATTACAGCGTCTTAAACTCTTGATTGAAATTGGTGGAAAGGAATGACAATTGAACTACTGATATCTATATAACTAGCAATCAGTCGGATCACCGCCAAAGCAAATGCCAGAAAGCGCAAATATCCAGACTTCATCCGAGACAGTAGCTGGCATTAAAACAGGCCCGTTCACAGACAGAGCGGGAGCGGGCATGATTGAAACATGGCTGTCATTCTACTGTTCTGCATACGTATGGCATACGTGCTGTCTTGTCCGGCCATCTTCTGTGCGTTGCGCCTTGTCAGCCAAATATGCTGCTGGACCGGGACTCTCCACTTGGCTGACAATCATCCACCTGAACCAAACTTGGATTATCTTGGATTGTCAATGTTCTTCAGACCTTAACCATGTTGAACCCCCAACAATTGAAGCGATCTGTTGCAAGACTTGTGAATGGATCGCGCTCCTACTTGGCGGCCACGAACTTAATCAGTGTGACCGTGTGACCACACTTCCTGTGGTCTTCTATTGTCTTAAATCTTCTCTATGGAGAGGGACATTCCTCATAGGGACACTCCTGGAACATTCCTTTTTATAAATTTCAGTTCGAAATATTTCAAATTCATTCCAAATAATGCAATTTCATTCCAACTAATTATTTTTCATTCCAAAGAAAATACTTTTTCGTTCATGTTTGTTGAAGGCTTTTTCAAATGATGATTCCAAGATTTGTTTTTTTTATTTCCGATTTGTTTCTGTTTTTCAAATTTTCATTTTGTTTTTGTTGTTTCGTCATGATTTTTTAAATATGTTTTTGTTTCTTTGATGTTCTCTGTTTCTTCTGAATTACTTGTTTTTGTTTTTTTTCTGATTTCTTTGTTTGTTCTTTTTGATTTTTTTTGTTTTTTATTTTATGAACTTTTTTGAACATGTTTTTTTTTTTAATGGTTGTTGAATTTTTGCTCCTTTTTATTTTTTTTGCTTTTTTCCAGATTTTTTGATTCAAACTTTTTCGATTTTTGAACTTTTGAATATTTTATTTTGTTTTGTTTTTTTTGTGGAATTTGTTCCGTTTTGTCCTGTTTTTTTTTAAATGTGAATTTTCGAGAATTTTTCACTTTTTGTTTTTTTGGCAAGGATAGCAACTTTTAGAAGTAGCCCTTTGAAGAGTATCCCCGGGCTCTTTAATGATTAAATACGTCTATGCAAATGCCTCTCTATCTCTCTAAAATCATATTCTAATGCAATAGGGGAAATACATAATATATATGATGTAAGCGCGTGATTGCGTGTGTTTGTGTGCGTGTACGTATGTTTAAATCTCTTTGTGTCACTTACAGTGTGCTGTTTCAACCACCTTGGTCAAAATATGAAAGGAATGTAATGCACCAACGAACGACGTATTGGGTCTGACTCTGAGCTCCCCCTGCCTCGTAGATCCTGTGCGCAGGCAGAGACTCTTGCCGGTTGTCTGATGAAATTAACGTGCTTGCTGCAAACAGTTTCAATGAACTAAATGAACACGGCAAAATACTGCAAAATGCCCTTAAGAGTTTGTTGGGCCATGACATCGCAAGACACTTCAAACACATCGGGCAATTTTCCTTTGTAGAAGGAGGTTCCATAGTCCAATGTCTCACCCACCTGCAGCAAGGATGTGAGATATCAACTCACTTCCATATCGCTCAAAATTCAACCATCCACCGAAAAACATGGGCTGCACAAGGAAGAAACTGTGATCCAGGATCTGCAACACCGTGCTGGCATTTCCTCATCCAAGTGCTGTACTGCAAGGACTCCTTTTCAATTTTTCTAAAGTGAGCATAGCCGAAGATAACCCTGTTTCTTGCCTTCACTGGATTGTAGGCGCCAGGGCCAGGTGTCACCTTGTCAGCGATGAGGGAAACACAGTCACTGTTGATTCTTGCGTGACCGGGCCAATAGAAACCCGAAAAGTTGTAGCATGTTCTCACAAGATAGATGTGCAAAGTGATCCCAAGCGGCGGCCCTAGAAAAGGCACAATATATACAGCGGCTTGTTGGTTGGGCGAGAGGAAGAAAAAACATGGCTGTAGTTTTCAATTCGCTCCTTACAGTATATAAGCGAAATGTGCTTGTAGCAGTTCAGAAAGTGAAGTTTCGAAATGTGGACTGTTAGGAGCCCTGTCAAAGAAAGTTTGAGGGTAACAGGGAAAACCAAAACCAAACAAAATTCCACAAGAACTTCACTTGAACTCCAAGATTTTGCCTCTATCGGCCTCTTGGTCCTCCAGTCTACAGCATCAGTAATAGGATGTAGTAGGCATATCGAAACTGGAACACGATTGACCAAGTCACATCCGATACACCCGGGAGTTTCCTGAGTCTGGAGAGCCAGCAAGTCTCATGCTCGGGACGAAAACCATTTCAACCTACCCGAACCAAACCGAATAGAAAACCAAATGGCCAAAGAATGCCAAAGATACAGATAATGATGACACATGGTGACGTAAGATGTAAGATTGTGGAAAGTGTAAACCTAGATAAACGTCAATTGCAACCAAGGCGTTTGAAAGGTTGAGGTTGTCGCTGGCAGTTTGCCAAGCTATGACAAGCATCACTCCAGTCTTCTCCCCAATACTGCGACGTTCTGAAATCACGTTCGGATTGATCGGGGTGTATTGGCATGGCCCTGGCGTGTCATCCTTGTTCCTGGCAGCTGACCCCAGCAAAAAACGGAAGAAACAACACGAAACAACGCAAATTTCTTCAAAAACATACCTGGCATATCCGACTGATCCACTATTAATTTCACGACCCTGATTCACCGAAACTAAAGGACTGGATAACCCCACATGTCAACTTCTTCCAACAAGTTCAAAACAGGTGTGAAAATGGGATGGGGAAAGAACTAGGAGATGGTGGAACACAGATTGTGTGAAAGAACTGTGTGTGATAGAGGAGCTGTGTGTGAAAGAGTTGCGTGTGTGTGTGTGAAAACACTGTGTGTGACAAGGAAAAGTTTTGTGTGACAATGTTGTATGTGAAAGAGTCGTGTGTGTAAAAGGCAGTGTGTGAAAGAGTTGTGTAAAAGAGTTTTGTGTGAAAGGCTGTGTGTGAAAGAGTCGTGTGCGACAATTTGCGTGTGAAAGAGTTGTGTGTGTCCAAGTTCGTGGAAGAGATGTGTGTGACGAAGTTGCGTGTGAAAGAGCTGTGTGTTAAAGTTTGTGTGAAAGAGTTGTGTGAAAGCGTTGTGTGTGGAAGTCTGTGTGTTCAAGGTTGCGTGTGAATGAGGTGTGTGTGAAAGAGGTTGTGTGGAAGTTTGTGTGTTCGCGTCGATGTCACCAAATGCCATGCCTGCCACGCAAAGTGACAAAGATGTTGTGTGAAAGATTGTGTGTGACAAAGTTGTGTCTGACAAAGTTGTGTGTGACAAAGTTGTTGTGTGAAAGATTGTGTGTGACAAAGTTGCGCGTGTGTGCGTGACAAGGTTGTGTTTGTGTGAAAGATTGTGTGTGACAAAGTTGTCTGTGACAAAGTTGCTGTGTGAAAGACTGTGTGTGGCAAAGTTGTGTGTGACAAAGTTGTGTGTGACAAAGCTGTTGTGTGAAAGATGTGTGTGAAAAAGCTGTTGTGTGAAAGATGTGTGTGACAAAGTTGTTGTGCGAAAGATTGCGTGTGACAAAGTTGTTGTGTGAAAGATTGTGTGTGACAAAGTTGTGTGTGTGATAAAGTTGTTGTGTGAAAGATTGTGTGTGACAAAGTTGTTGTGTGAAAGATTGTGTGTGAAATAGCTGTTGTGTGAAAGATTGTGTGTGACAAAGTTGTTGTGAGTGTGAAAGATTGTGTGTGACAAAGTTTGTGTGACAAACGGCGGGCGGGCGGAGGAGGAGGAGGACGGGAGGAGGAGCGGACGGGATGGAGAATCAAAAACAATAACCCCACACAATGATATGGGGAGAAAACGCTCACCAGCTTCCCAAGGAAGTCATCAAGCAACTGCACCTTCGGAAGCGCTGGGCCTTCCCGAACCTGCTTGGCAAGGGCGATGCCAATGTCAGTCAAACATAAGCGCACGTGCAAACATGCATTCAGTCATACGCAAGAACGCGTGCATTTCACTGTGTATATGCATGTGTATATACAATCACCAAACAAGATTCAAAAAGAAGTTTAGTTCCAAAACTTCCGAGTTACAAACGAATGTCCATCGGCAGTCTTGTCGTCAAGCCAGCTACAGAGGTACAGTAGCAACAGCAGTTGGTAGGTGGGAGCAGCCGATCACAGTAGCAATGCCGGAGCATGTGCATTTGCGTGTGAAACCATCGAAAGCAGGGTCTTGTTTCAGTTGCGGGCCTCGATTTGAAAAAACCGCCGTAGAAAAGTGCGCAATGAGACCGTAACGAGAACTCGGTGGGCAATTCAAACTTTTAACAAATATAAAAAAAAACTGGCATTCTCGGATCACTTTTGGAAGATGAGGCCGGAAAAAAAATGCACGAAACTGCGGGCCGCACTGTGTACACCGCGCGCACGTTGGTCGATTTGATGAGACGCATCTGTTTTTCGGGCTTGCAGCTGGAGGTGACGAAACGCATTGGCACGGCGGCGCGCAGGAAAGTCAAGTGATGCTGCCGCGCCCCTACTAGTTGGGATTGAAATGGATTGCAGCTGGGGGTTGCTGATTAACGATTATATACTGCGAGAAAGGTGATTCTTAATCGGGTTACAAAAGCGAGGGGAGAAGCAACTCAAGAAGAAGTTACTAAGTAGCTGAGAGGGGGGTGGTAGCTCAGAGCAGGAGCGCGTCAGAGAAGAAGTAGCTGAGATAAGAGGCAGCTTAAAGAAGAGGTGCAGTACATCAGAGCAAGACGAGGAGGCTCAGCGAAGAGGTGGCGCAGTGAAGAACTGAACCTGAGAAGGGAGGAACAAAAGATAGGGGAGTGCGGAAAAAGGCTAGGGGAAAGGAGAGTGAGTGAGGAGGGCAACCTAGATGGGTTATGTGGGCAGAGGCATTGCTTGGAAAGGTGGGAACTCAATGGCTGGTTTGCGTGCTAAATGTTTGAGCGCAATACATAGCTCAAACTTCACAACTGCCTAAAGCACAAGGGAAAAAGGAGGGTGAACAGGATGAGGGCAAAGGCATTGCTTGGAAAGGTGGGAACTCAATGGCTGGTTTGCGTGCTAAATGTTTGAGCGCAATACATAGCTCAAACTTCACAACTGCCTAAAGCACAAGGGAAAGGAGGGTGAACAGGATGAGGGCAAAGGCATTGCTTGGAAAGGTGGGAACTCAATGGCTACTTTTCTTTATGCATCTCCTTACCAGACGGTGACTCTATTACTCTTCTACCCCTATCTGTCCGGCTCCGATGTGGGACCATTATGGGCGCAACGATTGCATAAGGGAGTGTGCACATGGTTGTCTGAAACAAATTTCTCTTGGTCCGTTCCCTGGGGTGAATTTCGCCCGTAATGGCCCTTGAATGGAGGTGCAGTAGGTATGGAGAAGGAACTTCTGTCGGTATAGGCTCTGCTGCAGCTGGTGCGTGCCATGGGTCCCGTACACTTCCTCGTGTCCTTGCTTTCCTTCTTCGCAGCCCATGCCTCTTTCCCACTGCCTCGATGTTCGGCACACCTATCAATCCCCTCCCCGCCCTCTATCAATGCGGGCGACATTCCCTCCAGGGAACGGGCCAGGAGAAACCTGTTCCGGACAACCATGTCCACACGCGCTTATCCAATCCTTGCGCCCATAATGGTCCCACATCGGAGCCCGACAGTTAGGGGTACTGGAGAAGAACCAACAGAAAAATGGTGTAAAGTAATGTCCTGGTTCTGGATCTTGAGCTGTGTACTGCGCTCAGCCGTTGAGCTGTGGTCTTTCCAAGCAGTGCCATTGCCCTCATCCTACTCGCCCTCCTTGCCCTTGCGCTTCCCTTGTGCGTCTCCCCCAACCCACTTCTGCCTCTTCCCTGGCCTCACTTGGAATCCTAACATAGACCCGGGCAAGCCGGCGGCGGAAGTTTCCCAAAAATAAATGACCTATAGTTCGAAGACAACCTGTCCCGACCGTGTCCTTCCCTCGACTAGCGGCCTTTTTTTTCAGCGAGGGACGAAGCAAAGTCTTCACACTCCACTCTTCACACTGCACTCTTCGCACTCCAAACTTCAAACTTCACACTCCACACTTCACAGTCCACACTTCACACTTCTCACTGCTTCCTTCACACTCCAAGCCTCACACTTCACACTTCACACTTCACACTGCGCTCTTCGCACTCCAAACTTAAGCGTCACACTCCACACTTCACACTCCACACTTCACACTTCTCACTTCCCACTGCTTCCTTCACACTTCACACACGCCCCACGCTTCACACTGCTCTAAACGTACGTCCAACAAAAAAAACACTAACGCCAAAATGGAGAAAATCTGCTGACAAATCACTTTGGCAGCCTTCATGCAGCCACTCCAATACGATTTACGAAGTTCAGCTGCAAAAGACGATAGTATTACGAATGCAGCCACAGCACGAAGCAACCTTGACGCAGCCATTACAATGCGATCTGCAGAGACTGAGTTGCAAAACACAATAGAACTATGCACAACGGCGTCGGAAATTGTAGCTCCAAAACCGGATCTCGATGCCAGAGCAAAAAAAAGACGATTTTGAAGCACTTTTTAAAAGGATTTTTAGAAGGAAAATCACTAGCGCCAAAATGGAGAAAATCTGCTAACAAATCCATTTCGCAGCCTTCATGCAGCCACTCCAAAACG
>Ga0126342_10023294_pt1 | contig 10147 bp, 9 predicted proteins | sample Cyp1metagenome_FD_92528 | JGI IMG/M metagenome (GOLD analysis project Ga0126342, IMG submission 92528) | Coral microbial communities from Lord Howe Island, Old Settlement Bay, Australia - Cyphastrea 1 metagenome | ecosystem: Host-associated > Invertebrates > Cnidaria > Coral ... | reverse complement strand
TTTTTTTGCCTTTTTTTTGCATTTTGATTTGCTTTTTTTTTTGGTTGCTTTTTTGTTTTACATTTTTTTCACATTTTTTTCACAAATAAATTGATTTTCAAGTTTATAGGATTCTGCCTAAGTGGTGAACATAAGGTTTCCCACATTGTATTTTTTTTCCTCGGATAACCTCATGTGAGATCGCGCGGCATCCCAGAGTCTTCTCTAGCAGGAAAACATGGGGAAACCCACTTGGATGTCGTCTCCCGCCGTCAGACATTCTTGCACATACCTTGTATATTGTAGAATATTGTAGACATGTATACTGGTATACGAGTATACGGTTGGGGCTTTACATGCCAAGTGAGATAGGTGCACAGATGGGGATGTAGGTCCTCCTCATCGTCGGCCGCTTGGTTGCTACCTGCCCGGGCAATGCACCTCAGAGACAAACATCTGCTCCACATCACTAGATGTGTAATAATTAGTCAGATGTTTGGGGCAAATTCCAAAATCTCATGATTCAGGGGACAAAAAGTAAGAACAGCTAGTAATCTCATGATTTTTGGGTCATATAGGTCATATCATAATATCCCCACCAGGATGGGGTGCTTTACAGTTCCCGTCCTTGGCACCCCAGCGCTGCAGCACGCTTCTCGGAACGAACTTTGCGTTTGAAGCTGCGCTTGCGCGTCTTCAGATCCTGCTGAATAGGTAGACGTGCCGAGACATGTGGCTTTTAAAAAGTGCAGTACAAATTTCAGATTCACCAACTAAGCTTGCAAATGAATGGCACATATGATTCACATTGATTCACATATGGCAAAAAATTGGATTTGGGTTTGATGGTTTCTCTGAAAATTGGGAATGCGGATGACCCGGATGAGTCACCAACGAAACGGGGTTTGGGTTCCAACTTTGAGGCACGCGGCAGGGATTTTTGGGTCACCTAGATGAGTTGGTGGGGTATGGCCATGGCGAGAAACCCACAGAGATATCACACTGAGAATGGAGTATTTCTTGATATTTCTTGCAACCCTTGGCACAAAATGGCACAAAGATGTTGAAGGTTTGCGCAAAAAAGCGATTGCTTGGGGTTTTTATCAAAAGTGATTCCCATTGAGCCTGGTTTTTCATCGCCCAGGGTCCACCAGGCTCAGCTTGTGTACTATCGCCTGTGCCCTTCTCTCAGTTATAACTGGTTGATTGATGTTGATTGTTGATTATGGCATTTGACCGGTCAACAAACCTATACAAACCTAGTTAGGAGTATTTACACCCCTATTTCTGACTACGAAAAAACCCTTCACTGGTCTTTCGGCTTAGCTGCTGCACTTCACCCGGCTGGAGCAGCCGGTCCTGCTCTGTGCAGAAATGGCAGTACTCACAATCGTCTCCCAGGCGACAACGATCTCCCTGGAGCAGAAGGGATTGGAGAAGGCAACGGCGCGTCGACTGTTGGAAGCAATTGGCTTACGAGCTGAATGTCAGAGTGGTGTTTGGATGCCAGATGCTGCTGTGTTTTGGGCTGAAGGTGTCAATTTGAAGCAACATTTGAAGCAACATTTCAAGCATAGGATAAGGAAAGCTGGAGATTAAGCACTTGCCACTCCAAAGCTGATCATATTCAGGATCTGCTGGGAACCTAGGATGATCTGAAGCTAGTAGATGGATCTTGTGGTACCAAAATCACCTCAAGAATGGCAATGTTTCATCATGTTTCTTCATTTCTGTGACTTTGGCCGAGTCAAAAACAAATGAAGCAGCAGGCTTCACTCATCCAGGCTTGATACCCTCTGGTAAACTAACATAGCTATTGAAAATGGTCATTTATAGATGGTTTACCTATTAAAGATGGTGATTTTCCATAGCTATGTTAGTTTATCAGAGGGTACCAGTATCATCCAGTCTCCAGACCCCCAACGGCCCACCTTGACATTGAAGTAACCACAGGGCCGGCATCGGCCAGCTTGATGCACCATCCACCTTGCTGCAAACTGCCACTGAAAAAACCTCTGGGATATGGTAGTAATATGGTGCTTCGCATTCCTGGGCCCCCCAGCTTCTCCTCTAGCTGTGGTGTGGCACGGCCTGAAAACTCATTGGATGTATAGATTTGCTCAGTAAAATGTCCCTGATTTTCATGATTCATAAGATTCATATCCCAATCAAGCCGTCAGTTGCTGCTTCACCGACCAATTCTTGTTTCCGATATCGCCATGGTTCAGATTGAAGCAATACCACTCATATCTGCTTCGCTCTGCAAATATGGACCCATCCCCAAGATTCCCTGCGGCTTTACACCACCGTTTTTGGACCGAAGATCCCCAAGTTGTCTCTGATTTGTTTCATCCGAATTGATCAGATCCCCAAGTTGTCTCTGATTTTTTGGTTCTATTTCATCCATATCAATCCCCAATAACTTCATTGATGTTGACCCATCCCCGGCTTTTGGTGCTCCTGAGCCCGTGGAAGATGTTGCCACAGTCGAAGTTTCAGTGTCCACCTGGCCGTGGTTTCGGTCACGTCAGACTCGACGCACGGAAGTTTTTTTTGCTCGGGATTTTGAGCCAAAATATAGTGATCATCATAATTATATGGAACATATTAATTGAGAATGACAAAAAAAGTCTTTGACTTTGTTAGTGCTACAAGCTCCAATCATAGAGCTCCGATGCGAATTTGGCGTCTCCAATCATATCCAATCATAGCTTTGGGGTCTAAACCAAGGCCCACAGCTAGGCCATGCGGCCATGCCGGATTTTGCACTGATTTACATCTCTTCTAGACTGTTTGGCACAAACCTGGGAAAAGATCCTGCAAAGAAACACTTTCTCGTTTCAAACAGTTTCCTTGTTGGTCAAGCCAGCATGAATTGGTTTGCCAAGACTGGCAGCCCTTGCAATTGGAGAAAGGTGTATACCCAGGAAGACCCACTGATGGCAATTCAACAAGCGTTTTCTCCTGCATTTCATGACTGAAAAATATGCTATGTTTATTCACAAACTGTGGCACACTCAAGTCGATCAAATTGAGTGATTCGGTGGGCAAACCAGGGACTCCAGGCTATGATCTTCCACCAGTCACTTGTTGGAGACTTTACCGACTTTACCCAGCAAAATCAACAGGCCCCAAAATAATCCAACATCGACCCTCAACGGCAAAATGTCCCATTCGAATGGCACCAAAAATTGAAAGATCGGAAGATCATCTCCAATCGCATCCATTTTTGGTGTCGGGTGATCTTTCTCAAAGATCCCCCATGATACTATATGGGGATGGGTCAAAACCCTATCCCCCTGGTGAACATCAAAATAGCTGGTAAATGGATGTTCATCCCACTAAAAATGGTATTAATAGGTATTGATCCATAGCCATATAATGATGTTCAATGCAATTTCGATGCGACCTGTACCAACCGCTGGAGATTTTCCAAACCATTTCCGCATTGCAGCGAGGACCTCATCCTTCATGCCGCGTTTTCCCGGGTCTGACGCGGTGCACCGCAGAGCTGTGGGAAGCCTGGGTCATGACCGGAGAGAATGGGAGCAGGCATCCAAAGGTGACAGTTCAAGCACTTTTCGATCTTTTTGGCTGGTGACATGTCGTTACTGTATAGGCAGATATAGTCAGTATAGTCTTTCGGACTTTCAATTTGCTATAGAGTTGCTGAACAAAGGGATCAACTGCGAGTCCGGTGGTAGTGTAGGCCCCTGGCAGAAACTCTTCCTCTGGCTCCTGGTGATATGTCTGAGCCCCAGGGCACCAGAAGAATCTCAGGGAATCTCAGCAGGTCTCAACATCTTCTGCTGGTCCTCATTGATTTCCATGCTCCCGTGCACAAAGTGCAGGAAGGTATTCTTCACTTGCACCTCCCAGCTCGATTAAACTGAAACGTTGAGGCCCACGCCACACAAAGTGTCGTGGGCATCACAGCATATGGATAGCAAGTTGATTTGGTGTTTCTTACACAAATTAAAACAGGTTTTGGAAAAAATGAGCTTGGTAGCAAAAGGGATACAAGAGACAACAAGTGGCTCCAAGCGGCTACGAGCGAATACAAGCGAATACAAGCCGATGGGTTACGCTTGCATTGCACAAACGTGTTCGCAGAACATCGAATCGTCTCTCTGTCCAACAAATGAAGGAAAACTCCGCAGGGTGTATTGTTTTCCCTTCATCTGAATCTGGCCCAGTGAATCTGAAAAGTACTTCGGCACCAGGCCTTTTCCCACAACTCTTGCCAACTGGCCTTTTGTACCTGGATGTGGCAGTTCAACTTTGCTCGAGCTCACCAGCTGAGCAAAGTGCAACCAATCTGTGATCTTTAGGATCCCTAGAACCACCCCAGGACACGGGATGCAAACTTCGTTTCCAATCGAAGCCAGAAGCCATGTCCTGGGTTCCAAACAAATCAGCAAATCAGGCAATGCAATGTGAGTCAGAGAAAAACAAATGGTTGAAAGACATTTGCAAAACAAGTCAATATCATAATAAGACTGGTAAATAGCAGTAATAATAAGAAGAAGGATACTAACAATAGAATTTTCCATACATTTCAGACTCTCAATGGCACTCGACCTTTAGGGCCACCTCCAGATAGCTAGGGCTGAGTGGCTGAGCCTTCTTCACCCAGTGATGAGAGCAATTGCAGGATCCACTGAGGATTTGTCTCAAAATGGGAACACGCTAAGAACACCAACTTTAGTTGAGAAAATGATGATAAGCTGCGGATTTGGGGTTTACGGATTTGGAGACAACACCATATGAAAAATCGGCAATGTCTTGCATAACCTTACCAGTCTCTCCAGAGTCACTGAGGTGTTTCTTATGGTGTTTTTTTTGATATTCAAATTTACAACATCCAACGTAAAGGTGGCAACGATGCAAATACTCCTAGGGTCTTAGGGAACGTTTTCGCAAAATTTGAAACATAAATTTGAGGTCGTGTCAAGTACATTCAGTGTGTAAATATTCCAACCAGCAGCAGATCTAAGTTTGTTGTGATATTATACGTTTTTGGCCAACATCCTCCTCCAGAGTAAACAATCCGCAACGACAACCCATGCTGCCTGTGCACAATGATTTTGTGTGCCCAGAGTTTGGACCGATGGTTTTTTGGAAATTGTCCAATAAATTGGCGTGTTTTATCAATCCGCCCAAAAACCAAAAAAATGTTTTATCCCTTTGGTTTCTATTGCATTGGTCATGTTTGCGTTTTTTAGGGGACTGCTAGGAATTCCACATCTCTGCATCGACTGAATGCTAAGCAGCTGACTAGAAGCTGGAGCGGACGCATCCGGGGTAGTCACGGCCGCTGTAACCAACGAGTCCAGCACGCGGACAGGTAACATAAATTTGTTTGGTAAAACTAGTCACAAATCATTCCCAAGGTCACCAATAATACGAGTCATACAGTCATACAAATTATCGTTGGGTGCACTAGATTACTACATCAACAAACTGGCAGTTCCCCTCCCACAAAGTGTTTTTTTTCATGTTTTTCAGCCACGAATTTTTGCCAGAAAATGTTTCACGCCTAGTCACTCACCGTACGTCACATTTGCCTGGCATATTTTTTTGTTGCCTAAAATCGAGTGGAAATAAAATGAGAAAATGAACGTCAACAATGTTGGAAGTATGTTCCACATTATGGGTTACGTTATTTTTTGCATCTATCAAACCTGAATAAAAATTAAATTTGTATCCAAAAACTGCACAAATCCAATGGTTGCTTACATGTTTTCCCCAAAATCAAAGAAATTCGTTTAAATAAAAACGTAAAGATTGTCGGATTGTTCATCTGCAATGGCCCGACCAAAAACCATCAACAAACATTTTTGTCACCACCAATGGGTCCATGATGGTGACCCATCTTGCTTCGGTGTGCGAAAACATTGCGCAAATCGGTATCAAATTTGTCGTTACCCAGAACCCAAAAAAACAAGACACACTAACATTTGCAATCGCAACGGTCGGCTGTGCGCAGATGGAAAGGTTTTCCAAATAACCAATACAATGTTCATTCTTCCGACCTCCAAAAAACTACAAAATCTCCAAACGAAAATATTGCCGCAACAGTGCCTTGGAACATTTTGAATTGAATGGATGTATTTTTGTTCATTGCCTCTGTCGATTTTGCTCACAACCACCTGTCCCATGCCAGTAGTGCCGCACAACGCGGTGGCGGAAGATTCAAAAATAAGAAACCTGTAGGAGAGGTTGCTGTGAATCACGGAGGGCAGAGCGAATCCACTGATGGACCGAAAGGTGGTTGGAGTTGTGTTTTTTGGAGTGGCTGCAATGGTTGCAGGGGTCACCTCACCACAACTGCTGGATGTAGTGTGGTGTAATGCAATCGTAGTTGTAGTTGAAATATAGTGTAGTGGAGTCGTAATTGTAATGTAGTGTAATTAGCGTAGTGCAGTGGCAGTTGCAGTTGCAATGTGTAATTAGTGCAATGTAGTCTACCGTAGTGTTGTGTATTGTACTGTGGTATAGTGAAGTGTAGCCTAGTGTAGTGTAGTGTAGTGTACTGTAAAATAATGTCGTTGTAGTTGTAGTTGTAGTTGTACTTGCACCTGTAGTTGTAGTTGTAGTGTAGCGTAATGTACGGGTAATTGTCAGAGGAAATTTCATGGAGGAAACTCCGAGTTACGGACTTTCACATTCTCAGTAGCCCCAAAATCATTGTGTCCAGTTGGCATGTGCCTTAAGAGATCATGAAGTCACATTCCAACTAGCCCAAGATCATTCTGTCCAGCTTGCATGTGCCTTAAGAGATCATGAAGTCACATTCTAACTAGCCCAAAGATCAGTCTGTCCAGTTGGCACCTGCGTTAAGAGATCATTAAGTCACATTCTCACTAGCCCAAAGATCATTGTGTCCAGTGGGCACCTGTGCGAAGTAGAGAAGAGGGAGGGTAGAGGTAGAGTAGAGTAGAGGTAGAGTAGAGCAGCGTAGAGGTAGAGCAGAGAAGACTAGAGAGAGCAGAGTAGAGTAGGGTAGAGTAGGGTAGAGTAGAGCAGAGCAGAGAGAGCAGAGCAGAGTAGAGCAGAGCAGAGTAGAGCAGAGCAGAGTAGAGTAGAGCAGGGTACAGTAGAGCAGAGTAGAGTAAGGGTAGAGGTAGGGTAGGGTAGGGGTAGAGTAGAAGTAGAGTAAAGCTGTGTAGACTAGAGAAGAGTAGAGTAGAGAAGAGCAGAGTATAGCAGAGTTGCGTAGAGAAGAGGAGAGACTAATTACTAGAGTAGAGTAGAGCACAGTAGAGTAGAAGTAGAGTTAAAGCAGAGTAAAGCTGTGTAGAGTAGAGAAGGCGAGAGATGATTAGAGTAGAAAGAAGTAGGGTAGACCTCAAGAAGAACCGAATCGCAGCTTTCCAGGCAGGATGCGGGGGTCGACGATGCGCTGGGACAAGTTGCGCTTGTTCCATAATTCTAGCTGCTCGAGCTCAGGCGGGCATAGTCAAAGAACTCAGAACTGCTGGCCATAGCGGAAGGCACATCGCACAGGAGAGGGCCGACAAGACAAAATAGTCTGGTCTTTCGAGTTGGCCACATGAGTGCAGGCAAAGCGAACTCCTTTTTCTAAGTGGGACCAAGATGTCTGCACACCCCCATAGGTCAGGTTGGTCCCATTCTCAAATTGCTCAGCAGTTTTTGAAACCAGAGCACCGCAGCCGTAGATTCATCCACTTTCGGTTCCAACAAAACATGAGGCATATTCCTTGACGGATAGTCTGCTATGTTCGCTTCTGTCGGCACCCTGGCCAACCAGGTACACATGTTATTCTCAGTCTCTTGAGCCGTGCAGCAGTGTGGTTCAAGCACGACCCACGGATCAGCGAAAATCTTGCTCCATCAGCACACTTGCAAGCCAGTGTTTGTACAAGACGCCAAAAGTCAAGCGCCAGAATGCTTGCAAGAAGTTCCAACTCATAAATTATTGTCTGCCTTTCCAACGCACCAAAAAGTGCACATTGCTCTTTTGTCAAAGGTATACCAAACCAACAATGCAAACAGCTCCCTCGTTGAAAAGTGCGGCACCTAATCCGCCAGTCTTGTCCTCTTGGTTGTAGGCAGCATCAGTGTAAATAAACCATTGCTCCCGAGGCCGCGCAGACACCAGCCTGGGTTTCCCCGATTCCAGTCTTTTTTTTCCGTCTATCGCCTCTTGGCTTTCGCCAGGTCGATCAACACGCTAGTGCATGAAATGAATTAACTGCAACTATTGGGCCATGATACAAAAGCCTTTCCAGCGCATCAATATACCCAACAGTGAAATCTGGCGTAAGGACAGGCTACACAGTCCTGGATGGTAGTCACAATGCCGAAAAACAAGACACAAAACAAGACAAAAAGCAAAAACCGAAAGCAAACACCAAACAACAACAAAACCCACAAAGCGCAAAACAGGCATTGTGAACAGGGCCAGCTCAGTCGAAGAAAAGTGATGGCTTATGCATCACAGCAGAGTCATCAGTATGGGTTTCCCCGACTCCAGTCGGTGCATCATCATATAGTTAAAGCGAGTTTCAGTTCCTGCAGCAACTTTGGCGGGCGACCATATGCGTGCTCAGACAACAGTTTGAGAGCCAGAGACCCCAACATCAAAGCTTTGTTCTTTCCAAGCGTTCCTGCCTTCAACGTGGACTCCAAAACATCTTTCAAGTCCTGGATGCGCTGCTCTGTACTCACCAGAACGGGAGAGGTCAAATTCCACTCCCAAAGCTTTGCACACTGAGCAAACATCGTACTCTTCTTTCCATCTGTTGCAAATTGCCAGCCTGTCAATGTGAATACAAGTTCCATGGCATTCTTTGATGACTCAACACTACCGGGCAAGGAAGCCAAAATCTAGTCATCACAAAAGTTTGTGGTGAGCAGGTACAATCCTCGGGTCGCAATGGTATTATATTAAATGAAACGGGCAAGGAACTGTAGACACTGTGAGTTTCTCCAAAGGGAAGCGTGAGCAGCTGGTGCACTTCAGGCCCAGCTCGCAGTTGCAGATGCAAAAGTATGAAAAACCGGAGGTCCTCCCCTTTGATGGGGACTTGCTAGAGCGCTTTTCAAATCGTTAGTTTTCGCTAGTATCTCGCTGGCTTTGCCATGCTCACCACATTGTTTGAAAAATTCACGCAAAACTGCAGTAAAGATGTCTTTTCCAGATTCCAGATGGATTTACGGGAGAGGTCCCTTCCAATGGCTCGAGTTCTGTGACAAATTTCAACTCCCATTTTTGGAGCTGCTGTTTGGCCATGTTCGAATCGAAAAACAAAAACTTTTTTTTCTTCTTTTTTCCTCAGTTGCGGCCGATTTCGCTCTGAGAAATCGAAAAACAAAAACATTGAAAGCACTTGAACGTCTGTCATGGTTTTTTTTCCGTCCAACGCCTTATAGCTTTCGCCAGGTCGTTCATCATGCCGGTAATCCAGTTGCATATGGACTAATTCAATTAATTAATGCAAAGACGTCATCCATCTTCACAAAGGTGGGCTTCAAAAGTTGAGCTGAAGTAGGATCAGTACATAGTCCAAGAGCTGTCACGATGCCAACAGAAAAAACACAAACAAAACAAACAAACAAAACAAACAAACAACCAGAACCAAAAACAAACACCAAACAAAAAACAACCACGAACCACAAAACAAAAAAGGCAGGGTGATCAGCTGGTCAGTTCAGCAACGTCGGTAACTTGAAGAATGGTGATAGCATTGTTTCTCCATGATATCTTGACCGTCTGTCATGGATGACGTTCCAGCCGGTTTGCTGGCCGATGCTCACGTTTCTCCCCCTTCCCCTCATCGTGCGTTGTGGTACGCCGCAGAATGCGGACAACGACCTCCAGCAAAGTTAACTCAGTTCACTTTTGAAGTCCACCATCGTGAAGATGAATGACGGTTTTGCATTAATTAATCGAATTTGTCAATATGCAACTTGCTTACAGGCATGATTAACGACCTGGCGAGAGCTATGAGGCGTTGGACGGAAAAAAAAAGTCTGTGGCATGGGTGTAGCCTTATATGTGAGCAAGGACACCCTCGATTTTTTTTTTCCTCGAGTGTGGCCGATGTCGCGCTGAAGGCTCGGTCCTTACATGAGAATAAGCAGGAAATGCATTGTGCAAGGACAAAAGGTCCTTTGAGTCGGCAAATCGATTGAAGCAACA
>Ga0126342_10023293_pt1 | contig 10147 bp, 9 predicted proteins | sample Cyp1metagenome_FD_92528 | JGI IMG/M metagenome (GOLD analysis project Ga0126342, IMG submission 92528) | Coral microbial communities from Lord Howe Island, Old Settlement Bay, Australia - Cyphastrea 1 metagenome | ecosystem: Host-associated > Invertebrates > Cnidaria > Coral ... | reverse complement strand
TATCTATATCTATCTATCTATCTATCTACCTATCTACCTATCTACCTATCTACCTATCTACCTATCTACCTATCTACCTATCTACCTATCTATCTATCTAACTATCTATCTATCTATCTATCTATCTATATCTCTATCTAATCTAATCTAATCTAATCTATCTATCTACCTATCTCTCTGTCTGTCTGCCTGTCTGTCTATCTATCTACCTATCGATCGATCGTTCTGTTGTTCTTCCGATCTATCTAATCTAATCTAATCCAATCCTATCCACCGTATCCATTTTTCTTAACCATCTGGCTACCGCACTGCGCGGGGTGATCTGAAGACTTCTCACGCCTCAAACAAGCATGCTTCCAAACATGCCGGTGTGTCGAAGCGTTTCTGTTGTACCAAAGGGTGTTTGCTGTCAGCTTGAATAGTAGTCGGCGGCAGGGGGCGGCAGCCCTTATATATAATTATGTCTATATATATATGTATCAAACCTATATATATAATTAAATATAATTAATTGTGTACCTATATCTATCTATCTATCTGTCTGTCTATCTATCTATCTATCTATCTATAAGTGTGTATATATATACATAATTATCGTAAAAGTTATGTAAACGTATATGCATGTGCTGTGCAAGTATATATTAAAATGTTATATATATATATATATATATTATGTATATTGTATAGTCAATATGAGCGAAACAGTACGCCTGAAACTTGGTTATCCTTTGAATCCACTGCGTGATTGTCTATTTTGAACCTCACAGGCTCTTAGTACCAGTATCACATCACATATACCATAATAACGAGACGCTGGGAAAAAACACTAGCTTGCTGGAAAACTAGGAGAATACATAACTTATCATAACCTATGCATAAACTACAAGTTGTCTCAATTTGTGGATTCTCCATGTGATTCCACTTGCCCATTGTTCCGATAGTATTCTTCTTCAACACCTTTCCAAGCACTTGCCCAAATCCCTGGTCTTTTTCGATCCACCAAACGGATCTCGAATTCAAAGGGTCGCTTGTTAGCTTGAGGAAACACATCCTCTGAATGGTGAATACATGTTAATAGTTAATACCGTGTTTGACCTCTCAAATACTGCAAGTACCCAATCAAAATCCATCAACTGATCACCTTCCACAGGCATCAACAAACTCACAAGGGGATCCCCGGTGAAAACGCGCCTTCCGCCCTCCTCAAGTCCTGCAGCTGCTGCCAGCGCTGATGACACGCTTCTGCCGTGTCCACATCGCCGGGGGGCCACGCCGACATCGTTGGATTTTTGAATGGGATTGGAGGTCAAAGAACTGGGGCTCAGAAAACATTGAAATCATCTGACTGCTTGGTTCACTATAGAATTCTATCGATTTGTAGTTTCGTTGTCATTGGATCTAGTAGCGGCCACACAAATATCAGCCTGTGGAGGAGTTGCTGATCTATCCATGTGATGGTTTGCATGTTTCCTTTTGCTTCCTCAAGAATCAGCTGCGGGAATGAGTTCAGCATGAGAAATAAGGCAGCATGACTGCCAAGTGGCAAGTCCCGCAGATTGTGTTCTATAGTCAAAATGTCAGCAATTTCAGTGGTGCGTAGATTGACATCCCAGAATCAACTTTCAGATCTGAGCACAACTGAGGTAACTGAACCCTTTGGTGCCGTCACCTCACAGATCGGTGGTCCAAAGGCCGTGCCCAGCAATGCCAACTTCGCCCGATGCGGTGCCAAGGGCAGGGGCCGCGCTCGGCGCCCCAGCAAGGTGAGCTGCCCGGAGGTGAGAAATCCTAACCTCCAGAGATCGGAGCTGTTTGGGCAGGGCCGGGCCACTTTTTCCATTGAAAAATCATGTTCAATCTGTATCCTCTTTCAAGCTGTGAATGGAAAGATTATGAAAGAAGATATAAGAATGCATGGAAATATGGTGATGGTCTACGAAGTTCCAATGTGAAGATACACGAAGTGCTTGGAAAGATGGGGGGACAAACTATGACAAATGGAGCCAGTAGCTACCCCCTCCGAAAATCCGGCAGATTTTCCCGATAGATTGCGTTCTTGAGAAACTCCACACGGTCGGACAATGATTCTGGAAATATCTGGAAATCTCAAACATGTCACCATGGCTGCGACTATGCTTTTGTGAATGCCCTTTTTCTGAAAAGGATACTTTAGCCAAGAGGTATTACGCATGAAGTGAATGTAAAGTCAGGTCAAGTCTCAGCAGAAATTGTCGAAAGTGAGTGGACACAGTCGTTGAATTCACCAACGGAGAGCTTGCGAGAAATTGTTCACTGCCTAAAATCCTTTGACATCTGAATCTTTCAGAATAATCAGCAATTTCGTCAGATCATTAATCGAACTCGCTTGTTGGCAGTGCGACCACAATTGCCTTCTCAACTGACGCAGTGAACTTCGAACTGAACCTGATTTGCACAGTTAGACTTGCTGAGTTGGATATTCAGATTCTGCTTCGAGCATGCAAATACAGGGGGTTTGAAACACTAACCCTAGCATGCACTTGACATCACTTGACAAAGCTGGGATGAGTCAAGCCAGTAAAAATACTTTGATTCCAATATTTTTTTCCGCTTTTGCATCGCGCTTCTATTCAGCCAAAACATCAGTCCACACATAGCCAGTCTAAATTGCTGAGAGCATGAAAACTTCAATTCCAAGGGGAAATTGAAATTTTTCGGTTCTCTCAGGTTGAAGATGGTTGAAGGGTTTCCTGTGGCTTTCCGGTTTCAAGTCCACGGAGTTCACGGCGCTTCAGATCTCTAAAGTGCCGGAAGGGGCGCTCGTTGTCTCGTTTGCCATGTCAGGGATCTGGTTACAAGACTCTTTCCGAAGCAAGGAAAATTGTTACAATCTCAACTCCGAACTGGAAAGGCAGTAATTAAGATCAATGGTTCTGCCTGCATCCGGAGGGTCCAGCAGAGCTTGACAGGCATCGACGCTGGTATTCAGGACCTCTGGTAGACCTGCCACGAAATGCGCGAGTCTGGTGGAAAAAAGATGCTGGGATGTGAATGATACCACGAATGCCAAAACGTTACAAATGAATACAAATTACTTTACTTCGAGTTATCCCCACCATGACATCTATACGTTTTGTTACTGGCAAATCTTCTGGCATTCTATCTGACATATCTTCTGGCATTTTATCTGACATATCTTCTGGCATTCTATCTGGCATTTCTTCTGGCATTCTACCTGGCATATCTTCTGGCATATGTTCTGGCATATCTTCTGGCACTCTATCTGGCATATCTTCTGGCATATCTTCTGACATTCTATCTGGCATTCGCAAATCTTCTGGCATTCTATCTGGCAAACATTCTGGCAGTTTATCTGGCATACCTTCTGTTTTTCTATCTGACATTCTATCTGGCATACCTTCTGGCATTCTATCTGGCATATCTTCTGGCATTCTATCTGGCAAACATTCTGGCACTTTATCTGGCATATCTTCTGGCGTTCTTTCTGACATTCTATCTGGCGTTCTATCTGGCATATCTTCTGGCATTCTATCTGGCCGTCGAGGTCCAGCGGTGCTCACTGAGCTCGGAGGGGGCCAGGTTGAGGTCCAGCGGTGCTCACTGAGCTCGGACGGTCCCAGGTTGAGGTCCACCGGTGCTCACTAAGCTCGGAAGGTCCCAGGTTGAGGTGCAGCGGTGCCCAGTGCGCTCCGACCCTTGCAGTTCAGGTCCAGCAGTGGCCACTGCGTGCGGAAGTTGGCGAAGAGCTTGGCGAAGGGTTGGCAAGACAGAAGTGGACATGGAAGTGGAGGCAGAGGTGGTGGAGGAGAACGAGGAGGAGGAGAAGAAGGAGGAGGAGAAGAAGGAGGAGGAGAAGGAGGAGGAGAAGAAGAACTCTGATAAAATCTAACAACCCTCACCTGGCAGGTGGGGAATGACATGATTAGCCATCCCGCGGTGCCTAGCCAGGTTTTGTGCCATGGTGGAAGAACAAAATATATGGAAATGTGTGGAAATATGATATAACATGAGCGTGAAATCCTGGATCAATTGTCCAACAACAAACTCATGAACCTGGGAAAATGCCCGTGCAAAGAGACTGGCAATATCGCTGCTTCGCTTGCAGCTTGTGCTTGACAAATTTAGTGACTCCAGTGGTTCATGCCGGAGTTCCAAAGAATGTAACTTGCAAACATCATGGATCAAATTGATGCCTTGGACATGACAGTTTCTATCGTGATCAAAGGGGTTTTCTTGAGAGAATCTTATATTCTAGGTCTCAGTTTCTATCTCTGTCGTCGGGTGTCCACTTTGGTGACAATTACAGACCAAAAAACATATCATGTATTAATATATATATATATATTAATAATGTACCCACGTATAACATACAACATATATATATAATTTTATATAACTTAGAAGTATCTCCTGTCTGGGTTTCCACAATATGCTGCTATTGTCTCCTTGCCACTAGATCCACTAGTTGCAGGAAAACACAATGATCTCATATGATCTCTAGCTCAGTTCCACTAGAATAAGAAAGCATATAGATCTCCAAGTTGCATCTCTAATGCAATTCTGGTGAAGTTTGCACGGCGCGTTGCGGCTTGCCGCACCTGTGGCATAGACTCGCAACAAAAGCTCTTCCAAAGGCACTCGCCGCACCTGGCAAATCGTCAACAAGAAATGGCAATCTCCATTTTCGAAAATCTTCTAGAAGGACAATCTCATTTTGTAATTACCAAACTCGCCAAGCCAATAGATTGAAAAAATCGAAGCACCAGCGTTTGTCAGTCACCTCAGGTTCCTGATGTTCCTCCATGAGCTGGTCGTGACAGTACTTGGTGACCAAATGCACGCAAACTCCTCCCCGCTGCACCCCGCTGCGGGGATCTGCGACAATTTTTGGGGTCAAATGTCCTGCCCTTGGGTCTTCAAGTATCATACAAAAATAGCTGGCTCCTTTTCTTTCTACTTCCGTGCAATAGAATACAATGTTGATTTCTAGTGATTTCGGAGACCCGACGAGGCAAACCATGGACGGAGCAGATTGACTGAATTTGATTGTCAGTCGTCAAGCCATCAAAAAATCATGGACCAATGCCTGACATCTTCCCAACGGATGGGCCGCAAAAAGGGAACCTGGTGCCACACGTCCAGCACGTCCACGACGCTGCCGAGCACTCGACCGGCATTCAAAGACATCCTGCATATGGCTCTGTCTGAAAATTGACCACCCAAAATAGTCTTGGTTGATGTATGTTGATATGGAGGTTTCCTACGTCATTGGGGTACCAAATCATCGAAGTCATGGATGACCATTTTAGTATTGAAACCTATGGTGACTTGGGGATCCCCCATTTTAGGAAGCCTCCATATGTTTGATCATATTTTCCTATTTCAATAATAATTTTGGGATACACGGATTGTTAAGGTACCAATCTAGCCCAATGTCAGACACATATGTCGCTAAAAACGCCATGAACAGTGGATTGCTCCGAGGCACATCTCTAAACGGCTAAACATGGTCAAACTACAGTAAGAATGATTGGCATGAGTTTTCAATACCAGTTGTATAGTGAAGCACTGGGTAGTTTGACAAGAAAGATTTATTGATTGTATAGTTGTAGTATGTTCTAGTGCTACATCAATCAAAGACGTACCTTTCTTAGTAAAGCATAGTGAAGCACTGGGCACTGAATCATCCGCCAAGCGGATCACGTCTCGGTATCAGTTGGTATCAATGTGTGATGACAGGAAGATGCAGTCACTTTTTCATGATCTATAAATCCAGGATCAATCTTTGACATGATCTAACCTAGTCTCTTAACACCTAACATGATCTAACATGATCCAACATGATACTAACATCGATACTAACATCATACACCGCACATCACCGGTAACGCACGCCTGCAAGCTGGCAAGACGTCGACCGCTGTCATACCGGAGCTCCTTAACATGGCCTGGAGCGTCGCAGATATGTCTGGGCAGGTCATGTTATGTTGTGATCATATGATAAGAACGAGGTCTGAAAATAGGGCACCCAAAAAAACTTGAATAGCTTATCAAGTCTTATCAGTTTATCACATGTTACCACCATAGGTTCCAATATCTTTGGATGGTTTTTGGCATGCAGTGAACTATGGCAGCATGATGTAAAGTGAACCGGTTTCCTTTAGGATCCTTTGGGTATAAAATTGGAGCAACCTTACAAATGCATCCATATCCTGCTTGTCCTGAAACGATCCCACTGGAAGCCTGCTGGTGCTGGCAAGTGCGTCTGACTTTGGAAATCTCTTACAGGTACAGTCACAGTAGCCAAAAATGCCTGAAAGAACATTGGTAATCGTCATTACCTCCCAATGACAAGTAAGGGTCTAGGATTCCACATGAAGACAGGTGATCACAAAACAAGAAAACACACCACACCACATTGCCAAACAAAGTGAACATCATCTGTAGCGATTGATACTGATACATACACTGGCGAGTTTGGGTGGGACTGAGCTGCTTGTGATTGCTATAGTCTGCAAGGAGGTCGCAGTAGCAAAACAATGGGAAAACATGGGAACACCCTCCGGAGCAGCCAGTCTAGTCAAAAAAAGGTTCTCTGAAGCACTGAAAGCAAGGATACGGTATCTAAAGCACAATGGTCCTGTATCGATGACCACACCCACGTCGTCAATAGTGATGCTGGTTTCGGCAATGTTGGTTGCCAAAATGATCTTTCGTACTCCGGCAGGTGGTCTCTCAAACACCAACCTGATGGGCGATGGCAGTTGCGGGTTCCTGTGCGCAAATTACGCAACGGTGACATAACGACTTTGTGAAAGTGCATGAGTCAAAATGTCTTCAACCAATCCTGTCTACACAGCCACTGTGCGAAAAGGAACGGTGCATGATGGTGAATGACTAGGTGCATGTTCAAGCCCAAGTGACTGTTGATCTTCGTGTTGCAAGGAGCTGTGCAGGTTGAGAATCCATGAGTTTGCAGGGTCCTGCGCAAACTCAAATCTTAGCCTCTCAACTCTCTTTTGGAGTGTTGGAACGGTAGTTTGGGATAGATGTGATAGCAGCAACGAGCAAAAATTATGCAGTAACGGATAGCAACCAGTGGAAAGTAACACTAAAAAAATGGATGTCAGCTACCATTGATGTGCAAAGTAGTTCATGCTGCAAAGATGAAGAGATGTCGAGAAGGATAAAGCTAATTCAGGAGTTGCAAACGCACCAAGACCCTCAACCCTTCGTTCAGCTATGTAAACTGATGTGAGGAGAGTCTAAGATCATGTTATCATGGAACGGACAACCTAGCTTTGTTGATTGTAGTCTTGCGACTAACATTACGGTGCAACTTTGCCAATAGGGTCGCTTTGCGGCTGCGGCTGATGTCTGCAACATCAACCCCACAAGTCTGCTGCGTACAAATAAGTTCAAAAGGGAACACCATCATACCAAACTACAACATCCAGTGATACCATGGCACAGACCAGTTGCTGGCAGTTCCCATATCCTACGTTGCAACATGTTGCAACCCAATTACCCGGCAAGGGCCAACAAGGGTCTATCATAGTCTATCTTTAAAATTCAAAAACCAATTGAGCATGACCCAAGTTTGGGGACTCGTTCAAACCTGTTGTGCAGGTCTATTTTAGTACATGGGACTACAGTGAAGCCACTGTTTAAGAACCTTCTGCAATAAAAACTTCAAGGGCTGAATTGCTGGATTCAACCCTTTCTGTCAGCTGATTGAAAAAAGAACCCTAGGGTACCCTGGAATTCTAGCCGCTGGTTCTTATTCCCGGTATCAATATACCAAACATTGATTATTAGCAACTATTTCCCAAAAGAAAGGTTATGCGCCGCGGAACTTCCATGCCGAGGACAAACATGGCGCGGCCCCAGGAAGATTCGAACCCTTGCATGATCACCAAGGCTGATGTCTTCAGCTAGACACCAGCCAGACCCACCGTAGGTCATCTGACCTCGGAGGCTGCCCTCGGCTTGTCTTGGCTTGTCTTGCCTGTGCTGCCTTGTTTCGGGCGCCCAAACCCCGAAAAAACTTTTCGGGGCCTAAAATGTTTTTTTCTTCCCCCCGCCTCCTTTGCAACCCAATACCACGCCAAAATGAATTGGCAAAACCCTCACCATATGAACCCCTTAAGTAATTCCCATATTTTCCACCTATAGCATTTAAGAACCGCAGGGTAGGCTGGAACATTCTTGATCGGTTCTTATCTAACGGTTCCGCTGCACCCCAAAATTTGATAAAAATTGGACGTAGACACGTATCTGTCAATGTTGGCTGCCCATCGTTTTGCACTGTTGAAATGCAAGTACGTGTCTTGGTCAATATCCACAATCACATTTCTTGATAAGTTTGCTTGGTACAGAAGCTTCCCCCTCTGGTAATCAAACCTTACAAATGATTTCCCAGCTATAAACCGTCCACTTACAGTATTGGGAATTTCATGAGATTTCCATAGATTTCTTGCCGTGTTTGATTACCGGAACCTATCCCGGTTGGTTTCAAGTGAAACCCTTCTCCTTTTTCAGCTCTGGACACGCTTCCAACAGCGCAGCACGCATCCTTTCAATCTCCTGGGCCTTGGCTCATTGTTTGATCCAAATAAAGTTCCATGAGTCTTGGGAGATCTTGGGAGCTTCACACACATCCAGAGAACACAATTCTCATCCAACTTCAAACTACTTAGATTCCATTTTGAATTTCAGGTCAAATTCATTTCAAATTCATGCGAGTCAGTTCAGATTAGAATATATTAGAATCACATCAAATTCAAATTCAATTCATGATTATAAATCTGATTCGCGGTTCAAATTCAAATTCAAATCAAATTCGAAAACAAGTTACAATCACTTCAAAATTGAAAACACAACAATCATCTCCATTCTCAAAAACATTGCCGGGTCTCAAAAAAAATTGAGGCCACACAAACTTCTTGGGACCCTACAACATGGAGTCGGTAAAGTTTTATGGCACTTTGGAAATGTTTTCATGGGAAGTTGTGAGGGAATGTCAGCATTGGGATTTAAATAAAATTTTATCAAAAACTTATATATAAAAGAAAAAATGGAAACAGCATCTATCTTGTGATCTGTCCATTTTTTGGAGACTGCCAGTTGTCCCAGTACACAGATTGCGCTCTTCCTGGACTCTTCCTGGTAAATGGAAAGAGTGCGTTTCTTCACTTTAGCTAGGAATTTAGATCCTCAAACTCAGATTGTCAAGTAAAAATAATCAAACCAGATTTTAATCACCAATACCCATCAATATCCAAAATGTTTAAGGATGACATGAGACACCTCAACTCCATCCTGTCGCCAAAGGGCGCCCGAGAGGAACACAAGAATGGCGTCCTGTGGGCCGTCAGGACCCCGTGGTGGATCTTGGGATAGAAAGTATCTGAGGACATCTGCGGCCAAATCCTCAGCACGCTGCTAGGAGGGTTTGCACCACATGGTATACCAAGGTCCAGCTGAACCACAGATTTGTTCATTTGCGATGGCGAGAAGCAAGGTGATATCATGTAATATCATCAAACCATATTGCCGACGAAAGAAAAATCCGAGTCTACAACTGGCAAAACTTAAAACTGTATGCTTGCTACAATAGAGCTGCAAAGGCTAGGTTTTCCTAGTTGCCATTGGACAGACTGCAGTAGCTACAGTAGGATAGACTAAATTAGGTTAGACTAGACTAGACCAAATTCGATTGCGTTTCAAGTGCTTGCCCTTATTAGATTAGATTACTTGCCATTGGAGTAGATAACATGGCCAAAATATCAAACTTCATTGGCGGGTTTACTCTTCCCAAGGCCCATAAATACATATATATATATATTCATCATTATTAATCTATTTATCTAATCTTATTCTAATATATTAAGATTTGCAATAACCATAGCAAAAACTACCCGGCGGGTGGGAAACCGCGCTAGCGGTTGAACACTGTTTGAAAAGAAACTCTTCTGGCGCTGTGGCGCCGTACACATTTTATGATGAACATTACCTTAAATTTTCCCGGGGAAAATTGAATGACTTTGAAGGAATGTCGTGGTATTTACAGGGTTTTGTGGTTGTGGCGGGCTGGAAGCCTTTTCCTTGTTCTTCGCTGGCGTGTCACTTCTCCAAGCGTTTGCTC
>Ga0126342_10023292_pt1 | contig 10147 bp, 7 predicted proteins | sample Cyp1metagenome_FD_92528 | JGI IMG/M metagenome (GOLD analysis project Ga0126342, IMG submission 92528) | Coral microbial communities from Lord Howe Island, Old Settlement Bay, Australia - Cyphastrea 1 metagenome | ecosystem: Host-associated > Invertebrates > Cnidaria > Coral ... | reverse complement strand
TACAAGAGTGTTTCAGAGTATTGAGAGAGAGTGTTTTACCAGAGTGTGCCACAAGAGTGTCGAGCAAGAGTGTCAGGCCAGAGTGTCTCACAAGAGTGTCCCATAAAAGTGTCCCACAAGAGTATCTCACAAGAGTATGCCACAAGAGTGTCACGCAAGAGTGTCCCACACGACTGTCCGAGAAGAGTGTCCAGCAAGAGTGTTCTGCAAGAGTGGTTTTCAATGCGATCGAGCATTTCCTGTTCGCTTTTTATTGTTCTGTAGGAACCCTTCTTCTACGTGAACTTTTAAAACATGTTTTCGGGTTCGTGGCTTCTATCAGGTTGTTGGTACCTGAAAATTCAGGGTATGACTCCCTTACATGATTTTAATATATTTTAATTGGGGATAGTGGGGGTATAGATGGCTATATCCCACTTTCAGACAAACCCAAGTATGAATAAGTATGTGATTGACTCAAAGAGGACCAGGTAGCAAATCCTCAGACTTTGTCATTCAAAACAGCGAATTTTAAAGCCAGCTTTATCCAACCGTTTTGATTTGCAATATGCTTTGGGACAGTCCCATCGCTGGCTTGCGAGGTTGTCTTATACCTGGAAGTATGCCATTGGAGACATTGCCGACAGCCTTGAGCATTGGTCCAGGGCCAGCTTTTTAGATCCCAAAGAGGTTTACATTTGGATATGCTGGGCCTGTGTCAACCAGCATCGCGTGCAAGAGATGAGGCGAAAGGGCGAAGTTGTCCCATTCGAGGAATTCAAAGAGGTCTTCGAGGGTCGTGTGAAAAGCATCGGCAAGCAACTTGGACCATCTTGGACCTCAGCAAGTTTTGGATGATTCGCATGGCATAAACCACGGGGTGTGGGTGCTCAATTTGAGTATCTCCGGGAATCTTCCGGAAATTGTATAATACTAGAAATCAATCCTGTAAAAACGGTGCTAAAAAATGCTGAAAATTGGCCAGGATTGTTGCCCTCATGATGCCTTGGCATGCTCCAGCATACCTTGAGCGAAGTTGGTGTATGTTGGAACTACACACAGCCATTCAATTGGGCACTGCTTGTGAGCTCACGATTTTGATGCCTCCCAAGGAGGAGGAATGGTGGGCAAAACATGGTGAAATTTAAATTTGCTTTCCAATACTAGAAAATGGGAGATGGCTCCATCTGATTACTCTTTGGTAATCAAACATGGCTGGCTAGGACATACCCTATAAATTATGGAGGTTTTAATATGTTTTCATGGGAAAATTGAATTTGTTTCCAATGAGGGATTTTCATGGATTTTCCATCACCAAGTTCGATTACCAGAGGTTAAGGTTGACTTTCCTTGGGACGTTCATCTTGAAGGCTGGTGAAAAACCCCGGCTGCCGGCTACCAGGAACAATGGACCATGAGCCTTATGAATGGCGCTGGTTTCGAGCAAATCTACACCACCCGACGGGAGGCATCCATCAGTTCGGCCCGGGCCAGTGTGCCAGCAGATCAGGAGAATATCCTACGACTGGTGGACAGTGGGCAGGGGAGGCGCCTCTTTGATGCACAGCTTAAGAGGCATCTCCAAAGCTGGTTTCTGCATTCTGCCAGTAGCTGGCAGGTGTTTAGCCACACACTGACTGCGGATCTTCAGCATGTTGTAATTTTGTGCTAGTTTTTTTTATGGCGTTAAGGTGGATTAACACCACCACGTATCCAACCAAGTTGAGTATATAATTTTGAGTAACTTGTAGCAGGCGATCAGATCAACAAACCACCAAGGTAAACATGTACAAGAGCTCCCCCTGAAAATGCTGAAGGCCTGTTCCCAAGTTGGGAAGTTGCTGAGTGCTTTCTCTTCTTTGGATGAGGCGGCATCGATTTTGGACTTCGGTCTGTCAACCAAAACAAGTCTTATCACCTGGCATGCCCAGTCTCAGCAGTCCAGGGATGAAATGGCCATTGATGTGGGTAACATTTGGCACGAACGTGGTTGGATCGAGCACAAAAGGGGCTTGCACCAAAGTGCCACAGAGTTTTACACCACAGGTCTAGATGAACTGCGGCAGTTGGGTGCTTCAGATAGCATTGCTGGGTGCAAGCTCCTACGCGCAAGGGCAAGAGCCTTGGTGCGGGATGAACCAGATGAATTCTTCTCAGACCATTGCCCTCCCGCGACAGATTTGGAGAAGGCTTTGAGAGATATGCAAGCGGCCCTGGAGATTTTGAAAGGGCATCTGGTCGATGATGTTGATGGCGTTTGCCTTGATTTTTGGTTAGTTTCTTCGGCAAAAGGTTTACATATTCTCAATTCAACTAGTATTAGAAGTTATTACCCTTAGTTTTCACTCCACAATTTGGATGATCATCCTCATGATTATAGTGTGTATATATATATAGATAGTATATTATAGTTGCTTTTCTAGGGCAGGGGCTCAAGCGTAACCATCCAGGCATGGTTTGCAAGATACTGAAGAAGGTGCCAAGACTTACAACAACCTGGGTCTTTTACATTCCCTTCGCTCAGATTTTGCTGTGTCTGCTGAGATGTTTGAAGCAGCTGGTCGCGTTCGAACTCTGACTGGCACACTGAAAATGCCAATGAATGCCCGACGGCTGTACAACTTTGGTAGCATGCGTTTGAAGCAGGGCCGTATCGCAAGGGAAGCGCTGCAAGAAAAGGCTGTCTCTGATGCTCAATATGTTTCTCAGACCGCGACAGAGGATTCACAGTTCTTCACACAGGCAGCGGAGCTCTTGCGAGAAGCGGTCGACATACTGGAAGAGTATGACTCTTGAATACTACGTTAGATATAATCGTTAAATGCAATTGCATTTTAATGGTGGTGGTTTCAAACTTGTTTTGCTGGAAAGAATTCCCCGCAGTTGGCCCATGAACATTTCCTGTCCCGACTTGAGAGATGCCAGGTTATTCATATTCTTCCATTGATTTTTACAAGATCCAATTCTCTATATCTTGATTTCACCGGACAATTCGTAGTCGTAGTACTGGAAGTTGAATAAATCTCAGTTTTGACCCAGTTTTGACGAGGAATTCAAAGACGACTTAGCGGCGCTTTGTCAACAGAAACTGGCTTGGATAGCAAAGTCGATGTCTCAAGCTGATCTTCCGCCCAAAGAAACTCGCTTGGTCTCACCCCAGCTGGAAATTCAGCTGGAGCTTCATTGACTTTCATTGGGCAAATGAGCCCCTGCCGGAGAAGACTGTCCTTTCTTCATTGTTTATATTGTTTCAACGGACAGACGCAGGGTGGTACACCCGATAATGATCCTACTTCGTAACAACATGCAATCATCCATCTCTACAGATCAACTCCATGATCAACATTGATTCCGACAGTCAAGACTATTCAAGACTCAGAGCCTAAGAAACCCTCGCTGATGAAGTGGGAAACGAAACACCCAAACATAAACAATGAGTTCCATGACGTGATGATGCCTAAAGTCGATTTCTGGATGGTGCGATGTCTCAACATGTCTCAGATTTCAAGAGCTAACAATACATATCCCAAAGGTTTGGAGAATTTGGGAGACCCAAGTTCCATCATTGGCAACTTTTTCCACGGATCCGAAGGGATCCGAACGCGGTCTGCCAATGGGATCCAAACGCATCGCTTTGGCAGCGACAGGAAGGATGGTTTCGAGACTTCGCAGGCGGGATCTTGGGGGTGCAGGGTGGTTCACCGTCCTGGGATGATGGTCCCCAGCAGGGTCTAACCATGGATTATGATTCATATTATACCCATTAATAGAGGATTTACCATGATTTACCCATAAAAAATGGTGCTATCTATATAATTCTATATATATATATATTATATATGTATATAAATACACTGGTTGGTGGTTTGGAACCATGGAGTGGATTATGACTTTCCCATCATATTGGGAATATATCATCATCCCAATTGACTTTCACTCCATCATTTTTCAGAGGGGTAGGTCAACCACCAGCGCAGTATAATATGATTCAGGATTTTTCAGGGGATTGCAGTCATGCTATGTCATTCTTGTGACCCGTACCCCTATGGAGATGTCTGCTGCATCCACATGAGGATGTTCATGTTTTCCGCCAGTTGTTTGGTCTGCTGGAAGTAGGAAACACGGAGGGACCTGTCGGACCTGTGTTTCCAGACCTTGCCGGTAACCATTTCGAGGTTTCCCAAAACAGGGGTCCCTCCAAACCATCCAAAATTAGACCATTTCAGTATGGAAACAACCAGGGTGACTTGGAGATCCTCCATTTTCGGAAATATCCAATAGATTCCGTCCCCTTAAGTCTCCCAAAAAAATCTGAAATTGCTTGAAGTCTCGTTGTTTCGGAATGTCTCTAAGTCTAAATCCAATCTGGTTGGTGGTTTGGAACATTTGTTATTTTTCCATATATAGTCATCATCCCAACTGACTTTCAGTCCATCATTTTTCAGAGGGGTAGGGCTCAACCACCAACCAGCAATATTTCATCATCATTTTCCCTATCACCGTGGGCCATTTAGATCCAGGTCAAACACCGTTTTGCGTATCAGTTTGCGTCTGCACCCTGGAGCAGTTTGGTCAGTGACCCCAGTGGAATCCAAAATCCTGGAGGATTTTGTTCGAGTGGATGATGGTGGAACCGCAGTCACAACGCTTTAAGTTCAACCCTGGGGATCTAGTATTTCCCATGAAGGATCCTAAAGGTATGCTATATATGGTGTGCCATGGATCCCATATTTTACCATCAATATACCCCAGTCATGTTAGCATATATATACCGTGGATCCGTCATGGGTTTGGGATGATGATCTCAACATATCTCAACTGACTTGCGCACATGCATGTGGGGGGTGGCTCAACCACCGGCCAGAGATTTTTGCTGGATCGCTGGATGGCTATTTTTCGGGGAGGTGATCGCGATTTTGGACATGCCCTATATATCCCTATATGATATGGTTCAAATGGTGTGTATGACACGGTCATACACCAGCGGTGGGGGGTGACATTCATCCAACATCATCCAGCAACTGTTGAAATGTCTCAAAGAAAAGCGAACAATGCGTTCATTATGACCAACCCCCATAATGCCGTGATATTTCTTCGACATGTCTTGAATGCCAAAAAAAGAGCTTGGACATGAAGCATGCCGAAGACAGGTCGTCTCCAGTCCCCAGTAACCAAACTCCAGTTGCCAAAGTCTTCTACTATTTACATCAATCGTGGCAACGGAAAGTCATCCATTCTAAGTCCCATTATCCAATGAAGATGGACATATTCCACTGCCATATAAATCTGGGTAAATTTCATCACGACCTCAGTATAACGACCTCACTGGAATAATGGTCAGGATTCGGGGAATTTCTTCCCAAATGGTATTATTTCAGGTTGGTAAATTATTAAAATTTTACCCAGATGGTAGGATTATGTTGAGATTACTTGTGGGTCATCTGAAGGCTGCAAAACGTTGCTTGAGGCGGACACGGCTGAAGATGCGCAGGCCGGCCTATCTGGCTCGGTATATCACATAAATAGTATATAAATTATACCAATGGATACGGTACTATAATAGATATTATACCATGTTATACCATTATTTCGTTCATTGTAGATGATAAACTTATACACACGATATATTATAGATTATTTATAGATATATAGATAGTATACCATATCAATCCATATGACACTATATTTGCAGAGGATGAACATCCCCTGACAGCAGCGATTTTGGTGTTCACCGGGGCATCAGGGTTTTGACCCAGAGCCATGTAAATGAATTCGTAGATGAGTAGCCTCTGGTAAACATAGCTATGGAAACCAGCTTTTTTTTAAGGTACTTACTTAAATCATCGAACTTAAACTAAATGGTCCAGTTTCCATAGCAAACTGTGAGTTTACCGGAGTGCAATTCGTTTTCCTGGTTTTCCTCGTGCACAATGCTGGGGGTTGTCTCATGCACAAAGTGAATTTCACTGGATTCGTGACTGGCAATGTGATCGTTTTACTTCAATTTTACCAGACAAAATGATGTGGTTATATAACATCCTGGTTGCTTCAGCCATTCCTGGTATTCCTATTTACAGCCCTTTTTGAATGGTCGGGAACTTGCTGATCTCTCATTCGCCTGGTGGAGGCGAGGGATCAATGGTTTGCACAGGCTGGACACGGACGGTATGGCCCCCATCGCTAAGTTGTGTCAGATTCAACCATGTTTAACGTATTTCAACGGTATTCACAGGACATGCCAGGGATGTTGTAACATGAGTCTGCTTTCTAAATATACTTGCTGATGACCGGAATGTCACTATATATGAGATTGCTCTCCGTAGCGTGTGAATGCTGTCCATAGTTCCGAGGGGTTGGAAAAGCCTATATATATATATCATCACATACCTGGTTTGCATGTTTATGTTGGCTTATTACATATGTTGAACATGGATCGGCAACTAGTTCCAAGATGATCCAAGACCATCCCCATCTCATGGCAGTACGGTGCACCCATCGTGTGCTCTCTGATCTGCCAGGCGTGTGAGTTCTTAGGGCAGATCTTCCCCGCAGAATCCGAGTTCTTGGAACCCAACCTGCTGAGCGGGTGCGCGGATCGATGTTTTTTGGGGGCACTGTTCATTTTTCGGTGCTTTGCAACATTTGGATCAAGCTAATCCAAATATCACATATATATGTACTCTATATATGTATATATTATAGAGAAATCATAGATCTATCAGAATAATCATAGATCATCATAGATCTACTGTAAATGTTTTTTCCGAGTTGCTTAAAAACACTTTTTGTTGGGAACCTTAGCGGGTTGCATTCCGCTGCCAGGCTGTTGGGAACTTTTGAGCTGGTCAACATGTTGCTGCACCCAGATATCTTTGTGATATCTCCCATCGTCCTAAAGACAAGGTTTACACATACTGATAATACATATACTGCTGGTTGGCGGTTTGGAACATGAATTTTATTTTCCATTTCATATATGGGACAATATAATCCATCCCGCTGACTAATATTTTTCAAGATGGTTGAAACCACCAACCAGACTGGTATATTATTTGTTCGCACTTTCTGAAAGTGTCCGCAGTTGTGTCTTCATGTACTTTTTTCACATAGTGTTCTTGATTGTCCTTCTTATAGGTATTTTCTGTGATTTTTCTCTTTTTAAGGTGCAAATAGTGTCTATATTTTTGGGAGTAGCTGGGAGCGGCTTCTGGGCCATGTCACACAACAGACAAACAGGCTGACGCAGCCCATAAGGTATATATGTTTATATATGTAGATAATCGATATTACATCATTTGAATACATCTTTAACCAGTGTCACATCCCACCAGATCTTTGTCACAGATCAGCACAAGAAACAAACGGCTGTGGCCCGTGCGGCTGAACAGCTTCGAAGGGGCAGCCGGCAAGGGCATCAAGTCGACTTGACTGCCCTTCTAATTCTTAGTTTCTTCAAATGTTGGATTCTTTTACTTTGTTTTAGTACAACAAGAGCCGTCAAGTTGCGCCGGCTACAAAATGTTTCGATGTTTTGGGACGTGATGCTAGCCACAAGCCAGCCATGGTAAAAATCGCCATCAGCCAGCTTCGGCTCGCCCCAAGGTGTGTGAGCATCCCTCATCCTCTCAATCTCCAGCCGGAAGTGGCCGACATATTGAGCCTCCTGGCGACATGGTCAACCCGGTCAAGCCATGGACTTTCGCCCGGCATTCTGTTGGTCTTTTGGAGAAGATCGATGTTTTTTTTGTGTTTTTTTTCCAAATCTCATCCAGATTTCATAAGAAAATTGGAAAAATCATGAAGTTGGATGAATCTAATCTCATTATTTTTTCCAATTTTCCAATTTTTCCAACTATCATCATCCAATGATTGTCCATAAATCACATCCAGATGTCATAATCGTTCCAGATTTTTCCGGCGAGGCGTGGAGCTAGCTGAATCCTTGGCGAAGCTGCAGGCGACTGAGTCGTCTGGCCTGGCCATGTTTGGATGGAAGAAACTCATCATAAACATAGGGAAATGAGCCCAGTAAATGCGTGTAAATGACATAACATTATTGATTTCTATTATTGTATATTTCAATGTAAATGATCAAATGAATTTCAAATGACATGAACATACTATGATGATCGAGTTGATTTGCGTGGATTCACTGGTTTACCACCTGAGCGAGATGCCTGGATTTCATCACCGAAGTCTGGAGAGCTTTGGACTGTTGATGCAGCCCCTAGGGATCACACTCTTGTATACTTTTCATGGGTTGATGGTTGGGGAAGTCTGGACACCACCAGAATTACTCCCACGATTTTTGGGTGGCCCGACACCTGGTAGGAAGCCTTGCAAGAAAGTGACAGCGAAGCGGAGGACCGTTGGAACCATGCACTCTTCCAAGAATTGAGAACTCTAGGGAGATCATAAAACGCTATAAATACAGGTGATATTCCAGTTTTGCACCTTTGAAGTTTGGAGGTGCCACAAGTTTTGCCAGAAACGTGCTGGTCAATGTGCGTTTGGATCCATGTGAAATGGTAACACCCTAAAACATGCCAGAGGTTGCTCATGAATATAACTGGTTGGTGGTTTGGAACATTTTTTATTTTCCCCAATAGTTGGGATGATTGATGATCCAATCTGACTTATATTTTATTGGGGGTTGAAACCACCAATTAGATAAAATTTGGCATTGACCACAGATCACAGATCTGACATTGGATTTTCGTTTGCTCCGCCATTTGCCATTATCAGAGGCCTCAGGTTGGGGATGAGGAACGTCAAACCCAAACTACCTCAATTTTGGAGGGTTTGACTTGACCCACTAAGCAAGGGATTCATCATCTCACATTTAGATGAGCGTCGCTGTTTTTTTCTTGTCTAGTCTCCGTCGAGAAACCCTGCACGTCATCTCAAACATCAAGGCTGACACTTTGAAAAATCAATGAGGTAACCCAATAGTATTTGAAAGACTTACAAACAAGAGCAAATATTACTTAAGGAAGCACATGTTTTCCCATTAAACACACTAATGATATGGTCCATTGTCAACTTAAATCCCATACTGATGTATAGATCATTTTTTGCTCTTTTGAGGATGAAGATGAAGGTGCAGGTGCAGTCCGGGAAGCAACATGGGTCAAGTGGATCATCCCGCTTTTAGTTGATTGAGCCTCTGGTAATGACGCACAGTTGAGAATAGAATAATTAGATATAATTAGAACATAATATTATATATATATTATAGAAAGATCTAAAAGCTCCGTTGCTGGTTAAATACAACAATGGCAGATTTTATGGGTCCATTGGTACCCCATTTTTGAGCCATGGCCATGGATTTTGTTCAGCTTGAATGCTGAGGGGAAGCAGAAGCGGCAGCGACGCAGGCAGGGAGTTGCAGGTGGTCGTGTTTATCTGGTTCTGATAGGTTGTTTTTCCCTCTCTCTCTCTCTCTGTATGATATGTATATATATATTATACATATTACATAATCACACAATATTATACAGAATATGTTTGATCATATATAGTAATAGTAGAGCGACATATCATACACATTACGAATGTACATGTAGTATGTACATGTATGTACATAACTACATAATGTAATATCATGATGTATCGATAAAGTACATAGAAGCATATAGTCGCTATATACATGTATTGTATGCATTTATTATTTGCTGGAATCATATGGTTTGAACCTGTATCATGTCTGCAAAACTATTTTATACGTGTGATTATACCTATTCATTGCTCATATTCTCTGATATTATTTGTTGAGTTTCATGTGATTCCACAATATCCGCATAGGTACTACATATCCCACAAAGACACTATTTATATCTGGTTGGTGGTTCGGAATATGTTTTAAATTTCATATATTGGGAATAATCATCCCAACTGACTAATGTTTTCAGAGGGGTTGAGACCACCAACCATATATATGTATGTATGTATGTATGTCTGTATGTCTATGCATGTCTATGTATGTCTATGTATGTCTATGTATGTCTATGCATGTCTATGTATGTCTATGCATGTCTGTATGTCTATGTATGTCAATGTATGTCTATGTATGCCTATGTATGTCTATGCATGTCTATGTATGTCTATGCATGTCTATGTATGTCAATGTATGTCTATGTATGTCTATGTATGTCTATGTATGTCTATG
>Ga0126342_10023291_pt1 | contig 10148 bp, 9 predicted proteins | sample Cyp1metagenome_FD_92528 | JGI IMG/M metagenome (GOLD analysis project Ga0126342, IMG submission 92528) | Coral microbial communities from Lord Howe Island, Old Settlement Bay, Australia - Cyphastrea 1 metagenome | ecosystem: Host-associated > Invertebrates > Cnidaria > Coral ... | reverse complement strand
TCGTCTTTCGTCGTCCGTCGTGTTTCAATGGGGATACTTGAGACAGACACTTGACCTGAGCAAGACCACAAACGAGAAAGTACCTTGGCGCAGACCTTCGATACAAACTACAACCTAAATCTCATGGCGTAAATTATTGAATGTATATATTGCACTTTATCTATCATATACATATGCATATACATATGCATATACATATGCATATACATATGCATATACAGATACATATGCATATGACGGTTTGTCAAAATGTATTTTCCTGGTTTTGTTGATAAATCGCAATTCCTTGCGTGCCGCTTCTTATTGTGCCTTTAAAACCATGACTGATCTAGATAGTCTGAAACCCTGCATTTTGTCCTTCATGTTTGAAGCCGTAGCTAAAACCTGCAGTACGTGCTAAAGCGCGTCTATATGAAGTGGGCGCTGCTAGTAATTAGTGGAGCTGGAATATCTGCAGAGCTGGTCGTTGCCTTTGCTGTCACTGGTGCTTTGTCAAACAGACAGGATAAACTACAAGTTCTCTGGTGGTGACTGGGTCACGGGTCAACCAAAGCCGTTTATATATATTATATATATATATATTATATTATATATTATATATATTATATTATATATATATTGCGCTTATTATATATACAGTATATATCTATCTATATATATATATATTATACGCATATATGGTTATATTCTGAGCTACTGGGGCTTTGTAGTGGATATGATGTGTCAATACCCGGAACTAGTCATCACTCCGGTTTCGCCCAGTGGCATCGCGTCAAGCGGTCTCGGATCTGCCCTTCATCGCTGGAGGCGGACACATCGGACCTGTGGAAAAAAATGGGGGATTTCGCCCACCCGAAATGGCTATTTGAATGGGGAAAATGAATGAAAATGATGATAATTAATAATCCAGTAGATTTCGGGGTGATTTTCAGACGAACCTAAATGGATCCCTTCTCTTTTTGTCGAAAATGAACATGGTGATTGACCATGATTGACCATGATTGACCATGATTGACCATGATTGACCATGATTGACCATGATTGACCATGATTGACCATCAAGATTTGGGTAGCCTAGTATCAAACAAATCCATATGATTATTATGATTGGATGATAGCAAGCCCCAGTAAAGAAATTTCGCCATGTGAACGTCACCACAATAAGTCACCACATTGCTTCGGGCTTCTGCCCGATTCGTAGCCGACGACCGTAGAAAAAAATCAGATTGTGATATCATGGGATTGATCCTACCATCTGATGTTCGCCCCTTTTTCAATCTATCCCCAATGATTTATATCTGATATATGGTTATCTAATGTTATCTAATGTTATCTATAGATATAAATGCTTATAATATGCTATATATAAATATATATATAATATATAGTTATATCATGTTATATCTATGATCATGATCATGGACTTGTTGGATTCCTGGCTCGGCTCTGAAGTTCTGTTGATTTCAATTTTTTGCCACTCGCAGAGTCCACAAGCAGAGTGCGAGACTCTGCTAAGGGGTCCTCATTTTCATCAAAAAAGGGGTCATCACGAAATTTCTCATAGGAATTTCTACCACATTTGGAGGGAAACCTCCACTTCCAAGAAGCTCACTTTCACAGCTCAAGATCTCCTGTTAATACATAAATACATCTGTATACCTGCCAAAGTTTGGCCACGCCAAAGCTGAGTCCAATGGTAAAAGTCTCACACCACCCTTCATCAGGTAAAAGTCATCAGGGTAAAAGTCCTGCGTAACTCGGAAGATTGCTTCCCAACTTCCTTTGATTAACATTGATTAACCATCTATTTTGGGGTAGCCTCATGACTATGGAAACCCCCTTATTTAAGTAATAACCAGCCGTCGTCGTTGCCAGCCGTCCGAGTCAAAAGTTCTGCGGATCCACGCACTTCGGTGTGGAATGTTCCATCGCCAATGTCCTGGCCGGAGTTCAACGGTCGATTTCACCAAAAAAGGCGATTGAAACATAAGTTTCACATAAGTAAGTTATAGTTCGGTATATTGACTTATGAACTTATGAGACACCATGAAATACATATAGTTGAAATGAAATACTAATCTAGTTGAAATATATTGAAATATATTGAAATAAGGCGATTCACTTCATATAATTAAAACATACATTTTCATATACTGAATCATCTGTTTCTAATCATACTTAAGATCCAGATTTTTTCAAATATCATACGTGAGAGTCGCATCTGTTTCCAAGGCTTTGAGTCAGAGGAATGATGGGAATCATAGCCGAAAAAGGCTATGACATATGGAACCAGATGGAACCATACCCTCTGGTTATGACATTAACAGTTTGCGAACTGGAAAATGGCCATAGTTCGAAATAGTGGATGAATCCCCATTCATAAATAATAAATAGCATGGTGGATCTTTCCATAGTTAGGTAACAGTTTACCATAGTTTACCAGTGTTCAGAAAGCCAGTTGCTGGGATTGGATGGTCAACAGATCTTGCAGTTCTGCCTCGAAAGGAACCGAATTGCCCATGCCCCATGTCTGAATATAAAGAAATCATAAGAAATCAATGTACAAAACTGTCAAATGCTTAAGATGACAAATCTATAGAGTTGAGTTTTTTGGAGTCTGGAACATCGAAATGTCCAAAGGCTTTCAATGGCTATGACCCAAACATCACCCAAACACACCTCTCAATGGAACTTTGCGTCACACGTCTCATGTTAGAATCATGTTGTTTCCCAATGTTTCCCATGGATTTTTGGGACCCCTCCTCCGTGTCATCTATCACCTGCGGAGCTGCATGGCATGTTGGCATGCCTCATGGGCGCCTGTCCCTGCAACATGGTTGAACTTGCAGCCTTTTGGTGAGCATAGGACGTAACAAGTGATACGTATCTAGAAATGTGGACAATGCCTGCACATGAGGGATTCTGATCCCCTCGATCTCAAATGATCTCAAAACCCTTCAGAGCCTCTGTGGGACAAAGTAACAGAGCCTGGGAAGCAGCGAACCAAAGACGGACGCGATGGAAGGCGTTTCCAGCTGCTGGTGAAAGACATGTGGGTCCAAGATGGCCCAAGATAAGCTGCTTGGTGGCGTCACTTCCAAAGAACAATTTCTTCACTTTAAAATCATCATCCGACCCTTTGGGATGGAAAGCAAAGAAGTATCAAACCAGCGACCAACAAAACAAATAGAGCATGACAAAGCACCAAATTGGATATTTCCCAACATTGGTGGGTTGGTGGTTGCCGGTTTGTTCTCCTTCAAAATGGACCCTGTTCCACCTGTTCTACCTGTTCCACCACCAAGCTCCCCACTGGACTGGGTGGACACTTCTTGTGACGAGGCGATCCTACCTGAGTCGCGGAAGACATCTCTGGAGGCCTCCTATAGTTTTCCCCGCTACCAGAAATGACAAGCCTAGATTCACAGCTACCAGTTGACTTTATGTTGAGCAATGTCATAAAACACCCATATATCCATATGAGTGGATGGATTATATGGTTTCTACCACCCATTTATATCATTTTATATCCATAGAAATGGTGATTCGTTGGAGACGGTTGATTGCTTTAGATCAAAATCATGGCACCTCACTGTCCCCTCGCCAAGATGCATCCTGTTCGACAGGTCGCCCTGTGAGTTTGCTCGCTTGTGCGTCCGAAATGACCTGGAGCCGGCGAGTTTTGGGGTCTGCGTTTCCGCTGCTTCGATGTTGGGCTCTGGACTCAAGAACTTACCCTCTGGTAATTTAACGTAGCTATTGAAAATGGCCATTAATAGTGGATTTTCCCATTAAAAATGGTGATTTTCCATAGCTATGTTAGTTTGCCAGGGGGTAGCGTTCATGGGGCACAATTCGTCGAACATCAAAAAAAGTAAACTGATCACGACCAATCGGTGAGGCTTGGTCAGTTGGCACTGGCACCGATCACAGTCGATCTCAAGCTGCGACCGGTGACCAGTACGACCAGTACCATGATAAAGCGCGAAAGTTGACAACACAGTCGAGTACCCAATCAGATTGCATGTGTTGTATCTGGCATGCAAGTGACCATGCAAAATGAACACAATACAGCAATGTTCCACAGGATCATGCCCATAGAATCATGCAGAAAATATTGCTATAACCTTGGATTCAATGTCATTATAATCATGCATAATCTTGGATCGTTGTAATAGACAGAAAATAATAGTAATTCCTTACCATCGATTACTTCCTATACCGACTAGACTATACCATGTAATGACAATAAATAATAAACTCAAACATGAATTGCTGGACAATCCTTTATAGACTTTGATGATTTTCCAATGGAACTCTGTCCGTTAAAACCTCTCTTCATCATGGCTTGGTAAATATCCTAACTGAACATCACACGAAGATTGGCCATTTGAAAACCCAAGGTGAAACCCGAGGTTTTAACAGTCATTTAAATGGTTGATCTTCCACAGCGAATTTGTGTCGTGTACCCTAGGGTAATCCATACGTGTTGATCGATGTTCATCCCGACCCACAGACTTTCACCTTCTCAAAAAACTAGTGGTGACTAAATACCTCATGAAAAACCCAAAAATATACCCTCCAACATTTAGATGTCCATAGATGTCCAGAAAGCTGCGAAAAAACATCCGCTGTCCTCCACGCAGTACTTCTGCGGCACAGGTCCACGACGTCCGAGGCTTAGGGATCGAGGCCTGGGGAAGTTCACCGGATGTAGCCTCTGGTAATTTAACGTAGCTATTGAAAATGACCATATATAGTGGATTTTCCCATTAAACATGGTGATTTTCCATTAATCATAGACCCTGAAAATAGCCTAGTTTTAATGGAAACTCATCTTCCGACCCCGATGACTGCCAGGGTCGAACTGTTAATTTACCAGAGGGTATAGTTAAAATATGTTAAAATGAGATCATGAGAATGTGGGAACTGAATAACAACGATGGGAACTATGAGAGTATGTTCACAATCACTACTATCAATGAATGGGATTTTCAGGATCCTAAATTGGAGGTACCTACCATGTATAAGGCCTATGCAAGGGAACATCCCCATAAAATATGGCCTTATATGGTACAGTACCTCCATTTTAGGATCCTGAAATTCCCATTGATACTATGAGAATAATGCGTTCATGTGCTGGGAAAAGATGGGAAAATCATAGGATTCTCGTGGGATTTTTCATGAGAACATGCATGGAAATATCATGGGAATATCATGGGAATGTAATGGGAATACAATGGGTATGTATCATGGGAGCCGACACCATTACTAGTGATTTCACGGTAGCTTTTCCACGTGATGAAATATTGATATACAACCAGCAATAGGTATTTGTGCTATTTATACAGCCAAACAATAGGTATGTATACAATTGTATACATACCAATCAGCAACCTTTGAGCTTGAAGCCAAGCTGTTTCTACTTCACTCAAACACTGTGGAGCCCTGTCCAAAAATACGTTGGTTGCAGTCACTTCCACTTTCCGTAAAATTGAGCATTGTTCAAAATCCCTCATTCCATGAATCAAAAACTCGCTGGTTAGTATAGGAATTCTGCTGATTCCCCTATTGAATATGATTCTATTGGATTATTAATTGATTCTGGTAATCCCCAACAATGTTCCCCTTTTTTGATTTTTTGGATCATCAAGAAATCCCCAAGAAATATTGGTTAGATTTGGGGATGCAGATTCTCCTATTGGATTTTGTTATTCGATTATTATAATCCCATATATAATCATATATAATCCCCAACTGGTTGGTGGTTTTAACCATCTTGAAAAATATGAGTTCGTCAATGGGAAGGATGACATCCCATATATTATGGAAAATAAAAAATGTTTGAGTACTAATATATTATATGGGTTAAACCAATATATCATGGTTGAACCAACTATATATAATAAACAATATATATAATTATATATATAATTATATGAGGTTATACCACCAACCAGCCAATATATTGGCTAGTATAAATTTTCCGAACTAATCATCAACCAGTTCTTTAGATCGCAGCCACTGGTGAACGACCCCACCTCTCAGGAGACTCATGTCGTCTCACCTGTGCTGATCTTTGAAGCTTACGAAGCACCCGGGGAAACCATGGGAAACCCGGATGGCTAAGTCATAGCTGGTATAACTGGATGTTACCCTCTGGTAAATTGACATAGACCCTGAAAATCACCAATTTATAGTGGAAACTAGTCTTCCAACCCCTGTCTGCCAGGGTCTATGTTAATTTACTGGAGGGTGATTGACAGTTCCCTCAGTCATGTGGTAATTTCATAGGAAACTTGACCCATCCCCATCTGATGATAGGTCATACAGCAGAAGAGCGACTTGAAGCATTCTAGTCCCGCGGGTTTTCAAGTTTATCCCATATGAATGAATCCCATTCACAACATAAAATGGGGTGTTTTTTCCTGTAATTTTGTAATTTGACCCCATGACTTAAAATAGTCGTCAGATTGAATCATTGCTTTCACAGAAGCTTTCAGCAGAAAAGTAATGCCCTGTTCACAAACAATGCAGAACGACTTGTCCTTTGCGGTGAGAACCAGTCCCACTCCCATGCTGAAGCTAGCCCCCAGGATAGCAACAAGCAACGTAACGCACCTCTGGTGATGCTGATCCACCATCTGGCGTGGGAGATCAAAACTGAAAAATGATGGAGTGAAAGTCAGTTGGGATGATGACATTCTCAGTATATGGAAAGTCCATAATCCAGCCATGTTCCAAACATGTCGAAACCACCAACCAGAAAATCAACTGCGAAACTCTGTTCGACTGTCTTTGAAGCAAAGGTGAACAACACGTCGATTTTCAACGGATCTGTTTTCCATGGCATCTCCACCTATCTCCGCTTCGGGATGTCGGGATGTCATCATGCCACTTTCGCCCAAATGGATTTCCATAAATGATGGGGCTACCCCCAGTCATCATCCATTTTATTGTCGGATTGTCCCTGATAAACCAACCAGCAAGCTTCTTGGAGATCCTCCGTTGATGGAAACCCCCAACCGGCCCATGCGACGTGCCTGGCCAAGCAAGAGCACCTCGTGACACGAATCTCTGTGCTGCCGCTATAGCTGCTATTTAAGTGTGACTGAAACCATCGCTGAAATACACAGATTTGGGAAATGTAGGGCCTATGCCATATCAACATATATCAACCATAAAAGACAGTAAACATGTAGGGAATATTGCAACCTAATAACATCACCTTCTGTTGCCAAAAAAATTAGTCAATGCAGTCAGCACAGGGCTCCAACGGGGCGACAGTGCAAAGACTGGCACCTCGGTCAAAGGTGGTTTATGGGAAAATCATAGGAACATATGGGAAAATCCATGAAAATCCATCATACATGGAGGTTTAGTTCGAAGGGAATATCATCTGAGGCTAATTCCAAACAACAAAGAGACATCAGAAAGATGATGGGAAAATGGACTCACACGGACTTTTTGTACATGAAGCGGCCTCTGGAAGGCTTCCAGGTGGCTTCACAGCATGTGCTCTTGCTCACTCTAAGGTGCTGGAATACCTGAACTTGACATGTCAGGACCTTGCCCCCATGTGGTTCCAGCTTGCATAACAAAAAATATATTATATTATATTATATTATATTATATTATATATATATATTTATACACATATCATAGTATATATATATATATATATATACATGATATATACGTATACAGTATACATACATACTTATATAATCTTATATACATATTATATATATGCATTATTTGAGGATGAAGCAGCCACCCACTATGCTTCCCGGCAGAGTTCCCAGCACCGCGGGCAGTGGGGCTGAAGGGCCTGCCGAGTGAATTTTCCTCACCTGGATGGTCTCATTGAATGGTCACAGGCAACATCTGTGAAAAAACTCCGGAACCTCAAACATGCCGGTTCCAAACATATCAATTTAAAACATATATATATATATATATTGTTGGCTTGCAGGCGTTTATCCATGGTCCATGTGGTTTGTCTGAACATGTGGTACCCTCCTTCTTTCCAGTGGTTGATCATCATTTTCTGCATCAAAACTGATCATATATAGCTGTATACCTCATTTTCAGACACAGCCAAATATTATAGCTAATTGGTGGTTGCAACCCCTCTGAAAAATATGAAAGTCAGTTGGGATGATTCTTCCCAATATATGGAAAAATAAAAAATGTTCCAAACCACCAACCAGTTATAGTGTTGCTCATATATACCGTTTGTATCGCCATTTTATCCCAAAACAATACGTCATTCCCGTGTATGTCCAATTATATAGATATGTTACATTATGTTCATATTCAGTCAAACTAAACCGCTAAACATTGGTAAACCATCTATGTTAGATCCAGAATCATAAAACCATCAAAAACAACCCATGGAACTCCTCAACGCGAAAACGTCCAACGGGCGGTTTTTTTTCGCCGCCGCTCCTGGGTGATCCACTCCGTGACCGCTGCGGAACCGGTGAGCTGGGAGGCCTTGGGCTCCCGGGATGGTGACGGGTTTGGCGTTTTACCACATTGCACCATGTCAACAAAAAATCTGAGAAGGTCAAGGACATATGCTTGGAAATTGATCATAAAGTGAAAATTGGATAGAACATGTTCAGTACCAGTAGACAATAAATACATCATCATGTTCACGACCAACAAAGCTCTTGCATCCCGGGAGTGAGGATTCCTGTAAATAGCCTCTGGTAAACATACAAAAAGCCGTGGAATTCACCATCTTTGAAAGGTAAATCAACTATATATAAATGGGCCATGTTCAATAGCTATGTTAAATTACAAGAAGGTAAGTTGAGTGTTGCTTAAGCAAGTTGGTTCAAAAACATTCCTCGTGAAACGTAAAGCATTTTGACTGGACAGACATGCATATCCCCTTGATGGCAAACTGCAGGCGATACTACTTCTGAATATGTGTAACAGGTAATTACATGTAATTACATGCACTATTACTCTGCAATAACACACACACACATGTTCAAAGCAGTGTTCATAGAGAACCGCATCATCTTGAGCAATTGCAGCATAGCAAGCAACAACAGCATTCTTCCAGGAAACTGTTTTGCCTTTGAGAGAGTGTAGATGAGTGTAGCATTCCTATAAGGACGTACTCATGCACCTACTATGAAGTGTTGAGTGTTCCTTCAACGACCACTTCGTGAGAGTAATGTCCATCTATCGAACATGTACCGGATTCTACGCAAGGAAGCATCCTTCAAGAAGGGTTTGTTCGAGACAGTGTAGCACCATGTAGCAGTCCGTTGAAAGATACAGCGTTCAGCTGACAAACATGTTGCATCCTCCTAATGATGTGAACAGCTGTATATTCACAAACAGCATTTATTAAGCAGATTATGTATTTGTAGAAGAAGATGCATCATTTGATTGTAGTCTTTGAAGCCGCGCACTGAAAGAGCACAGTATTCCATACGGGCTGATAACAGTTTAACTCAACAGTTTAAGTAAAAAAAACAAACCAGCACTGAGGAATTTCTTCAGGGGATGAACAACAACTCCTCCAGATTCATCCAGGAAACAAACGAAAGCAAGGAAACAATATATTCTGGGAGTCTTGGGGGGGTCTTGTCAAAATATTAAAAAAAAAAATGAGAAAAAAATTGGAGAAGGGGGCAGCAAGGGCAAGGAGTCCAGGACTTTGACTGTTTTTTTTTAGATTTCTTGTGAGCTTTGTGGTGATTTTCTAGGTTTTCAATCCTTGTCCAATTTTGTTTTTGCATTTCTCTTTGTTTTATTCGTTTTTGATCGTTTTTGTTTGTTTTCTCTGTTCCAAAGGTGATCACCTAGCCAGGAGTCTATGAAAAACACAGATGTTATATCTATCTTGTTGGTTTTCCCTAGTTTCCCGTTGACACGCTCGCCCCAAAGCGGGTTCTCCTATGACCCAGGTTTCTCGATTCAACCGCACATCCAATGAGTCCCCCACAGCACTCGTGGCACAACTGGACTCGGAGCCACCGTCCCTGCCTCACAGTTGCTGGTGCTGGGGCCAAACTTTGGGTAAGGCGGACCAACACGTGACAAACACAGGTGACGGCGACCTCAGATCGATCTGTGCTCATCTGCTTGCTCCAACATGCAGCTCCAACGCGCAATCGCAATAC